>Ga0160423_10000317_pt1 | contig 38448 bp, 23 predicted proteins | sample CRUFie14St8metaG_FD_108191 | JGI IMG/M metagenome (GOLD analysis project Ga0160423, IMG submission 108191) | Marine microbial communities from the Costa Rica Dome - CRUD Field 142mm St8 metaG | ecosystem: Environmental > Aquatic > Marine > Oceanic > Photic zone | place: Costa Rica: the Eastern...
GGCAAAGAAGAGACGGCCCCATTTTGGGGGGGGGGCGGGGGGGGGACCGGGCCATCAGGGCGAAAGGGTGGATGTTGAACAAGCAAAGAAAAAAAAAAAAAAAAAGGGTGAAAGAAACGGTAAAAGTAGAAAACTTCAAAACTTAGAAAGACCCAGCTCTTGCGCGTTCCCAAATGACTTGCTCCGCCGGTAGCTCGCCGCCTGGTGAGAGCGGTTTTCCATGATGCTGAGCCTATTCTTGACCTCCTCGTTGTAGGTGAAGTCCGTGACGGACACCGCGAGCTCGGTTCGGCACACAAAGTTTCTCTGAAGGAGGCCTCCCGCAAAGCCGAGGAAGATCTCGTCCAAGGTCGTGGGTGAGACCGAGTAGTCCATGATGTCGCCCCTGGTGAATACCTTCTCTAGCTCCTCGAAGACGGTGGCCAGGTCGATATCGGAGCCCAGAATGACCCGAATCTCAGACCCGCACACCTCATCCACATGCAGCCAGGCCGTGTTTTCCAGGTAGTTGAGGACGTTCAGCATCCTGCCGAATCCGACGTACAGCTTGCCGCAGTAGCCCCTTCCGAAGCGTTCCTTGAGGTGCATGATAGTACCGAAGGCGTGGAACTCCCCGCTGGACATCAGTCCGACGTAGTCGCACAGGGCCTCGCACTCCTCCATGCTGTGCGAAGTGAGCACCACGGTCTTGTCCATGGTGCTGTTAGTGATGGCATTCCATAGGGACCTCCGTGAGGCCGGGTCAAGGCCCGCGGAGGGCTCGTCCAATAGAACCAGCGCGGGCTCTCCTAGGAGCGACACGGCCACGCTCACCTTCCTCCGGTTTCCACCGCTCAGGCTGCCGATCTGCTTGTCCTGGAACTTCCTCAGCCCCAGGCTCGTGACCAGGGTCGTGATGGAGGTCGCAATGTCGGCCTTGCCCATGCCCTTAATGACACCATAGATCTGCAGCTGTTCGACCACGGTGAGCTTGGGCAGAAGGGCATCAGACTGCGGGCAGTAGCCGACCAGCTTGGACCTGCCCACACCCTTCGCCTTCAGGAGGTCGATGGTCTGTCCGTCCCTGCAGATCAGGACCTCACCGTGGGCCGCCCCCGTGGCCCCCGTCAGTATCTTAAAGAAAGTTGACTTGCCGGCGCCATTCACTCCGAGGAGACCAAAGCACCTCCCCTCCTTGAGCCCAAAGGACAGGCCCTTCAGTATCATCCTCTTGCCGTACGCAACCCAGAGGTTCCTTATGATGACAAGGTCCCGCCGGCCATGCTCATCCGGGAGCTGCCTTATTGACAGGTCACCCCCTCTTTTTGATTTGCCCGCCACTCCCATGACTCTGTCTCTCTCCGCGCTCACGTCCTCGTCGATATCGCGAGGGACAAACTTATGCTTCCTCCTGCGCAGCCACTCTATGGAAAACAGATCGAACTCAATGGCCAGAAAGAGTGCCATGTAACCAACCGCTTCCGCGGCCAGGAACACGATCATTCTCATCACAATCGACCGTCCTGCGTCCTCCGGTTTGTATGGCCCATAAACGGAACAGTAAAAGACGTCACTGCACAAGATTGGGTATGCCCTGTAGATCGCAAACCAGGTGACCTCAAAGATTCCTCTGGTCACCGCGAACACTGGGTGCAGAGGGAAGATCCACTCAATGATGCTGAGTATTTGGACTGTCACAGACGACGGTGAAAACTCCGGGAACGAGATGGCAACGAGAATTGCCACCACGTCAAACAAAATCAAACCAACAATAGCGTTGATGCCGAAGAGCATGCCAAAGCTCATCATTTCGCTCTGGAAAGGGGTTTGCAGCAAGTACCCGAAGCTGATGCAAGCAGGTCCAAAGAGCAAGATCAAGTATATGGTGGCATCGAGTCCATGCGGAAAGTTAAAAAGCGATCTTGTGGGCATCAAAAAGAAGACTAAAAAGATGAACACGCTGACAAAGCAGAAGACGCAAAATTCCCACAAGTAGTTTGAGAGGTGGTATGTCAATGGATGCGTGCCGGAGAGGATTTGCAGGGAATTCGCCCCAAACCTCTTCTCGTACGTCACATGGGTTGCCATCCAAGTCGCAAGAACAGCAAGCCCCAAAATGATTGCAGTGAACGTGATGTTACTTTGCTGGATGTAGTCCTGAATAGAAGGCTTGCGTTGCACCCCCACCAGAGGCAAAGGGTGGTTTGTCACCTCAATCCCAAGAGTGCTGTTTTCATTCTCTTTTCGCAGAACGTAGGAATCGAAGAGGTTCACAGAAGCAGCAGGAGAGTGAAAGGCAGACTGACTGAACAGCAAGGTGTACTGCTCGCCTTCGCCACCGTTTCCATCCTCAATATACACAGAAGCACACGTTTGTATGGATGCCTTGTTGCATGATACTTTTTGGTTTGTGATGTTGGACGCCAGAGCATCTTGGAACTCAGACTCATTCTGCGCATCGAGACTGTACCTCAAGCTAAAGTCTTCTGCGTAAAAGTTTTCCATGCTTTCGTAAATACTGTTGGCATCAGAGGCGTTCTGGGCAACTGCAACTTCACTTGGTGGAGCTTCAAGATTCAGCCTCGCTGTCACCAATTCAGGTTTTTGAGTTGTTGGAATCTTTGGCGTGACAACAGTGCTCAGCACCCCGCAGCCAAGAATCATCATGAAGATGATTGCCACAAACTGCACCGAGTTCAACACTGCTTCTCTCTTGAGGTACAAAAATCTCTTCCAGAGAAGGATGGCGAAGTTGTTGTTCAAAAAATCGCTCGAATCCTTCATCTTTTTCTCAACATCAGTCAACTGCTTCACAAGCTTTGCACTGTCAACAACTCGCAAGCTGCTCGTTTTGACGATCTGCAGGAAAGTGTCTTCCATTGTTGTGCACACCAAACCATACGATTCAACATTCAGCTCATTTTCCTTGGATGCAACAGAGCGCAAGAGTTCTGGGAAGCGCTTCCTTTCACTCTCTGGGAGAAGGATTTTCAGCTCAGACCCTGCCATGGGCTCAAAGTTTGCACTTTTTGTGTGGTCATTTACCACCTTCTCAATCGCCGGATTTGGCTTTGCCTCATTGCACAAGAAGCGAAGCTGGTATCCGAGCCTCAGGGAAGACTTTAAGAATGAAGGAGTTCCCCAGCATTTCAAGCTTCCATGCGACATGATTGCAATCTTATCGCCCAAAACTTCTGCTTCATCCATATAGTGCGTAGTGATCAGAATGACTCTATCTCTCTTTGCATCTTTGATAAAGTCCCATGTGTCCTTCCTAGACTTAGGGTCCATGCCTGTGGATGGCTCATCGAGCAGGATAAAGTATGGGCTTCCCAGCAGTGCGAGCGACAAGTTCAGCTTTCTCCTTTGACCGCCAGAGAGATTCTTAGACAAGGTATCTGTTTGGTGAAGAATGTCCAACTGGCTCAGCGTGGTGCGCATTTCTTCCACTGCCACTCTTGCAGTGAGCCCTTTGATGTAGGAAAAGTACACCATGTGCTCCTTCACTGTCATCAACGGCCACAGGCTATCGTGTTGCGTGCAGACTCCCATTCCCCTCCTGATCAAGGAAAGGTCCTTTAGCAAGCTTTTCCCCAAGATGCGCGCATCACCAGAAGTGGGCTTCAGTCTCCCCGTCAAAATTGAAATTGTCGTGCTCTTTCCTGCTCCGTTTGAGCCTAGCAAGGCAGTGACTTCTCCCTCATACATGGACATCGACAGGCCCGTCAGGGCTTCCACTCCGTTTGGATACACCTTCCTCAGGACGTCTAGTTGCACAGTTGGAATCTTCCGCGTCTTGAGCTGCTGGAACAGATCTACATCTTTCTTGCGTGGTTCATTGTCGCCTGACAATCTCAACGAGTCTTCCGCACCAGACAAAAATCTGCAGCAGACTTTTGCCTTCACAAAGTCGTAAATCTTCTCGTATTTCTTGTCACTGCAGATCCACACCAGGAACACATAAAAGGCAACATCAAATGCTGCAATGAGGAAGTACGTCTGTGTGTTTATGTCGCCATAACCCAGGATTGACTTTGTCACATTATTCCACTGCACACCTTCTCTGATGCTTTCCATCTGCATAACGTGCTGGCCAAATGAGAATGCATTGCTTGCGGGGAGGATGCCAACAATGAGCCATGCGGCGTTACCACCAGGGTACAGCGTGCAAACAAGAAGGGCTGGCAAGAGTGAAACAACCCAGATCATCACCATGCCAATGCACGCAGTTGCAACTTTGTCGAACAAAGCAGAGCAAGCGGCCACGAACGCTGTGAGCGATGCTTGGAACACCAAAAAAAACACCATCAACACCGTCCATGAACTGTGTATGAATCCTCCAATGGGGTCTTCCTGCCCTGCAAGTGCACCGACTACAACTGCAATGATTATTTGAGGAATGTAAGACACAAAAAAGTGCATCACCCAGTACAAGGCAGGGTTCAAGCCCATGATGAACTGGAACTCTTGCAGATTTGTCTGCTTTTCGAACACGAGGTTGTACGTCTGAATCACGATGGTGCAAAGCCAAGCGATGCCGAAGATGATCCCCATTCCCATATTCGCAATTCTGTCCACGGAAATGGTGGTGATCTCTAATGAGGGATACGGGGATAGCATGACGATGTTCTCCTCCACGAAGCTGGCAGCACTCCCGTTGGCCTCGCCACTTCCGTTTGACGAGCCAGCAGCAGTTCCATTATCCTTGAGGTCTGCGATGGCCTTGTCAACAGCGTGCTGCATGTTCACAAATGAGTAGTACCCCTTCCACCAGTGAAACTGAGCGGGAGCTCCCATGCTCTGCCAGACCAGAAATTCCTCACCCACTGGGGCAATATCTGTGCCGTTCACCCTCAGCGTGTAAGCAAAGTTCTCGTCGCTGGAGCTGAGACTGCTGTCAAAGCTCACAACCCCCATCGCTTCCATGGGGTTTTCCTCAACGTACTTCACAGCGTCGCGTTCCGACGGGAACCCGACTAGGAAGAGGTCCAGAACGTCACCAATGCAGGACTCATCGTTCAGACAGGTCTCCTGGCAAGGGTCTTCATCCAGGATGGTCTTTAAAATTTGCAGCTGTGGCTTGCCTTCTGCGGACACCCCGTCAAGGCATTCTAGGAACAGGTTGAACTCGGTTGCATTGGTCCGGATGATATTCGTAATCGTGGACAGCACGATGTCCGTGGGGTTCGTGCCTCTTTCCTTGTCTTCTGGGCTTGGGTTAATGATGCTCTTGAAGAACGAGTCCCTGATGGACACTTCCCCAGTGAGGCAATCATTGTACAGGTAGTACAAATAGTTGCAGCTCGTGATGATGTCCATGTACGAGTTTGTTTGGTTTCTGGTTAACGCCTTGCCAAGTGCGAGGTTGTTGATGAAAGCTTCGGGGATGACAGACTGGGTCACCGCGTTCAAATTCCTTAGCGGCCAGGCCTTGGTCTCGTCCGCGGTTCTTGAACAGAGCAGCCTCTTCGCCGCCCCGCGCATCAGCGCGGTGTGCTCCTCGTCGTTTGGCGAGAACAGCAGCTTGTTTGACGGTGAGAACTTTGGCGCGCCCTTGCCGTTGGAAAAGACCGAGAATATGTCACCCAGTGAGCTCCCCGCGCCGCCCATATACGAGCAGTAGTTCAGGCCCTCGCTTTCGTCGGCCGAGGCGGTCCATCGGGGGTCCATGATCGGGAAGGTACTGCCCGTCGTGGCGGAGGTCTTCTGGTACTTGAGCAAGTCCGTCGCGTCGTTGCCGGCCTCTGTCTTGTTGGGCTTGGCAAGCTTGCCCACGGACATCAGGAAGAAGAAGATGAAAGGGACAAGGATCTCCAGCAGCAGCAGCGCGATATTCGAGAACCTCTTGTACTTCATCGGGTAGTTCTTCTTCAGCAGGGCCTTCACCTGGCTCCAAGTTGTCTCTCTCCTCCTCTGCTTGGAGGACTCCAGGCGCTCCGCCGGCGTGGGCGGCGCCTCCGAATCGGCCGAGTCCGGTGACATCATCGGCGACATCCTGGAGGGCGAGGAGAACGACCTCCACGAGGAGCGATGCGAGGATCTCCGGCTCGCTGGATGGCCGACAACATAATCGTCGCCCTCCTCGAACTTCACCACGGCGGAGTCATCGGTGTGGGGGGTCCCCTCCCTCTCCACCCTGTCTGCGCCGTCCCCGGCCATTCCCGAGAGTGTTCTCTGTCTCGATGGGGCGGGTTGTAAAGACTCGTTTCAGGCCTAACTTGTCAAGTCTCCGAGCGCCCGCCTGCCACCGCGCTTCGACGAACGAAGGGTCGCCACCGTCGAATCGCGCCGCGGCGATGAGCAGCAGTGACCGTAAGCAGGTCAGGACCCCCCCTCCCCCCCCCGACGCAACTCGATACTCAGTTGTAGGATGCTCGCGGGGTTGGAGTTCAATGTCACGCCTAGATTACGCGTGACCTCCACGACGACTAGCAACCTTGCCCCAGAGGTCCTTGATTAGCTTGACAAGGGCAGAAGCTAACCGCCGCGTCTGTGCGTTTTCTACACCTCGGCCTCGCAAAAATCGGGACTCTTTTTGGCGATTTTTCCGCAGGAAAAGTTGGGAATCCGGCCCTCGCTGCGCAAGCGGGGCTCCCCCCCCGCTTTTGGCGCGAGGCGGCGATCTCTCGGGCGCGCAGGGGGGACAGGGGGAGGGACGTGAGCGCGCCGGCCCGAGCCGAAACAATGATCGGCGCCGATCCCTCCGTCGCGTCCTCGTCGACACCGACGCCGGACGACGGCTTCCGGTGGTGGGATAAGGCCCTGAAGAGGAGCCGACGGCTGGAAAGGGAGGAGGAGGTCCTGGACGCGGCGAGGACGGTTCGGGAGGGCCTGCAGCGCAAGCTCGGCCCAAAGTCTCGGACGACCTTCTCCTCCAAGCCGCTCCCGGCGTTTCCGGAGCCAAAGCGCACGAAGGCTCACTGGGACTACCTGATGGACGAGATGGTGTGGCTGTCCAAGGAGTTCCAGAAGGAGCGCAAGTGGAAACAGTCCCAGTGCCGCAAGTTCGCCAGGCTGGTGGAGCGCTCCAAGCTGGACGTGGAGTCCCGGAGGATCAAACGGGAGGAGCAGCAGAAGCTGGCGATCAGGAGGAAGGCCTCGGACCTTTCTAAGATGGTGATGACCTGGTGGAGCAAGGTGGAGCGGGTGGTGGTCCACAAGCAGCAGAACGAGGTGGAGAAGATCGAGAAGGGCAGGCTGGACCGGCGGCTGGACAGGCTGGTGGCGAAGACGGAGAGGTGCTCCAAGATGCTCGCCAAGCGCGTGGGGGCCTTCGTGACCCCGGCCAGGAGCGAGTCCATGGCCCACAGCCAGCCAAGGTCCCAGCGGCGGGTGATGTTCAGGGACGAGGAGGCGGACCGCCTGAGCGACGCGAACGAGGCGACGTCCAGGAAGCTGGACCAGATGTTCCGGGACGAGGCCAGGGACGCAGACTACGAGCGGGAGAGCGATGACGAGGAGGTGGACGACGAGACCACCCTCGCAGAGGAGGAGAGGCTGGCGAGGAAGGAGGGGATGGGACGAGGAGAGGAGACCAGGAGGGAGCTGAGCTCGCTCAAGGACGAGGTCGAGATGCCCATCGAGGAGATCCTCAAGCGGTACTACGCCAGCATGGAAGGGACCGAGGCGAGCACGAGCGCACCTGCAGGGGGAGGTGCGCTGGGCGCAGGGTCCTCCTCCAAGGGCGGCCACGATGCCATTGAGAACGGCGGGGACCTGTTCAAGGAGGAGAGGGGGGACACCGAGTATGAGATGTCCGAGGACGAGGACGACGACGAGAAGACCTTCGCCGAGGAGGAGAGGCTGGCGAGGAAGGAGGGCAACCACAAGCAGAAGGAGGCCGCCGAGCTAGAGGCCCTTCAGAAAGAGCAAGATCTCACTGTGGAGGAGCTGCTGGCGCAGTACCGCGACCAGACGCAGGGGGAGGACGTAGCAGAGGAGGAGCAGGTGACGCCTGAGCCTCGGATGACGAGGAAGAGGAAGGCAGAGTCTCTGCTCTCCGGCGAGGGGAAGAGGGCCCATTCCGACGTCACGATGGAGGATGCGGGCCAGTCCGTAGAGGAGTTCAAGCCCCCCTTCCTGCTCAAGTACTCGCTGCGAGAGTACCAGACGGTCGGGCTGCAGTGGCTGGCGGCGCTCCGGCAAAAGTCTCTGAATGGGATCTTGGCGGACGAGATGGGACTTGGTAAGACGATTCAGACGATTGCCCTGCTGGCGGACCTGGCCTGCAACCACGGGTACTGGGGTCCTCACTTGATCGTAGTGCCGACCTCCGTGATGCTGAACTGGGAGATGGAGTTCAAGAAGTGGTGCCCTGCATTTAAGATCTTGACCTACTACGGCACCGCCAAGGAGAGGCAGGCAAAGAGGCAAGGTTGGTCCAAGTTCAACAGTTTCCACGTGTGCATCACGACGTACACGCTGATCCTGCAGGACAAAAACATGTTCAGGAGGAAGAAATGGGACTACCTGATCCTGGATGAGGCGCACATGATCAAGAACTGGCAGTCACAGCGATGGCAGACTCTGCTCAGGTTCCACGCAAGAAGGAGAATCCTGCTGACGGGGACCCCGCTCCAGAATAACCTGATGGAGCTCTGGAGCCTGATGCACTTTCTCATGCCCAAGGTCTTCGAGTCGCATGATGAGTTCAAGGAGTGGTTCAACAACCCTCTGACGAGCGCGGTGGAAGGCCAGGCGTCCCTCAGCAGGCAGCTCGTCAAGCGCCTTCACGGGATCTTGAGGCCCTTCATCCTCAGGAGGCTCAAGGCTGAGGTTGAGAAGCAACTTCCGGGGAAGGTGGAGCACATCGTGTACTGCAAGCTCTCCAAGAGGCAGAGAAACCTGTACGAGGACTATGTCGGAAACTCAGAGACGCAGTCCACCCTGGCGAGTGGAAACTACTTCAGCGTCTTCAACATTCTCATGCAGCTCAGGAAGGTGTGCAACCATCCGGACCTCTTCGAGGGCAGGGCGATCAAGTCGGCATTCGACGCGAAGCGCCTCTCCCTGAGGTACCCGAGGGTGTGTGTCATGGATCTCAACTGTGGGTCTAATGTCGTGAACTTGTTTTCCGTCGGCCTGGCGAGGATGCGGGGGGACAACCTGACGTCCTGGGACTGGGACTTGGTGGAGGCTCGCCAGACCCCCTCTTCAGCGTTTGAGGAGATAGCTAGCATGAAGGACACAAAGCAATTTCCCAAGTGGCTCCATTCCTCTTCGACCTCCACGAAGAGCGCAGTGATGAGATCGATTCTCGCAGCTGCCAACCGCGCGCGCGAGTGGAGAAGGGGCCGAGGTGCCTTCTTCTCCGCCCTGAACGCGGTGCGGTGTGGTGGCAGGCCCATCTACCCATCGAACCTCATCGAGCGGGTGACGATTGTGAAGAAGGCGGACGCCTTGAGAAGCTTCAAGCCGCTCTGCGCCAGCCTGGAGGACCGATGCGAGAGCTTTGGGGAGATCCTGGAGAATTTTGCGTTCGCCATCCCCAGGGCGAGGGCGGGGATGCCCGAGCTCTGGTGCGGGCACCCCGGCTGGGACAGGATGCACGACCTAGACTGCCCCGAGGACTTCCGCAGGGGCGCAAAAGCGGTGATCGGGACCTTCCACAAGGCCGCTGCCCGCCTGCGCCTCTTCTTTCCCGATAGGAAGCTGGTCCAGTTCGACTGCGGGAAGCTGCAGCAGCTCGCAGTCTTGCTGCGCAAGCTCAAAGCCGGCGGCCACCGCGTGCTGATCTTCACGCAGATGTCGAAGATGCTCGACATTCTCGAGTCCTTTTTGAACCTCTACTCTTACACATACCTAAGGCTGGACGGCGCCACCAAGCCCGAGCAGCGCCAGGCATACACCCAGAGGTTCAACACGGACAAGAAGATCTTCGCTTTCATCCTCTCCACCAGGAGCGGGGGCGTCGGCATCAACCTGACAGGCGCGGACACCGTGATCTTTTACGACAGCGACTGGAACCCGGCGATGGACCACCAGGCGCAGGACAGGTGCCACCGGATTGGCCAGACGAGGGCGGTCCACATCTACCGCTTGGTCACCAAGCACACGGTGGAGGAGAACATCATGAAGAAGTCGAACCAGAAGCGCCATCTGGACCACCTTGCGATCCAGAGCGGAGGCTTCAACGTGGACTTTCTGACCGGCGCGCTGGGCGGCGGGCCGCAGGACCTCCTCGGAGCTGGGGCAGGGGGCTCCGGCTCCAAGCCGCAGGGCGCGCAGGGCATGTCTGCTAAGGACATCCGGGACGCGCTGAACAACGCCGAGGACGACGTGGATAGGGAAGCTGCCAGGGTTGTGGAGAGGGAGGCCGAGGCAGATCTCGCCGAGTTCGTTTCGGAGGGCGGGTCCGCTCTGGAGGGCACCGCGGTACCCCAGGCACAGCCCGCCGAGGAGCCCAAGGACGAGAACGCCTTTGACTTCAAGTTACTGGAGGGTCTGCTGAATCCGGTGGACTTATACGCCATCCGATTCTACGAGAGCCTGTACCCTTTCGACCCCCACGCCCACGTCAAGGTGGCAGACGTGGAGGAGGTTCTGGAGACGGAGGCCGGGCCTCAGGACGACATCGACATCCAGGAGTTCAATGAGGAGGACGTGCAGGAGCTGAACGTGGTGAGCGAGTGGGACCCCGTGGAGGCGGAGCGGTGCTACAGGGACAATGTCGTCCAATGAACGGCAGGGCGGGGCGTTCAGCAGGAGCTTGAGTGGAGCGCTTTTCGTCCCCCAACTCTCACTATCAATCAAAAACCGATTCAGTAACGCTTAAATCTGGCCGTTTTGTGTAGCAAGCCGCGATTTCAACAGGAAAGAGGCCGAGGACCACTGATTTCCATCCCCTACAACCCCCGAGGAAAAACCCTTATCTCCGGGGGCGTGCCACTCAGCGAACAACGCGAGCGCCGGCCGAGCTACCTCCCCGAGCGACAGACAGAGGCAGAGAGAGAGAAAGAGAGACCAAGCGAAGCGAGGGAGGATGATGGCTGCCACCGTTGGTAGATCGTCCAGGGGGGCGAGCCTCGCTGCGCGCCCTGGCGTTCGTTCGCACTCGGCTCGCGCCGCCCCGAGGAAGCACTCCTCGATCGCGGCCAGGGCTGCCCGTGACGGGAGGCGTGGACCTGACCTCGATCACGCCGCCGCCGCAGCGACCGGCCATGCCCAGCTTCGTGCCGTCGTCGTCGCGAGGGCGTCGTCCGAGCCCATCGACGTCACGCCCGCCCCGGCCTCGAGCCCAATGCAGGAGCGCCTTGTGACCGCGGGCTTCATCGCCCTGTGGTACGCCGTGAATGTGGCCTTCAACCTCACGAACAAGAGCCTGTTCAAGCACTTCCCGTACCCTTGGACCGTCTCTACCGTGCACGTGCTCGTCGGCACGATCTACTGCGCGTTGGCCTACGTTCTGGGCGCCAAGTCCGCGTCCTTCGGCAGGCCGATCACCAAGAAGGAGTTTGGCATGATCTTCGCCCCGGCCTCCATGCACGCCCTGGGCCACATTGCCGCCAACCTCTCCTTTGCGGCGGTAGCCATCTCCCTGACGCACACCGTGAAGACCCTGGAGCCTGTGTTCAGCGCGAGCCTCCAGTGGCTTTTGATGGGGCAGGCCACCCCTCTCCCCGTCTTGCTCTCGCTGGTTCCCATCATCGGCGGAGTCGCCATGGCCGTCTGCGGCGACCTGACCTTCAACCTGATGGGCTTTTCCGGAGCCATGATCAGCAACCTGACTTTTGGCCTCCGCGCAGTTCTGTCCAAGAAGACCATGGGAGCACTCAAGGACCTCAGCAGCACCTCGCTCTACGCGTATACCACGCTCATCTCGCTCCTGGTGTGCGCCCCCCTCGCACTCATCGTGGAGGGACCCACCCTGGTCTCAGGGGCGCAGGCCGCCATTGAGAGCATTGGTGCGCGCAACTTCTACCTGTACCTGGTGGCGGTGGGGATGTTTTATCATCTTTACAATCAGTTCGCGTTCAACACTCTAGCGAGGGTGAACCCCGTTTCGCACGGTGTGTGCAACGTCGTGAAGAGGATCATTATCATCGGAACGTCCGTGCTCTTCTTTGGGAACATCCTGACCAGGCAGACCATCGTGGGAACCACCATCGCGCTCGTCGGCACTGCGCTTTACACCGAGCTGCAAAACAAGAACAAGGCCAAGAGCAAGTGAGGTCTCAGACTGCACGGCCGCAACCTCTGTAACACGAATTTGGATTCCCTTCTCCTCGTTGTAGAGCACCGGAAGCTTCCTACCGTCCAGCCCCTTCTCGTCCTAGCTCGCCTTCAGGAATTCTCTGCGAAAAGAGAGAGAAAAAAAAAAAAGAGAGAGAAGAAAGGCCAGGTTTTTCGAAGTCAGCAATCGCGCTTGGCGTTCGGGGGGAGCGAGCGACCCCGCCGCGGACGGGAAAGGGCGAGAGCGAGAGCGCGGTCGCGGAGCTAGCAACATGGTCCTCGTTCTGTGCCTCGGCGATCTGCACGTCCCGTACAGGACCAGCGACCTCCCGCAGCAGTTCAAAGACATTTTGCTGCCGGGGAAGGTCCAGCAGATCCTGTGCACAGGCGACGTGTGCTCGTCCGAGATGTTTAGCTATCTCAAGTCCATATGCACGAACGTGCACATCGTGAAGGGGCAGTTCGACGAGGACCACTCGTACCCGGAGACGAAGGTGAGCGCCCTTGAGCTTGGGAAGGGGTTTGAGGGGTACCCCGCCCCGCTTCCTTCGCCGGATCCCCTCTCGCCCCCAACACCAAGCCGAGCAAAGGTTGCGGGCGTCCGGGGCACCTCGGCGACCGGCGTGGCCTACGCGCTTCCTCCCCTTCCCGCCTCGCAATCGTGCTGACCTGCCGCATTATTTCGATCCCTTGGTGCGACCAGGTCGTCAAGATAGGAGACCTGAAGTTTGGTCTCGTGCATGGGCACACAGTCATTCCTTGGGGTGATATCAGCTCACTGGGCATGATTCAGAGGCAGCTAGACGTGGACATCCTCATCAGCGGCCACACCCACGAGTTCAGGACGTACGCCTATGAGGACAAGCTCCTGGTGAACCCGGGATCGGCCACGGGAGCCTACAGCAGCAAAGAGCCTTCGACCACGCCCAGCTTCTGTCTCTTCGACGTGGATGCTTCCAAGGTGAGTGAGCCGGCTACACGCCGCAAGACTGGTCGTCCCCGTATCGCGAAAAATTCGCATCGGGGCGCGACTGAGCGCGTCGCTCTCGTCGCTCTGGTTTTTGTGCGAGCCACTGACCTTTGCTGTTTCCTCTCCTCCTTTCTCCTCTTTCCCAGGCCACAATTTACACGTACAAGCTGAAGGACGGGGAGGTGAAGAAGGAGAAGATGTTCTTCGAGAAGAGAGGGTGAAGGAGCGGTCACCCATCACCAACCTCGGTGCTGGAGTAGGTGTGCGGCGGATACCGGTGGCGGATTTCAACGCCCTCTTGGTTTTTGAGTTGGGAGCTCGAGGGACAGGTGCGAGGCTGCGGGCACGCAAGCCATGTAAACAACAATTAAGAAAGTATCGCGCTCGTTGCCGTTTCTAATTCCCCCGAATACCCGTGTGCTTGCGCTGGCTCCAGTCCTCGTACGTTTTTCTCAAATTCGAGCCAGCGTCTTGAATCAAGATTCTTGATCGCACGGGTTGCTGCTGATCCCGAAAAGGAAACCAGATCGGCGCCGAGACAGGAGTGGGGAGCGGAGGCTTGGGAGGTTTGTGCATTGGGCTGGCGATGCTTCAACCCCCAAACCAAAACAGTCCCGACCGGGCCAACGCCGGCTCGTGCGAAAGGTAAGCTCTTTTGTCATTTGGGAACATGGCCTCCTTTTTTTGGTGGTCCTCACCTTCCTGACTCTTATACTATCACCTCGTTGCCCAGAACGCAAGCCGGTGGGAGCGCGGTTGGGGACAGACAGCTCTTCCTGGAGAGCGTCCTGCGCGTGCTGAACTTGGTTCGGGCGGAGAAGAGCGTAAGACTATCGAAGAAGCAGAGGTCTGAGGCGCTCGAGACGATAAGGAAGAACACGTCAGGCCGAGTGACGGACGAGCTTGGGAAGCGTTCGAGCAGCGGCGCGGTTGAGAGGGAGCAGGGCAGCCAGGTCAGCCCCACAGTAGCCAAGAATGCGGTGGCGGAGGGCGCATTGGACAAAGCCCGGGGCAAAAGGCCGGTGAGCGGGCCCCCACCACGCAGGGAGCAGGTGACCTTGCCGTCCACCTCGGGTCGTGACGGCGGATCCCCTCCGGTCCAGGACAGGCTGGAGGAGCGGATAGGGTCGGTGACCTCTTTCGGGCAGTGGTTGGGGTCCGGGGCCAAGGGAGCCAAGGCGAAAGGGGGCAACATCACAAAGGACAAGCCTTCCTCGCCGGAAGACAGGCCAGCGCCCACTCCTGGGAGCGGAGATAGAGGCGGCCCACCAAAGAATAAGCGGAAAGGGTCCTTTTCGGAAGAGGAGCGTAGGGTGCGGACCATGTGGGTGGAGCCGCTGTTGGCGAAGCTGAACGACCTGGAGAGAAAGGCGGAGGCCCAGAGGAAGGCCCATAAGGAGATGATTGAGAGGCAGACGAAGAAGCTAGGGATCCAGGGCGCGTCGGCCGTGAGGGATCCCCATCCGATACAGGTCGCCACAGCGGGGTTCCTGCAGGGCCTAGCGCTGAACGTGGGCGAGATTTCCGGCGCGAAGGAGGCCCCTCAAGCCGGTCTGACCTTGTCGCAGCACACGGCACAGAAAGAGATCCAGTGGAACATGAAGAGCGCCCTCGAGCTAGCGAAGAGCGTGTCTCAGGCGGTGCTCAGAAGCTCTCCTCAAAAGGATCCTTAGGGCCGTCGTTGGGGGGCCCATCCAGTTACCATCCAAGTGTATATTCTTCAAACTTCAAAACTTCAATTCTTCTCAACTTCCCCCCCCTCTTCCTTGGATTTTTGGGAAATTCATTCGGAGGCCGGTTACGGCGGTTACGGAGGCCAAGAATTGCGCGAGGGGAAGAATCAAGAGCGAGAGCAGCGCGCCATGGCTCGAGCGCACGCCGTCCTCCTCGTTGCCCTCGCGGCCAGCGCTTTGGCGTTCGCCGCGGCCCAGCAACCTCAGTACTACGATCCGCAGCAGCAGCAGCAGGTTCAGGCCGCAACTACGCAAACGCAAAGGCCATCGCAGCCGGAGACTGAGCCCAACCTGTTCGAAAACGTAAGCGCCGGCAGTATCGACACGCGCGCCCCACCCATCGCCCCTGGCTCGACCGACGACTGACTTGCGGACCTCTTCCTCTCGGCCCTCCTATCATCGCAAAGCTGTGGAACATCGCCCATAAGACGGTAGGCCACGTGGCGGACCAAGCCTCCGAGACGGACAACGTGAACACCGACGGCGCGGTCGTGAACGCCGACAGCGCGAACGTCCTGAACGTTCTTATGGACGCCGTCGGTGGCGTAGGCGACTTCATCACCGGCGTGGACACCTCCAAGACAGACGGCAAGAGCACGGTGTCCGGCGCCCAGGGCTTCATCGACAACACCCAGTCGATGTCCGGCCAGGACATCGGCAGGCTCGCGGACAGCACCCTGACCAAGCTCACAAGCAACGACTACGTGCAACAGCAGGTGGCCAACTCGATCTCCAACCTGTTGGGCACCGGTGACGTCGACTTGCGTGGCGATGACCCGCAGGGCTACGACGACTACTACGGCTACGGCGGGGACTACCAGCCGCCGCGCAGCGGGTCGTGCGAGGTGGAGTACAACGCCAACTACGAGGGGACGGTGCTGAATGCGAATGAGCTCTCAAAGGCCCAGACCGCTGCGGGCTGCTGTGAGCTCTGCCAGCAGCACGAGGAGTGCAACGTGTGGGTGTACTGCGGTGAGCAAACAGGGTGCGGCGCCCCGCACTACGAGTTCGGCCAGTGCTACCTGAAGAGGCAGGAGTCCCCACGCAGCAGGAGGGCCTACGAGCGAGGAGAGGGCGTCTACTGGACCTCAGGCATCGTCGTTGGCGGGGACGGCGTAATCGCGAAGTCCTATAGCCACGCCGCCCAGGACATGTCCAGGGAGGTTCTCTATGTCAGCGGGGTCCCCGCCACGTGGACCTTTGACGGCGAGGAGCTGGACCCGAACGCCCCGATGACGCCAAAGCGCGTCCAGTGCGGATCCTACAACACGATCCGTGGGGTGGCCACCTACAACAAGGACTTCAACATGAGGCTCGAGGCCCCGCAGGCCACCTCGGGCGGCCTCGTCGTCCTCCTGTGGAGCGATGTGGAGGGCAGGAGCGCCCTCCCAGCAAAGTTCAGGGGAAGCTCCTGCGGACAGCTCCCTCTGTCCATGGGCCAGCCCTCGGGAAGCCTGTCCTCCCAGGCCAACGCCGATGGCATCGCGGAATTCATCGTCGACGGCGTCAACAAGAGCTCGGGGCAGTGCTCCAAGTTCATCTACCAGTACGTGGACCTCGGATCCTGCAAGGTGTCCGCCGTCCTGGACACCAGGACAGGCGGGTCGGGTCAGCAGACTGCACGGGCAGCGTCGAGCAGCGCGGCGTGGCAAGGCTGAACGACAAGGATTGCCCGAACGTTCTTCTCTTTACTTTCTGTAATTCTGGATACACGAAAGTCGGTTATAATCGCTCCTGCTGTCCTCGTGAAATTGGACTCCCGAAACATTTCTCACCGGACGACTTTTCCGCTCCCAGGCCCCCCGCCGGCGCTGCTCGGAGAAGACTGGATTTTTAAAGCCCAAATCAAAACTGGGAGAGGAGGGGAGTGCGCTGACATAGCTTTCGGTAGTGAAGCTCTTCGGCCCGGACACAGAACGCGAGAGAGCGACCATGCCTTTCCTGCAAGACGCGTACAGAGTGAGTCCATCCAGGCTGCGTCTTGCAACCTCGGCAGGCGCAAGCGCATCGACCCGCAACTCGGAATCCCGTCCCATTTAGTGCACCCGGTTAGGGTACACGGTGGTGACCCTAGATTTTCTCTCAGAATCCTCGCTGACTTCGCGTCTTGTTCTCTGTCCTACCTACTTCCCGATCCACCAGGCCCTGCTGCGGAACAACAAGCTCTATGTCGCCTTCATCTTCACGGGAGCTCTCGTCGGAGAGAGGTTGGTGCACAACACCACCGGCGCGCTTTGGGAGATGAACAATCAGGGGGTGAGTCGGCGTCCCCATCCCGGACCCGCCCCGGCTGACCCTTCGTTACTGACGACCGAACTCTGCATCTCTCTCTCTCTCTCTCTCTCTGCACATTGCGCGCGCTTGAGCAGAAGCTGTACAAGCACCTGGAAGGCACCGTGATCGGCGGGGCCTCGGACGAGGACGACGAGTGAGCCACGCACGCGTTTGGGCCTCGCCCCTGACCTGGAGAGGTTGGTGGGAACACGGCGTTCTCTCACCTTCGCAGTCGTGGCGAGCCCGACGGACGACGGCTTCGTCTAACACCTAGATTTTATTGTAACAAAGGGAACAAAATAGAAACACTCGAGAGAGGGGGGCTGGGTCATCGTTGGACTGTGTCCTCGTCTGCCTTCTTTCTCTGCCACACCTCTGGCCGGGCGGCCGTCTTCAAGATGGGCGGCATGGGCTTCTTCGTCCGAACGTGGATCTCCGGCACGCCGTGGTCGATCACCTGTGTGATCACCTCGTGCAGTTCTTGCCCCGACTCCTCTGAAACCATGAGGAGCGCGTGCAGGAACTCCTCAAAGGTTAGGTTCCTGGAGTACATCTCGGTGACGGCTGCAAAGAAGATGTCGGCCTCCGCGGGGGGCAGGTCCGAGATAATGCTGCACTCCCTGCAGAGTTTGGCAAAGTTGTTGCCGTCCATGATGTTCGAGTGGTGGGTGTGCTCCTCGCCGTGTCCCATTCCAAAGGAGCAGTACGTAAAGTACACCGACTTGAGCAGCTTTGCGGAGAGCTTGTTCAGCTTCTTCACATTGATCTCCTTCCTCTTACCAAAGTGCTTGATCTTCTTGTGTTTCTCCATCAATTCCTGGAAGAAGTCGCCCAGCTTCATGCCGGTAGAGGAGTCCCCCTCCTGGGGCTGTACCAAGGGAACCGGGGCCGGCAGCTTCAGTGGCCTTTTGTCCACGTCGCTCCGGAGGGCCTCCAAGAAGTCCTTGAGCTCCGACAGGGAGATCATCCCGTCCCCGTCCGCGTCGATCATTGCGAAGAGGGACTCGATGGCCTTGTCGTCCAGGTCGAAGTCGAAGTTCTTCCTCCGCCCCGCTGCGCCCTTGCCCTCCTTGTTTTTGATGCCCGCTCGGTTGATGCTGAGGACCACTGCCTCTAGGTCCTGAAGCACCATCTTCCACCCCTTCACCCTCTGCTCCCTCTCGGATTTGTTCGCCGTGGACCCGAACGCGGCCATGGCGTCGCCGACCTGCCGGGACAGCGCTCTCACCAGAAGGAGCGACTTTCGCAGCGTGTACTGCTGCCACTTCTCGATGTTCTTGATCTCAAACCTCTTCACAAGCAGCCTGTCCTGCAAGTCCAGCTTATCCTCGAGCTTGAGCGACATCGTGATCATATCCGTCTCCATATCGCTCACCTGCTGCTCCAGGGCCTTCTGCTTGTACTCCGCGGTCAGGCACCTCTCCTTCCACTTAGCCTCGATCAGGTCTTTGGAGGGGGTCCTGCCCCCCGCCACGGCGCCCTCCTCGCGAGGGACCATCTGCCTCCTGTGCCTCGTGGGGCTGGAGTAGTAGTCAAGGGCCTTGCCCGCTGTGCTGGGCGAGGCCGACGCCGAGAGCGTCTGGCTCAAGTTCCTCCTCTCGGGGCCCGGGCTCTGGAAGAGCATAGTAGCTGCAGCCGTAGTCTGGAACCTGACCTTCTTTGCGCTCGTGGTCGCCTGGTTGGGCGTCAGGGTTCCGATGACGGGAGTACCAGTAGCTTGAAGTTTGAGACTCTTGTCGTACGTCACCCTATCGGTGCTGCGCTTGCCCTCGGTCGCCCGTGACCTGGGCTCGCTCGCCGGGGTGCTCCTATCCAGAACTTGCTTGGGTGTCCTCACCAAGGTCTCGGGCTCGTCCGGGTAGACCATCTTGGACATAGTGGTCTCTGCGCTCTGAAGCTCCTGGTATGTCGCCAAGTGGAGCTGCCTCGCCCTCTCGAGCTCCGCGGACAGAAGGTCGATGTCCTCCTTCAGCCTCTGCTTCTCGCTCCTCTCCGAATTCAGAATTTCGACGAGGGCAGACCACAGCGGGCCGCTCTCCTCGGGCATTTGCACGCTCATACCGACCGCGTGTCCCGCAAAAAAAAACAAGTCGACGCCTAACGGGACCTCGCCCACTTCGCGTGCGCCTGGCTCTTGCCGCTTCCGCTTCGTCGCAACCTCAACGCTTTTCCCAGAGTCTGCACTGTTTCGCTGGCACCAGGATTTTCCAGAAAGTCAAGTTTTCCTCAACGGACATTCCAAGATACCAATCTTGGAAACCAGAACTTTAATTCAGGCAGGAACAGCTGGGACGAGGAGGAGGAGAGTGAGGACAGCACAGTGAACAGGACCTTGGCGTTGCGCGAGGACTAGTGTACGTCGGGGCGGGGGAAGGGGCGGGGGTCAAGATGAGGGCCGTGGCGGACGTGGACTTCAAGGGCAAGATCAACGCCCAGATGCAGCTGTCGAAGTTACAGGTGAGACGCACTGCCTCCCTCTTCCACTCGCTCCCACCGTCCAGAGTGACGCCCTCTCACCACGACCTTCGCGTGGGCTGACGACCTCTTTTTTCCTTTCTCGTGCGCGCGCAGGTGGAGGTCGAGAACACCAAGGTGACCCTGAAGTCCGTCCAGCGGAACTACGAGAGCTTGTCGTCAAGCTTTCAGAAGAAAGAGAGAGAGTGCCAAAAGGTAAGCTTGCCTGCGTGACGAGTACCCCCAGTTTGAGCCTTGGCTGACCTGTTCAACGTTTTCAGCTCGAGGCGACTCTTGCGGGGGAGAGGGAGGTGATTCAGACCTTGCTGCAGCAGCTCGAGGAGACGGAAGCCCGGCTGGCAAATACGGCGAAGGACACCAAGGCGGACAAGGAGGCCGAGTCCGCGCTGGCGCAGAGGACCAAGGAGCTAGAGGACTCCCGTGGCCAGGTCTCGGCCCTACAGAAGGACAAGGCAAAGCTCACGGCGGACAACAAGTCTCTGCGAAAGAAGATGCTCGAGGCGGAGAGCAAGTTCCACGCCGTCGCGAAGAACCTCAAGGAGTCCGTGGAGGACAACAAGCTGCTTCAGGAGAACATCGACAACGTCCTGAAGGAGGCCGAGGGTTGGCACAAGAAGCACAGGGAGGCCGAGGCGCTAGTTGATCAGCTGCGGGCGGAGAAATCCGGCCTCCAGGGCTCCAGGGACGAGTCGCTCAAGGCCGCGAGGGAGGAGGCTGCGGAGAAAGACAAGGAGATCGTGCGGCTCAAGAAGGAGGTCTTGGGCCTGAACCACGAAGTTCACGACCTCGGGGAGAAGACCAGGGTGTCCGAGACCGAGCTCAAATCCTGCAGATCGCAGCTGGACTCCCTGGACGCGACGCTCAGGTCCAAGGCGAGCAGCATTGGCGACCTTCGGGACCGGCTGGATGCCGCGGTTGCGGAGAGAGACAGCAGGGAGAAGGCCCTCGAGTACGAGAAGGGAATCGCGCTGGAGAACAAGATGAAGATGGAATTGCTTGCGGAGCAGCTTAGAGACGAGAAGGCCGCTATGTCAGAGCTCCTGGAGAAGAAGACGAGGGAAGACTCCGACCTGGAGGTCCTGTCCAAGAGAGTGGCAAGCCTGCAGCAGGTCATTGACGGGCACGCCGAGAGGGAGGAGCAAAGCCAGAGCGCGCACGCTCGGCAGGTTAGCGAGAAGGATAGGGAGATCCAGGAGGGCTTGGAGGCCCAGCAAAAGCTCAGGGAAAAGATCGCGGGTGCGAGGAGGGAGCACCAGTGCCAGCTCAAGTCATGCCTGACGGAGTTTTTGCGCATGGCCGCTCGCGTAGAGACGCTCCAGCTGCGGGTGGACTCCCTAGTCGGAGACGGGGAGACCGCCCAGTGCTTCGCGGCCCTCAAAGACCTGGAGGGTTTAGGCGACGACTGTTTGGAGCGGGAATGTGAGCTGTCGGACCTGGCGGAGGGCCTTGAGGGCCACTTCTCCAGGGTACAGCAATGGTGGGACCAGGCCCGGCTCACGATGGAGAATGCGCAGGTCTTGGGCCGGAGCCAGTCAGACCAGTGCGACCAGAGGGACGAGGTGATTCGTAAGCTCGAGGGTATGCTTATGAAAGTCCAGGACCAGAAGGACGAGGAGGCCGCGGCGGCCAAGGGCAGGTCGGATAAGCTTTCTGCGGAGCTGGCCGAGGTCAAGGAGAGGCTGCACTCGTCGCTTTCGCAGCACCACCAGGCGGTGAGCGAGATGAGCGAGATGATGGAGGCCGAGCGTCAAGCGTCTAAGGACAGGATCGCCACCCTGCAGAAGGCCTCAGAGGAGCTGGAGAGGAGGTTCGGCGCCGAGAAGGCCGCGAGCGCGGCTTTGCTGGAGAAGGAGGTGGCGAACTACAAGTCCCTTCACGATGAAGCACTGAAGAGGTGCTCGAGCCTCAAGTCCGAGCTGGACGACGCAAGTTACAAGTACCTGGACCTCAGCAACCAGAACTCGAGGATCTCGAAGCAGATCGAGAACATCAGCGGGGACCTTAGCAAGTATAGCGAGCACCTGCTGGAGCTGAGCCTGGTGGCCCCGGAGGACGTGGAGGACCTGGCGTCTGGAGGCTCCCTCGCCCCAGACTCGCCCATGAACCTCGTGGGCCAGGTCTTCGCCCTGCGCACCAAGTTCCTGAAGATGACACAGGTAAACCAGGATGTTGCGTCTAAGTGCAAGGCGCTCCAGATGGCCGCGGCGTGATAAAATCAACTTATATTCCACACTATCTACAAACCTCCGTTTTAGTCTTTCGTACTCTAGCACGGTTCTACAGGACTGCTAGTCTTGGCCCCACACCCGACTAATTCCTACCTGGTATCTTACAGTAGTCCGCTCCGCCCTCGGAACCGCACAGCGCGGCGGGGGCACCGCTACCACCCTGAGAGCCCCACCTCCGCTCAACAGCCCCGCAGTCGAACCTCGGCTTTCCGATGCTCTGGTTCACGACGTTGTGGGTCCGGCAGAGCCACGACCTCAGCTCAACGCCGCTGCCGACCTTGGGCGGCCCGAGCTCCCGGAGCACCTCCCTCCAGTGCTTGGCGCACGCGTGGCAAGGGTACACCTCGCCGAGCGACGCGAGGAGCTGGGTGGCCGCCCGACGCTGCTGTCTGGTCGGGCGGTCGGGGTACTGGGCCCCCATCGTGTGCAGCAGGGTCCAAGTGGCGTGGCCGAGCTCCTCCCTCGTGACGGCGTTCTGCTGCTCGACCGACCCGCCCTTGAGGTTCGGCACCTTTGGCACCGCCGCGACTTCGACCTCGGCCGGCGAGCGAAGCGTTCCCGCGATGGCGCGCTTCCCCCTGGGCAGGGAGCGGGCGAGGAAGGAGCGCGCGCTCGTCCTTGTTACCGCCGTCGCCCCCGCCTGCACGCTTCTCGCGCCCGTTCCCCTCACCAGAGCAGTGAAGGCCCCGCCGAGGAAACCTCCCGTCACCCCCGCGACCAGCCGGTTTCGGTACGCGTTGGCGCGGCTCCGGCGGGTTGCCTGGGCCGCGGCCTTGCCGGCGTTGGGGCCGGGCATCCTTCCCGCTCGACGTCGACTGTCGACTGTCGAGGAGGAGGTTCGGGGTGCTCCCGCCCTTCTGGTGGCGCTCGCGCCCGCCAGAGGCCTTCTTGACGGCCTCGAAAACAGTCCAAGGAGAGGATATTTTTTTCCTTCCGACGGCCCTCTAGAGCCCCAAAAGCTCTTTTCCAAATCTCTGATCGGAAATCTTTGAGCGGAGATCTCGCATGCGGTGCCCTTGTAGTTTTCCCGTCTTGAGGCGCGGATAAACCCGATTCGGGTTTAGACGGTCCACAGCCCCTCCAGAGCCTCGCACGGTTTGGCGAGGGGGTGCTCTGAGAGCTCCAACCGGACATCGCACAAGATCATCGCACGGCAGCCGCGCGAGGACCCCGACGACCGACACAAACCACGAGCCAGCCAAGCGAAAAGTAGAGAATGATCGGAGCGAAGACCGCCGCTAGCAAAGTCCAGGCCGCCGCCAGTACCCGCAAGGTCGCGACGAGCGCTAAGGTCGCTGGAGTCGCCCAGAGCGCCAGGAGGTTCCGTCAGGTCGGCTCCTCCAAGTCCGCCTTCAACGGTGTCAAGGCCGCGAGCCTGACCAGGGCCATGAGCTCCGCCACCGCCAAGAGGAGCACCAAGCTCGCCGCCCGCGCCGAGGTTGGGGACACCCTCGAGGAGTTCCTGGAGAAGAACACGGACGATCTGAAGCTCAGGCAGCTCATGCTTTCCATGGGCGAGGCCGTGAGGACCATCGCGTACAAGGTCAGGACCGCCAGCTGCAACGCCACCGCCTGCATTAACTCCTTCGGCGACGAGCAGCTCGCCGTGGACCTGCTCGCCGACAAGATCCTCTTCGAGACCCTCAAGTTCTCCGGGGTGTGCGAGCTCGCCTGCAGCGAGGAGGTCCCCGAGCCCCTCCAGATGGGCGGTGAGGGATTCTCCGTCGCCTTCGACCCCCTGGACGGGTCCTCCATCGTGGACACCAACTTCGCCGTGGGAACCATCTTTGGAGTCTGGCCTGGTGGAAAGCTCACCGGCGTCACCGGCAGAGACCAGGCCGCGGCCGCTATGGGAATCTACGGCCCAAGGACCGTGTACTGCCTCGCCCTGAAGGACGCCCCGGGCTGCCACGAGTTCCTTCTGCAGGACGACGGAAAGTTCGTTCACGTCAAGGAGACCACCGAGATCAGGGAGGGCAAGATGTTCTCCCCAGGAAACTTGAGGGCCACATCCGACAACCCTGAGTACGCCAAGCTGGTGAACTACTGGATCCACAACCAGTACACGCTGAGGTACACCGGAGGAATGGTCCCTGACGTCTTCCAGATCATCGTCAAGGAGAAGGGAGTCTTCTCCAACGTCATCTCCCCATCCACCAAGGCCAAGCTCAGGCTCCTCTTCGAGGTTGCCCCACTGGCCCTCCTCGTGGAGAAGGCCGGAGGTGCCAGCAGCTGCGACGGCCAGTGCGTGTCCGGGCTTGACGTCGTCGTGGACGTGCACGACCAGAGGACCCAGATCTGCTACGGATCCGTTGGAGAGGTCAAGAGGTTCGAGGAGACCCTCTACGGCAAGTCTGAGCGGTTCGCCGAGGTGGAGGCCAACGTCACCGCCTAAAAATCAAAAAAGAAAAAGGAATTGAGGTTACACACAAAATGATGATGGTACACCGCCTGTTACGATAAATGATTTTCTTCTGCCCCCTCTTTCTCCCATTCTCCCCCCACACCCCCACCCCACCCCTCTTACACAGACACACACACACTCTTTTCAGTCTAGTCCTTGATGGCCTGCCCCACGTAGTCCTTCGGCAGCGTCACAGCCGGAAGGAAGGCCAAGAGGTACGCCACCGCGTACAAGGTCATCGCGATCGGCCTGAGCTTCGTATTGTCGTTGAAAATGCTGAAGAAGAGGGGGGAGATCGCCCCCGCGAGGTGGTCGAAGATTTGGGCGTTTCCAAGGCCGCTCGCCCTCACTGGCGTTGGGTAGGCTTCCACTGACGTGCAGTTTAGGATGGCGAAGCAGCCCTCCATGGCCCCGCGGAGCGCCACACTCATCAAGACGGCCAAAAACTCGTTTCGCAGGAAACCCACTGTGGCGAGCATGAACATGAAGACGGAGGCTCCCGCGGCGACGTAGTACCCCGCCAACGAGTACTTTCTCGACCGCTCAACCACAAAGTAGGCGATGGCGAGTCCTGGGACCAGCCCAAAGACGCCCCACAGCAAGTCCAGCGCGATCCTCTTCTTGGAGACTGAGAAGGTCTCGTCGAAGATCTTGGGCAGGGCGAAGACCATTCCCGCGGAGGAGAACTGCGTTAGGAACCACAGGAGCCACAGCCTCGGGGTGGTCGCCTTCAGCGTGTCCCCCTTGAAGAGCAGCGAGATGTTCCCGTGGGACCCGCCTCCGCCTCCGTCTGCGGCATCCCCTGCGGGCCTTCTCAGCGGCGCGAGCCTGCCCGGCGGCAGAGAGACCCCGTTCGCGGCGGCCACCTCCTCCAGGATCTTCTGGGCCTTGTCAACCTCGTTGATCGCGAGGTAGTACCTGGGTGACTCTGGCACGTGTCTCCTCAGCACGGCCATCACGCCGACGGGGATGGACACGATCCCTAGCACCCACCTCCACCGAATATCGTCGTTGCCAGAGAAGCAGTAGGCGACGATGGCCGAGACGAAGAGGGCGGGGATGACCCCGACTGCGTCCACGAGGACGATGTGGGAACCCCTCTTGAGCGTGGGCAGGAACTCCAGGAAGATCGTGTAGTCGACCGGGAGCATTCCGCCGATCCCAAAGGCAGCGAGGAAGCGCAGGATGAACAGGATCGGGTAGTTGGGCGAGAAAGCCGACAGGAACCCACCGATGAAGGTCATCCAGACTGTGAGGGAGAAGGATACCAGCCTGCCGAACCGGTCCGAAATGTACCCCCAGAATATGGCCCCCGCGGCCATCCCAATGAACGACGAGGAGCCCAACAGGCCGTACTCAACCGAGGACAGGCCCATGTCCTGTGGGAAGTGGAAGTTGGAAGGGTTAGAAAGCAGAAGGGCAGAGCGGTGACACGCAGGCAACCTCAGTGGCCGGCTAGGGAGTAAGTAGAGAGCTCACCTTTTCTATGGCAGGGGCTACAAACCCTACGATCACGAGCTCCGTAATCTCCGCGAAGTACCCCACCCCGCAGAGGATCAGAAGCTTCCAGTGGAACTTTCCGAACCCCATGTGCTCCACGGCCTCGTCGAAGGTGTACTCCCCATCGTTGTCGTCTCCCCCCAAACCACCCTCCTCTTCGAGGCTTCTCCTCCGTCCGACAGTGCACTTGTCACTCGAACTCGTGACGGATCCCGACAGCAAGGTCGTCGTGTCGTTGTGCGACTCCTCCGTCTCCTCGACCAAGCCCGTGAACTCGTTCCGTGACTCGCTCATTCTTCCCGAGACCATTCACACAACAAACCAAAAAAAAAAAAAAAACGGTGTTTCCGTGTGCGACACTCTGACCGAAGCGCTCTTTCTCGCCCGCGAGGGCTCGGGCTTTGGGCGCGCCCGCAATTCGCAACGAAGGGCCCCGAGTCCAGGCCTTCCGCCTTCTGCCACGGCTGGCGTTTGGCAGGCACGGCTGACTCCGCGCGATCTCGCCTGTCCGTGGCGTCCCGTGCTCAAACGCACTCCGAGCAAAATCAGATTTTTCGCGAAAATTTGTTTCGTGGGAAATTTTCCGGCAAATTGAGCGAGCAAGCAAAGAACTGGAGGGGTGCGGCAGCCCGCCATCACCATGGAGGTCGAGCAGTCGAGGGGCGAGTGGAGCGATGAAATGCGGGAGCTGTGCTCCGTGGAGCCGAAGAGCCTGGCGACCGGCGGGGGCTCCAGCCGGCTCTTCGCCAAGTTCGCGCAGGCGGGGCTCACGCGGCAGGTAGGCCCCACCAGGATCCTCACGCCTCTGAGAAACCTCGAGCTTCCCAGGCAGGGCGGGGCGGAGGCCTGGCACCTCTTCGCGCTCTTCGACTGCGCCCTCGAGGGCGGTTTCCCAGCCGTAATCTTGGACTACGTCGTCCAGGTGTGCCAGGACAGCCAGGTCGTGTCCAGCGACCCGACGGAGTCCTTCCTGATGAGAGGAAACCTCGTGGAGAGCTGGTGCGAGGAAGTCGCGCTGGCGCTGCGGCGGGAGTTCCACACTCTCGTCGAGACGGTCGACCCGAGGTCACAGGAGTTTTTGAGTAAGGGCCTGTGGCTTGAGACCGTGCTGCGGAACCTGGAGGTCGTCTTCGAGGTCCTCGCGGCGGGAGGCGCCGACAGAGCGGCGAGCGCCGCCCTCCTCGACAGCTTGAGCCAGGTCACCCTCGCGCTCGAGGCCTGCAGGACTTGCAACTGGTACCTTTGCTCCGAGGATCTCGGGGGTCTGCAGCCCAAGCCGTCCTCATCCGGCGTGGGCAGGGAGCATGCCCCCTTCTTCGTCGGGGACCTGCTTGCCGACCTGGGCTTGCCGAAGGACGCCTACCCTTTCGTCTCGTTTGTTGACGCCGTGAAGAAGATCTTCCTGGCGGGAAGGGACCGGGGCGCCGCCAGCGCGACAAAGGGGCTGAGAGCGGAGAGAAGGGCCTTCCTTTACTACCTGTTCGACATCGGGTGTGGCGAGGCCTCGGTGCAAAACTTTGCTGTCCAATTTAATCTCGCGAGCTCGGAGTGCGCTGCGGTGCGGGCGTACTGCCTCCTAGACCGTCGGGACGGCTCGAGCGTGGACGAGGCGTGCCTGATCCTCCCCAGCGTCGCGAACCACATCAACCACACCAAGGTGGTGCAGGAGCTGATGGCTCTAGGAAGGTCCCAAAATGCGTTGGACATCATCCGGTCGAGGCTGGACAACGGAAGCTTCCCGACCTTGGCGGAGGCCATGCTCTCGCTAGAGTGCAAGGGACTGTACGAGGGATTTTTGCATTGCAGGGATCTCTTCGAGGCTGCCGGCGACGATGCGGCAAGCTCACGAATAGCCGAGCAGTGCACCAGGGCGTGGTGCGAGAGGCACCAGGGCAGAAAGGTGAACCAGCTGCCCTTTGGGGAGAGGGAGGAGGCGTGCTTGCCCAAGAGCGGCAGGGCGCTGTACTTGGCGATGAGGAGGCGGTACAAGGAGGCCGAGGCTGCGCTGAAGGACGCGCCTGAGGAGGACTCTAGCGTGCTTCGGAAGCTCCTGGAGACTGCTGCAGCGGTCCTGCCCGCGGAAACGTCGTGACTTTTGAGACTGAATCGTCATAAGCGTGCAACAAAATAATAAATATGTTTACATTCCCGGCGTGATGTGAAAGAGCTTCACGGAGCTCAGCCCAGGGCTGGGCCTGAGCCAGAACGAGGGATTGGGCTTCCAAGGGAGCAGCCTGATCTCCATGCCCTTTGCCTCCACCTCGGCCACAAACGCGTCCAGCGTGGCCGGGTTTCGAGGCATGGCGGCAATGTAAGCCGCGCAACTCTTCTTGGCATACAGAAGCCTGCGGATGACGCTCACCAGGCTGGGGACGAGCTCAACATCGTACGTGATGTCCTGATCCAGGAGAGAGAAGCGCGAGAGCGGAGGGTTAGCCGAAAGCGGAGACACCTGGCCGTTTTCCTGGCGGGACACTCACCGATCCGAGGACGACGTCAACGTCAAGGGAGGAGTCCGCGATTTCGTCCTCCCAGCACCATCGCCCGTAGCAAACCTCCCCGTCACCAAGTGCCTTGAGCCCGAGGGACACGTCCACACTCCTAGGCTCGATGCCGTTCAATTCCAAGTTTTCTGCTAGGTTCACGAGGGTGTCCTCGTTCGCGTCTGTGAGCACGGCCGTCCTCGCCCCGGCCCTGCGAAGGCCGACGCCCACCAGCCCGCAACCCGCCCCGAGCTCCAAGCACAGCTTGTTTCTGAAGGACTCGCTCGTCGAGCGGACGAACTCGTACAGCACAAAAGCCGCTTCCCAGCAGTGACAGCCCGTGTTCCCTTCGAGCATGTTGATGGAGCTGTGGAGCGTCACGTGCTCCGTCTTCACCGGCCGACCGGCCTCTCCCGCAGCGGCAAGTTCGGACCGGCGGTGCGCCCAGGTCCCTCGGCTGAAGCCCTCGCGATCCGAGCTGCACGCCGTCATCGTCCTGCGCTGGAAAACCTCCACGAGGCCGTCGTCCCACGGCTCGGGGAAGGTCTTGATCATGTCCAGGACGTGGGGCGATCGGTCGAGGAAGGACGGGTCTGCCCGCGGGCAGACGTCCAGGATCACTTGCGTGGCGGCTTGGTGCCCACCCTCGAGGCTCATCAAACGCCCGGCGGACTCCCTCGCCGCCAGTCGCGGGCCCTGCAGGAGCGCGGCGCAGAAGTCCAGGGCCGCGTCGTACAGCGAGGCATCCCCCCCGCTACAGCTCGCGGCTTCGAAGACGAGGCTCCCGAGGTCTCCTCCGCCTTCGCGGTCCGCCATTGCCAAAGATCACAGCTATCACCGGGAGTGCGGTGGCCGGTTACCACGAGAATTATTGGAACAGAATGCATCTGGACACAACTGAAAACACTACTGTGGTGCTGCTCAAGAAAGATGTTCGTACTTATCCAAAAAGGCCTCCACCACCTCCATGTACCTCTCGACGCCTCCCTCCGCGTTGCTCTCCGCGTTGACCACCAGGAGCGGGTCGTGCAGGCTCTGGCGGATGAGGACCCATCCCTCCCTGACCCCGCCGCTGAGCACGGACACCCTCCACCCCTCGTGGTTGCTATCGGCGCTCACCCATCCCTCGGGCGCGTCCCCGCCCTCGCAGAACGACCGGAAGTCCTCGACGACCAGGGTTCCGTATCCCTCGGGCGCTCCATCGCCAAACCTCACCCTTTTCTCCAGCGCCTCCACGGGCTCCTCGAATCCGTCCACCAGCCCCGCCAGGTCACCCTTCCTCCTCGCGGCCTCAATGATCATCTTCACCGCCATGTACGCGCCGTCGTCCAGGTAGTGGTTCTCGGCCATGGCGCCGTGGCCGCTCGTCTCGATCATCAGCGGGCAGTTATCGATCTCCTTGCCCTTCTCGATCACGTTCTTGTACCCTCGCTTGAACCTGAGGTGCCTGCCCCCCCTGGACTCGATAAAGTCGGTGAGGGCGTCCGAGGTCACAGAGTCCGTGACCACGGTGCCCCCCGGCGAGTCCCTCAGCGTGATCGCCGACATCGCCGCGATCAGCCTGTTTTTGTTGAAGGCCATGCCCTTGGAGTCCACCACCGCCGACCGGTCCACGTCAGTGTCGAAGATGACGCCCAGATCGGCGTTGGACTCCGAGACGGCGCGCTGGATGCTCCGCATGGCGTCCGCATCCTCGGGGTTAGGCACGTGGTTGGGGAACATGCCGTCGGGCTCCAGGAACTGGGAGCCGGAGACGTCAGCGCCGAGGGGCTCCAGGACATCCTTGGCAAAGAACCCACCGGCACCGTTGCCGGCGTCCACCACGATCTTCAGACCGGCCAGGGGAGCGTCGCCGGCGCCGACCTCCGCGATGATGTGGCTGCGCAGGATCGAGGCGTAGGTCGGCATGAAGGAGGCGGACGAGAGCTGGTCGGGCCCGGTGAAAAGGTCGCCGCCAGCCTCCTCGGCCTCGACCTTCTCCGCAGCGTCGAGGATCTCCGTGATGTCCGACTTGGCCAGGCCTCCTTCAGGGGTGAAGAACTTCATGCCGTTCCGGTCGTAAGGCAGGTGCGACGCGGTGAGCATTATCGACCCCGAGTACTCGAAGCCCTCGGTGATGGTCGACATGTACATCGCAGGCGTCGTTGCCAGGCCCAGGTCAAACGCCGCGCAGTCCAAACCCGCGTCCGCGATGCCCCTCATCGCCTCGTCGCAAAGCTCCCGGCCCGTGACTCGCGAGTCGCGGCCCACCCCGATCCGGACCCCGCCCGTCCCCTCCTTTCCGGCGCGTTGCTTCAGGATTTTGGCGAAGGCGTGGGCTATGTTACGCACCCGGTTCGCCGTCAGCGTGACCGCCTCCGGCTTGCCTAGCGCAACCCCCCTCACGTCCGATCCGTTCTGCAGCTTCGAGTACTTCGATGGGCCCATCGCGACCATTGTACTTCTGCGGCGCCAGCAAAGCTCGAGGGACCTCTCCCTCTCTCTCTTTGCCCCTTCCAGTTCCGATGAGGCCAACTGGACGGCCAGCAGTCGAAATAAAGTGCGAAAAACTGAGATATTTTCATTTGATTTTGGGGCTGGATCGAAAGATCGAAAAAAAAAATTAAGTTGTGGGTTCAGTTGTTGTAAGCAGCCATCATAACAGCAAGAAAGCAATGATGTGGCATCGATCCGCTACCACGGCGGCATCACAATTTCAGTGTGCAACAGTTTATTACAATCTACTGCTCGACCATTACCAGTAAGTCTCCGATCGCCACATTGTCCTTGGATTTGACGGCGACGTGAGCGACCGTGCCGTCAATGGGGCACGACACGGTGGTTTCCATTTTCATGGCGCTCAGCACCACCATGGGGTCTCCGGCCTTGATGTCCTGCCCGGGCTTGCACGCCACGTCGATGACCTGGCCGGCCATCGGGGCGCCGACGCTTCCCTCGTCGCTCGGGTTGGCCTTCTCCTTGGCCATGCTGAGCGCATCCCCGATGGCAACGCTCTCCTCCACCACCTCCACCACCCTGGGCAGGCCGTTCAGCTCGAAGAAGACCTCCCTGCACCCGTTTGCCTGCCTGTCACCCACGGCCTTGAAGACGATCTCGGCCTTGACGCCCTTGCCCACGTCGAGCACGATCTTCTCGTCCGTCTCGAGCGGCCTGAGGAAGGCCTTGGTGGGAAGGATGGAAACGTCGCTGTACTTCTTCTTCTTCTCGTAGTAGTCGTCAAAGACCTGCGGGTACAGCGCCCTGGAGATCACGTTCAGCTCGCTCATGGCCTCCTTGCCGTACTTGTCCACGATCTTGCCCTCCTCGACGGCAAAGTTGAAGGCCTCCATGTCGCTTCCGGGCCTGCCAGACACCGTGGGCTTCCCCTTGAGCACCCCTCGCCTCAGCTCCTCCGGGAACCCCCCAGGGGGCTGGCCCAGGTAGCCCTGGAAGTACTCCACCACACTCTGCGGGAAATCGAGCTTTGGTGCGAGATCCACGATGGAGTCCTCGGTGAGCTTGTTCTGGACGATGAACTGGGCGAGGTCCCCGACCACCTTGCTGGATGGGGTGACCTTGACAATGTCCCCGAGAATCTTGTTGCCCATCCTGTAGGCGCCCTTCACCTCCTCCCACTGCTCCACCAGACCATTTTGCATGGCCTGGAACTTCAGGTTCGTGTACTGGCCGCCCGGCATCTCGTGCTCGTAGACCTCGGAGCTCCCAGACCGCATGCCACTCTCAAACTGGCCGTACTGCGCGCGAACCTGCTCCCAGTACGCCGAAAGCCTCAGAACCCTCTCCGCATTGAGGCCCGTGTCCAGGTCGGTGCCCTTGAAGGCGTTCAGCAGGGAGCCCATGCTGGGCTGGGAAGTCATGCCGCTCATGCTGTCGCAGGCGCAATCCACCACGTCGGCCCCGGCCTCCGCGGCGGCGATCATGCTCGCGACTCCCATGCCCGGCGTGTCGTGGGTGTGCACGTGGATGGGCATGTCAGGGAACTCCCTCCTGAGCGCGGAGACCAGCATCTTCGCGGACGCCGGCTTGAGCAGACCGGCCATGTCCTTAATTCCAAGGATGTGGACCCCAGCGTCCACGAGCTGCCTAGCGAGGTCGAGGTAGTAGTCCAAGTTGTACTTTGGCCTCGAGGGGTCGGTAAGGTCGGCGGTGTAGCAGATGGTGCCCTCCGCGACTCCGTCCGTCTCCAGCACAGCCTCAATTCCGAAGAGCAGGTTGTCGATGTAGTTCAGCGAGTCGAAGACCCTGAAGATGTCCACGCCGGAGGAGTGCGCCTTCTTGACGAACTCCTTGACGAGGTTGTCCGGGTAGGACGTGTACCCGACCGCGTTGACGCCCCTCAACAGCATCTGGAAGGGAACGTTCGGGATCTTGGCCCTGAGCTGCTCCAGCCTCTCCCAGGGGCACTCGTTCAGGAACCTCATGGAGACGTCAAAGGTAGCCCCGCCCCACACCTCGAGGCTCATGCAGTCTTGCAGCGCCCACGAGGCGTACTCCGCGCCGCCGAGGAGGTCGTACGTCCTGACCCTTGTCGCAAGCAGACTCTGATGGGCGTCCCTCATGGTGGTGTCCGTGAGCAGCAGACCCTTGTGCGCCCGAAGGCTCCGCGCGAACTCGGCGGGCCCCTTCTCCAGCAGCAGGGGCCTCCATCCCCCCTTGCCGACCTGGTCCCTGAACTCGAGGGGCACCCTCGGGATCACGGGGTCAGGCAGGCCCTTTGGGTACTCCCCAACCGCCCCTGGATGCTTGGTGCCGTTCACGGCGGTGTGGGCGAGGTAGCGCAGGAGCTTGGAGGGCAGGTCCGTGGGGAGCAGCGGAAAGTCGAAGAGCTCCGGGGTGGACTCGATCAGCGAGGTGTCTGCGGTGCCGCTAAGGAACTTGGGGTGCTTGAGGACGTTCATGATGAAGGGCACATTGGTCCTCACACCCCTCACCCTGAACTCCGAGAGGGCGCTCTCTAGCTTCCTGGCCGCGCCCACAAAGGTGCCGGAATGCGCGATGCACTTGACCAGCAGGGAGTCGTAGTAGGGGAGTTGGCTCCCTCCGGACGCGATTGCCCCGTCCAGTCTTATCCCGGGGCCTCCCGGCGTGCGGTACGCCTCGATCCTACCGCTGTCCGGCCTGAAGTCGTCCTCTGGGTTCTCGGATGTCACCCTCCCCTGGATGGCAAAGCCGTCGCACCTCACGGCCTCCTGGCTCTGGATACCGATGTCCGCGAGGGAGCTCCCCGTTGCGATCAAAATTTGGCTCTGCACGATGTCCACGCCCGTGATCTCCTCAGTGATGGTGTGCTCGACCTGAACCCTCGGGTTCACCTCCAGGAAGTAGTGCTGTCCGTCCGGGGCGAGCATGAACTCGACCGTGCCAGCGTTGACGTATCCGACGTGCTTGGCGATCTTCTTGGCATCCTCGTACATCGCCAGCCTTGTCTTCTCCTCGATTCCGACGCTCGGGGCGACTTCGATGATCTTCTGGTGCCTCCTCTGCACCGAGCAGTCCCTCTCGTACAGGTGCACGGTGTTGCCGTACGTGTCCGCCAGGATTTGAATCTCGATGTGGCGCGGGTTCTCAATGTACTTTTCCAGGAACATCCTGCCGTCGCCAAAGGCCTGCAGCGCCTCGTTGCTCGCCCTCTCGTACGCCGGCTTGAACTCGGCCTCGGTCCTGACGATCCTGAGGCCCCTGCCCCCGCCCCCCATGGCCGCCTTGATCATGACGGGGAACCCGATGTCCTTGGCGTACGCGTAGGCGGCGTCCACGTCCAGCCCCTCCTCCTGGGACCCCGGGATGACCGGGATGCCGCACTCGATGGCAATCTCCCTGGCCTGGGTCTTGTCCCCGAACCTGTTCAGATTCTCCGCCGAAGGGCCGATGAAGATAATTCCCTCCTCCTCGCACCTCCTCGCAAAGTCGGTGTTCTCGCTGAGGAAGCCGTAACCCGGGTGGATGGCCTCCACGTCGTTCTCCTTGGCGATCTTGATGACCGTCTCGATGTCCAGGTACGCGCCCACCGGGCTCAGCTCCCTGTCGTCCGAGTGCAGGAGGTAGGACTCGTCCGCCTTGTAGCGGTGGACCTGCAAACGGTCCTCGTCGCTGAAGATGGCAACGGAGCGAATGCCGAGCTCGTGCGCGGCGCGAAAGACGCGGGTCGCGATCTCGCCGCGGTTCGCGCAAAGCAGCTTCTTGATGGCGGGCTTGCCGCCGTCCACGGGCGCGGCCGGGTTCTCGCCATAGTCCTCCACCACCTTGCCGGCGGAGGGGAACTCCCCTACCGCCCTCGGCACCACCGCGGAGCCCGCGGAGCCCGTGGTCCTGGCCTCGGACCTCAGGCCCCGAGGGGCCTTCGCGTGGCTCGCCGCCGCGCGGGCCGCCCTGAAGGGCGAAGCCCTCACCGAGCCGACCCTCCCTTGGACGGTGCTCAACCTCATCCTGGCCTCTTGTGCTGCTTAAAGCGTTTGCCCGACCGAACGCGGAGTGCTGGGTGCGCTGGGTGCCTTTGGGGACGTTCGCTTGTTCGACGGGGTTTTGTTTGGGTTGGGTCCCGGGCAAGGTCCCGGGCAAGGTCCCGGGCGAAAGACCTTCTCGCTCCCTCTTCAAAGTGTCTCGCGACGCTTCGCCTGATTACAAGGGAGCTCGTTGGTTCCCCCCTGTCTCTCTATCCGGACGAAGAGACGGCGGATTCCGGAATTCAATTTGAGATTTCAATTACAATAAAGTGAAATTGCGTTGTTGTTCTCCAGATCACAAGAAAACTTCGTCTTATCGTGTTTCCAGAATCTTGAATTGATTGTAGCCTTGGAACGCGGGGAGGAGGGGCACTTTTTCAAGCTCGCGCGCGCCAAGAGAGCACCACCACAACAACAAACGCTACAGCAATGGCGCCATCACCCGCGACGTCGCGCTCGAGCTCGCTGAGCACCGCGACCGGGCCCTCGCCGAGGGTTCACACCGCGCGGCGGCGAGCCGCTGTCCAGCCGAGGGCCTCTGCTTCTTCATCGTCGAGCGACCCCTCCGGCCGCGAAGAGACCAGCGAGCGGATGCGAGGGCTCAAGGAGCAGGCCCTGTCCCTGTGGCAGGGCAAGAGGGGGGAGGCCGAGCTCAAGGTTGTCGCGGAGCGCTCGCTCATGGAGGCGCGGTGTCAGTTCATGGAGGAGAAGATAGCCGCGCAGAACGAATACATCAGGGAGCTCAGCGACGCCCTTACCGTCGCCAAGGGCGCCCTGGCCTCGGCGATGAGGTGTCTGGACGCCGACGTCGCCCTGCCCGAGCTGACACATTACATCCCGTCGGACCAGGCCCGGCACCAGGAGCAGGAGGAGGCGGAGGAGGCGGCCTGCGACGCGGAGTCCTTCTCGAACATCGAGAACGCGATGTGGGCCGCGGACGTGCTGATCGAGACGAGCGGCGTCAAGCTCGCCGAGGGCTCGGACCTGGAAGAGTCGCCCAAGTGATCGAGATCAAGCGCGTGTACCAATAGATGAAAGGAGAAGATAAGCCCGGACTGTAAACTTTTTTGTCAAAGTCTCTCTCCTCTCGCTCTCTCGCTTACGAGGGCAGCCCCTTCCTCCTCTTGGTAAAGTACCACCAGTTCCTCCCCGTCTGGCTGCTCCTGAGCCTGGCGTACGCCATGAGGGCCGTGCAGAGCGACAGTGTGAACCACGTCAGTGCGTAGTTGATGTGGTCCTGCGGGGTGACGTTGAACCTTAAAAAGTCGCCCAGCGTTCTGCGAATGGGAAGCGTTGAGGTGTTGAGCTTGTTCATGAGCGTCACGATGTCGGCGTCCGCCCTGCGATCCGCAACCCCACCCTCCGCTGACGCCGCGGGACCATCCCCGCCCCGCCACAAGTTCCGGTCCGTCCGGAAGGCGAGCACATCCATTGCCGTGCTGAGCTTCACCCTCTTGGTCTCCGAGGACTGGCCCAAAACGACCTCCTCGATCAGGACGACGTCGTCCTCGCCCGAGCCCGAGGCGGCGGCCGGCTCGCCTAGGCCGCAAGCCCTCGCCTGAAAGGAGGGGGAGAGAAGAAGGCGGCCACGCGTCAGAGCTCAGAGAGACGAGGAAGTTTGGTTTTGCGCGCGCCATCACGCCACTCCGTGCTCACACTACTCACCATGGCAGGGACGTCGTAGTAGAACCACTGGCCGATCTCCGGAAGGTTCTGCGGCGCAAAGAACCCGGGCTTATCGCTGGGCTTGACCAGCCCCTCCACCTGAACCAGACCGCTCGGGCGCTCAAAGTCGAACCGGGACGGGTTGTCCTTCCACTTTTGAGGGATCCAACCCCTCAGCACAAGGACGGTCCTGTTGCCCCGCGAGCCGCACCGCTCGGGCTCGGGCTCGGGCGCTGACCCTGCCTTGGCAGTGGTAGAGAACAGGGAAAACCGCCGCCGCCGCGGCGCGGGCTCGGCGGGGGTCCCCTCGGGCGAGTCCAGCTCGAGGGGCGTCACCAACATGCAGCCCTGGAAGGTCTGCCCCAGTTCCGACCGCACCCTCGGGCCCACGAAGATGCTCCTGTCGTGCAGAAACCTCCCGCGGCACGTGACCGGGGCGTGCTTCTTAAAGCACGCGCTCCCGAGCTTGTCGTTGAGGTCCAAGGGCTCCCCACCCAGCAGGGACTCCCTGTACGCGATCTCGTCCCTCTTGCCGCTCAGCCTCTGCACCTGCCACACGCCGAGCGACGCCGCGAAAGCCGACGGCGCGAAGAGCATCGCGCTCCGCAGGCTCATCCTTCCCGCTCTCTTCCTTCCGCCCCCCACACCCCGCTGCTGACCCCCACCTCGCCCCCTTCGACGCTGCGCGATCCCGTGGTGATCTCCTCCCCCTCGCTGGCGGGGCCACGAAGAGGAAGGGAGCTGTAGTTTAGGCTAAGAAAGAATCACATCACAACCCATAACTTATTTACTTGTAGTACCGCTCGAAGGGGTTGTTCTTGGTGCTCGCAGGCGCCACGGTGACCTCCAGCATCCTGTCGCCCTCCGGCCTCGTCGGGTAGGGCAGCGCCACGTCCTGGAAGGCAATCTTGGAGTCAAAGATCTTGACGTAGGATCCCTTCCCTCCCGGCACCTGGCCCTTGACGTACACGAGGTTGTGCACCGGGTCGACCTTGTACACCAGAAGCCTCTGCTGGGTGCAAGTCTTGCCTCCCATCCTACCGGGCATCTTCTTTCCCTTGAAGACCTTGCCCGGGTCTTGGCACTGGCCTAAGCAGAGCCAACACAAGCAACGCAGAGAGAGAGAGAGAGGAGGCGTTCGTGGCGCGGTCAGGCGGTTGTCTCGGCGAGATAGGAAAGGAAAAAGTCCTCGCGCTGTCGACCGGCACTCACCCGTGGATCCGATGGTCCTGTGCGCCTTTGTGGTTCCGTGCGAGGCCGGCCCTCCCTTCATGCCGTGCCTCTTCATTCCTCCAGCAAAGCCCTTGCCCCTCGTCGTGCCCTGCACGTCGACGAGCTGGCCCACCACGAAGTGGTCGGCGTTGATCGCGTCGCCCCCCTGCAGCAGGCAGCTCTCCGTCACCTTGAACTCCGCGACCTTGCGCGAGACCTCAGGCTTGCCCAGGTGCTTCTCAAAGTGTCCCACCAGGGCGTTGTTCAGTCTCTTCCGCCGCCTCGACCCGGCACCGACCTGAACCGCATAAAACCCCTCCTTATCCTCGGTCTTCACCTGCACGACCTTGTTCTCGTCCAGCCACAACACCGTGAGCGGGACCCCGACTCCGTTCGAGTCCCACAGTCGGGTCATGCCGCACTTCATGGCCACCGCGCCGCACCTCGTATGCTCCCTGGGGAAGCCCCCGCGCTTCCTGGTTTGGGGATCCAGGGGTTCGATCGTGCCGTACCCCCCCGCCCCGTCGTCGCTGGCCTCGGCCACGGCGCTCGCCGAGAACGCCCTCCTCGAGACGTCGGCGGCGCATTTCGGGAGCAGTCCGAGCACCCTGGCGCCCTCCACCAGCGCGAGGGGACTCGCCGCCCCGAGCGGTGGCTGCAAAGCGACAGTATCGCACGACGACGACCTCTGTGCGTAGAGACGCCGCCCCAACGACGACAGCGCCCTCGTTCCCGCCCGGGAAAACATCGCAGGCTCGCCTCGTCCGCTTTCGCGTCGTTCCAACCCTCGCTCTTGCCCCCCCCCCCCCCCCCCCCCCCCCCCCCCCCACGCTCCATCTCCGCGCGCGGCTTCCCTTCTGTGGTTTTCGCCCCCCCCCCCCCCCCCCCCCCCCTGCCCGGGGGGTCGTCCA
>Ga0160423_10000318_pt1 | contig 38379 bp, 23 predicted proteins | sample CRUFie14St8metaG_FD_108191 | JGI IMG/M metagenome (GOLD analysis project Ga0160423, IMG submission 108191) | Marine microbial communities from the Costa Rica Dome - CRUD Field 142mm St8 metaG | ecosystem: Environmental > Aquatic > Marine > Oceanic > Photic zone | place: Costa Rica: the Eastern...
CAAGAATTAGAATTCCGAGAAAAATATTCGACCACAGCTCGATTCCAGTTCCAAAAGTGAAGAATAGTAACCATCCAGCGAGAAGAAAACCCCAGGGCCTGAAGCGTCGGGCAAAAAGTGCTGAACGTGCTTGAACCAATTCGTTTGAGTAAAGAGCGGTTTCTTCCCCTTCTGCCAGCATATCGTTCTCGGTAGCGCAACGAACGCAAACCTGGTAGCGGGGGCCATTACCACTAACGAACTGCGAGTTCGGGTAGTTTTGGGTGCACATACGACATACTGGCATAGGCGTCAACCTTGCCAACAAACATTGCTCCTTCAACGCTACGGTCATCTAACCTGTTTGTTGACCTGAAACTTACTCACTTTATTTGATAAATTTAGGAATGTTGTAAGTAAGTCTAGTCCATCTGGGCTACCTACCGATTCAGGGTGAAATTGTACCCCCTCAATTGGGAGAGTGGGATGACTTATTCCCATAATCAAACTGCCAGATTCATCCCATGAGTTCGCATTGAGTTGTTCATTTGTCGCCTCTAATACCAAACTATTGTAGCGCATCATTACAATCTCCTCAGAGGCATTTTGGAACAGACCCGAGCCATCATGAGTGATCTTTGAAGGTACCCCGTGAACTGCACCCAGTGGCGATTCGATTAGATTCCATCCCGCTGCTAGACCAATTGCTTGGTGGCCTAGGCACCAACCAAGTAGTGGAATAGGATTCTCCAATATCTTCAGTCTGTTTTGCAAAGCCCTGTGAGCAATTTCCATACTTAGAGGAGAAACTTCTGGGCGAGATGGACCTGGTCCAATGATGATATGCGTAGGGTTGTGAGCGTTTAGTAAAATATCGACTTGAGCTTTAGTATCGATTTTTGTAATCGGTCTACCCTCGACAATTGTCACCTTTGCTCCAAGCCGATTCAGGGATTCTGCGATATTATTGGTGAAGGAATCAAGATTATCGATTAAGATGATGTGATAATCAGTTTCCAAGTTTTCTCTCTTTTTAGCCCCTGGAGAAATTCTACCCAATGCTCCTTCAACTTTGGGTAGAGGAAGAATTCCAACTTCTCCCTCTGGCAATTCTTCGCTACTAAATCCGGTTCGGAATCCCCAGGTCGCTTCGGTTACTGCTGCCGCTTTCCAGCGTGCTTCCTCGACCTCGTCAGCGGGATTTGAATCGATTACTACCCCACCGCCTGCTTGTACCGTAGCATACCAGGATTCTGGGCCACTGCGAGCCTCCATAGTTCGAATTAGTATGTTCCAATCGGCCTGTCCTGCGCTTTGATTTAAATGGCCGATTGATCCTGTCCATGCGCTTCTAGGTGAACCCTCTAGTTGATCGATAGCAGCCATGGTCACAACCTTTGGACAACCAGTGATTGAGCCGCCGGGAAATAGGGCAGCAAGAGATTCTCCCGGACTTTTGTTTGGGCTAAGTTCCCCTTCCACTCCGGAAACCAAATGTTGAACATTTGCCAAAGCTTCAATGCGGCAATCAGACCAATATACACTGCCGCTTTGACAAACAGAAGAAAGATCGTGTCTTTCCAAATCAACTAACATCAAGTGCTCGGCCATTTCTTTTTCTGATGATGCTAATTCTATCCTAAGTTCAGAATCTTCCTTCTCGTTCCTTCCCCGTGCTCTTGTTCCCTTTATTGGTCTGGTTGAGACAATTCCAGATTCGAGGCGCATCAATCTCTCAGGAGAGGCTGATGCGACTGCCCAACCGTAGTCTGCTAAGTGGAACCATGAGGAAAATGGAGCGGGGTTAGAGTATGACATTCTAAGGAATGTATCCCATGGTTGACCGGACATTTCCCCCTCCCATTTCCGGCCATAATTGACCTGATAGAGATGGCCGCCACGAATTGATTTGCGGATTTTCTCGACTTTTCTCGCATGTGAGGAATCGCTCTCACTATCCGGTACTTTCGGTTCAGGCCTACTTGGAATTTGTAAATCCGAAAGCGTTGTGAATTCATGCTCTAACCACTCATGCCCTTCAATCGCAATTAATCGCAATTGATTGTTAGTACGTTCGTGTATCCACCATGCATCACAACGCCACAATACACCGAGTAGCGTACCCGGTTCTGGTGTATTTGACAAACGAATAGAATTTGACCAGCGGCCTAAATCATAACCGAGCAAGCCAGCGAATCCGCCAGGAGTTACAGGCTGTTTTTCTTGTAACTCAACTTCGATTTCAAACTCAGCAACGATAGACAAGGCTTCATCTAATGTTGCTGGGTTATACTCCTCTTCTGTATGCCATCGCCCTTCTATAATTCGTTGACGAACCAAGCTCAGAGGGGGAGGATTTCCTAGGTTTATTTCACCATCAAGTGCAGAACCTTCACCTGTATCTTCACTATGTGGTTCAAAGAAGAGAAAACGAATACTGTCCAAAGCAGGAAGCATGGAATTTTGTGACAGATCAGTCACAGGCCCACCAGAATGAAGAAGCAATTCATCTGCTTCACGATTTCTCCCTTGCAACATGGAAATTAGAGGAGATTCATGCGAGTTAGCCTCTATCCTGCTGATTACTCTCATTTCAGCCCTCCAAATCATCCAGACCCATCCATGCAGTCTGTAATCGAACCATCCAAGAATTATACGCAGCCTGATACAGTTTACCATTTGGTTGACCAATTTTCCTTCCGTCAATTTCGCCTAACGCCTGAACTCCTAGGCCACTTCCTAAGACTATCATCTCAGAAGCTCGAAGTAACAACGGGAGAGTCAATCTCGCTTCCCTTACAGGCACTCCAGCACTCTCGATGCCTTCTCTGATTTGCTCTAGAGTTACAGAGTCTAGTGCACCTTTCGAAGGCGTTGGATAGTACGCAATACCATCATTATCAAGCAGAATAGGCATACACCTATCGCCATCAACTAGAATATCTCCATCGAATAGAAGAGATATATCCGCCCCATGCTCTGTAGCAACCTCTCGAGCATGAAAATATGGTTGCCAATCCCCGTGTTTGGTACCTCTTACCGAACCATCCCATCGCGGTGCTTCAAGACTAATTGCTTTCATTGGATTGGGCCATCTTCCATTTACTCTAGGAACCAAGTTGACATCGCCATTTGGATTGACTCCTAGTTTAATCAAAAATGGAGCCTGATCTTCTCCAACAATTGGTTCGCCTGGAATCTCTGCATTACTGAGCGCTTCGAAGATAAGTTCGGTTAGGTTGCTTGGAAGATTGAATCCTAATCTCTCGGCGTGTCGATAAAGGCGAGCAATATGCAAGTCGGCTGCTAATAGACGGGGCCCTCCGTCCCAAGCAATGGTGGTGAATACCTCCGAGCCGGGGTCACCAACCATAGACTTCGATAGATGTATAGGGCTTCAATCCGATGCTGATACAATCAGAGCATTTCGTCCAAGAAAGATGTGTCAATATCATCATCATCTGAATCATCGAAGTTTAGATCATCTGCCATATCGTCAAGATCGCCAAGGTCTAAATCTTCATCATCATCTCCGAGTAATTCATCCATAACTCCGCTATCAGCGGTTGGAGTGGAATCCAGATTGTCTTCCGGTGAGACTGCCGCACTAGTCTTGGAGTCAGTGTAATCGCTCTTACTTTCTTCAGGAGATTCTCCATCCTTGCGTCTAGCGTTAGCGACTAATCCGGTATCAATTTCTAAGTCATCGGCGCCGAAGTCTTCGTCTTCGGTAAGCCCGGCTGCCTCCCGCTCCAATTGCTCTTCCAACTCGACTTCTAGAGCACCCATTTCCCATGGCTGAGGGGCAGTATCTCCTCTTGGCCTGATGAACATCATTGCACCGATTAGGAACATTGCTACTGAGAGTGCAATGATCACCATATTCATGTCACCAGCCAGAATTCTATCAACCCATGATTCACCTGCAGCATCATCACCCGGCTGGGTAGTACCAAAGCTAGATTCTTCCCAAGGTTGAACTTCTACAGGATCGGCAAAGAATGTGTGAACTTCTCCATTGTAGGTTACGATTTCAACCCAATAGGTCTCTTCTCTATCAATCATCTCACCATTGAATTCATTGAGAATCAATATTGTATCTCTCATGCCAGACTTTACCAAAGAAGCGTTTCTAGTATCATCAAACGATTCTAGACTGACAAATGCATAGTAACTTGTATACATCGGATCTTCGACGTTATCCCAACTTACCTCGATAAGAGAACCTGCAGCGTTCCAACTCGCTCTAATGCCACTGACATCTGGACACTCAGGACACGGGTCTGCAGATAGTTCGTCTGCAAGTTCTATCCAAGAGTTAGCAAGATTGTCCGTCCAAGCATTGCCTGAGGAATCAACTGCTACCACTGCGACATATATTCGGCGGTTTGGTACCAATGGAGTTGAAATATCATCTCCATAGGCTGAGAACTCGGTTAGTAGAACAGGAAGGTCCTGTTCTCGATCGACTATCAATGCGGGTTGTAAGTCATCGATTCTCTGCAATAGAACTGGAGTATCGATTACCGCATAAATCCAGTATTCTCCGATGTCGGAGGCGTCAGATGATGGGAACTCTACAAACATCGCATTTCCGGCGTCATCCGGTCTATCCCTAAGAACAGGAGCTAGCAGTCGATCAGGTGGAGAGACGTCGCCGCGATTATCCATTGGAGTTACTAGGACCATATGTTCCGACAGACCACTAAGGTGAACGTTTCCAGAGATGTCATGGATAGTAACCGTAACATACAGCGGGATCATTGATTCTATTGGACGCACTTGTAAGGCATCCACAGAACTACCATAGAGGGCGCTTTCTGCAGTGTACTCTAATTGGAAGTTGGCCCCAAACTGGCGCTGGTTAATTACAACTAATCCACATTCAGACGGATTATCATTACAGGATTCCCAAATCTCGGTAACATCGTTCAATGGGTACTCGGAGACCCAAACTGTGTAGAAAGAAAAGTCATCAGCCGATGAACGATTCCAGCGAATATCAATTGCAGAACCATCATCCTCTGGATAATCCCAAGCGTCAAGTCCAGTGACTCGATTTGGAGGAATTGCTTCACCATCGAAATCAGCCTCAGGAGTTGCATCTACGACAAGTACATTGTCGACATCACCATTACCCCAGTCATCAAAGGCAACTACTCCAATCCAATATACGGTTCCATCAATTAGACGACTTTCACCTAATGAGTCAATGATGATTGACGTAGTTTCACAACTATCGGTATATCCTGCAATCGGCCAACCATCTACTGTCGAAGGTGGTTGCCAACCAGATGCAGGTAAAGCATACACAGCGTAGTAGGTACAATCCTCCTCTGTGTTTGCTTCCCAAGTGACATTGATTCTACCACCCTCGTCGTTCGGCACGTCGAAGGCTGTTGTTCCAGTAATCGGTATCGGTGGAATACCATCATCCAAACCACCGGCAGTAACCACTGGACCGATTATTGTGGCATTATTGACTGAGTATTGTCCTGCTTCATCTACACATACCGCCGCAAACCAATATGGCACACCACCTTCCAACTGCAGGGCAGTTGAGTTACCTGTACTCCAATGGAATTCGAATGGGTCTGATAGACCGACTATGCTGGTAATCTCCTGTTGCACTGCCCATATCCTAACTCTGTCTGGATCAAGTTCTGTGCAAGCTGCCCATTCAAGGAAAATCGTACCTGCTGCTCCACCAGAAGCTGGTTTTGCAGTCATCCAATCTGGAGCGGCTGGGACCTCATCTGTTGGAGTGATGTTTTGAGGATATGTCATTGGAACTCCCAATGACCCATCTGCATATTCAATCACAACGGCGGCACGGTATTGGCGATCATCTCGTAATTCCTCGGTTACACCAGCGTTGTCCGCCCTGGTTATGGTTGCATTTGTGCGAGACCAGAATCCCGACCTAATGTATGTGGACAAAGACCCTAAGTCCTCTCGAGAAGGCTCCCATGATGGATCGGCTGTAGAATCCCATACATACAATCTGTAAGCGTGCCATGCAGCATCTTCTGCAGGTAACCATGAGGCCTCGATTACACCTCCACCATCATTCGGTCTATCGACTAAATTAGTAATTACTGTCGGAACCTCTACTCGTTCCCAATCGTATGTTAGGCGAACTTGCATTGCTCCATTCTGAGGAGACTGCATTTGTAGATGTAAAATCGCGGATGATGAACCGGGACCTACAGCTGAGATTGCAGACTGGAAGGCCTGTTGGATTCCCCCATTGGTGGCGGCTAAATCCCAACTTCCGGTGTAATTTACTGAAGTTGAGCGTGCCCAAACCCATGCACCCCGCTGAGGTGCGAGCATAGTCATAGTTTCCACATGCATTGGAAGTTTACCGGGTGCTGAAGCACTGGAACTCTCAGGGATCTGAATAGGATTGTCAGGCGTGACTAGTACTGTTGACATTCCTGGATGAGTTGTATTCGTGATATCCCAGCTTCGCCCACCGTATAACAGGGTTAACGGATCCGCGCGGCGTTGATTCTCTCTTGCTGTCTCTTGCAAACTAACAGTTGGCTTGTAGACATGAAGACCATCATTTCCTACAGCATAGAATCCACTGAAGTCGACATAGCCACCTTGGAGGCCAGTTATCACTCGGTTAGTGACTGGGTTATGCCTTCCATTTACATCTACAACATCAAGCCCTCTTGGGCTCATTACGACTAAATTTTGACCATCACTATGCATTTCGTATGGAGGCCAAGACAGAAGCGAACTGGTACCAACTCCTGTCTCCATCTGCATAGTACTGCCATTCCAATGAACCAAAGGAGCAACATCGGTAGCAATGTGTACTCCCCAATCATCAGCAACGATTGCTCGAACATCGTTACTGGGTATCATGTCGATATTATAGCTACCATTTGCCATATCGGTGGCCAAATCCCAAGCTGCCACTCCAGGTCTTGTTGGACCTTGTCCATTGTGAGAGATGAAGATCGCAGCATCGTGGTAAATTGTGTAATTAGTTCCATCAGCATTCTGAACAACGCGTGATATCGGTCCCGCTTCGGTAATGCCACTAACGGTATTGCCCATCAGGCCGTCATTGAATCCAAGTGTATTGAGTACAGTTAGATTGGTTTCATGCAACACGGTAACTCCTGCTGCACCACCAGCCAGAACCTTTCCTCCACCCTGGATGGTCGTATTGATTGAGTGGAGATGAGTAATGATTGGAGAAGGTAATCCATCTATGGTGGTAATCGGATTATCCCAATCACTACGAGTAGTATTGTACATCCCAATCCCACCATGAGTTGCTATCATGATATGGTTCCCATAGACCATGAAATCACGTACTAAATTACTTGGTAATCCAGCGATTAGGCTTCCATAGCCCCATTGCCGGTTATTGGTATCAAAAGTTTGGAATCCAGCGGCTGAGCCTTCGTTGCCCATTAGTCCCACGTACATTGTATTATTCTCAATTATCATCCCATCCATCTGTGCATGAAGCGCTGGGGGAGTGGAAATTATTCGGCGTTGTTTGAGGTCAATCGCCTTGAGTCCGCGCCCAGCCGTGGAAACCCACAGAGTTTCTCCATCCAAGGTCATTTCATTGATTACATCTTGTTGGAAATTGTAACCATACTCCCATCTTACTGAACCATTTGCGAGAAGTTCTCCTTGGAGGACTGAAGAGCCATAGAATGAACTGCTATCCAATGCCGAGGTAACCCACACATGGGTATCGTTGGAGATTATCTCCATTACACGGCCACTGGTTAGTCCTGCCAATTCGTCATAGCCACTTGCAATCAATCCGGAACTATCCAATCTATCGACTCTGTTCAGACCTGTTGTTTGTCCTGACCTTCCAATAGCGTAGATTACCTGACCTGTTGATGAGGGTGCTCTGTCTATTGAACATCCATCCATTCCAGGGTCTAGGACCTGTCCATTTGCGGTTGCAGTTCCAGAAGTGATTAGTCGAGATACCCCACCCTGGTTATCGTATTGATGGGCGGCCAAGAGAACGTTGTTGTCGTGTAACAATCCGCCTGGGAAAATTCTGTCTTCACTGATGCCGTCTGCTGCAGTGAGTGTTGGAAGATATGTGTCAGTGTTGTAGTTGTAGCGATCAATTCCAACTCCTTCAGTATCATATGCGATGTAAAGGATGTTATTGGCTTCATCACAAGTCACCGCTCTAGGGTCGTTATTTGATAGCCCAGAGTTGCCAGAGGTCATGGCAGTTATCCATTCGTTTGTAATTGAGTCTGAATCGTGATCTGCAAGATCATACCTAGCTACACCGCCTTGATTACCCCACCAAAATCGGGCTCCGATAGAGACGTGCACAATGTCATCGCAAAAGCCGATATCTGCTGCATATCCATCTGGAATATCTCCAGTTCCTAAATTCCAAGAGGACCAATTACCAGTAGTCCCATCCTTCCTCAAAATCTGAGCATTTGAGTTCCATCCACTGGATTCCATATTCCCAACCCATAGGTCATTTCCGATGACTTTCATCGAATAGAATTCCTCTTCTGTATTCGATGGTAAACCATCACCAGGAGTCCATGAATCGAGCCATGTTTCATTCAAAGGGTCCCATCTTAGAATTCCATTCATGCTGGCGAAGAGGTATTCTCCTTGATATTCTTCCATTCCACGAATAGGACCGTCCACATCTGTCCACTCATCTAGTAGTGTCATTGTGTCTGCATTGAATCGTCTTAGGATGAAATTCCCGTATGCAACCCATAATTCGCATGAGGTTACGTTTAGCGGGAAGCACTCTCCGAGGAATCTAGCATTCACACGCAGAACATTACCAATAGTTGACAAATCATCTTCCCATGACTCATTGGTCATATTCCAGCGAACGATTGTTCCATCACCATCGTTCCAAGTCTGAGTTGGCCGAATACCAATCCACAATTGATCATCGACTACTCCAATTCCGTTGATTACACCGTTCCAACCTGTACGATCGTCAACCTCTATGGTTGCCAAGCTAGTGCTGGTTGTCAGGTTGATACGGAAGATGCTATCAGAACCGCCGCCCCACCAACTGGTTGAACGCTGGGTCGAGTAGTGTAGAACATCACCATAAATCTCTATGTCAGCAGGTATTGAGTTTGAAAGGGTCGGGCCGTTTGTATTGGAGCCTCTGTCCCATGATATGAGAACAACATCATTGATCACATCAATTAGTGTAAGTCCAAAGTCTCCACCCGCCCAAATCGTACCATAAGTCAGACCAGGCACTAGAGCGGTTACATCATCATCGTTGAGATATCCTTGATTACCATCCCAAGTGGTTAGCCATTCGTTGTTGATTAGGTCATAACGTGCTATACCAGTATTTTCGAATCCCAAGTAAAGGATATCGTCAACTTTGACCGTGCGAGCACGTTGAGTATCGTCACCTGCAGTCCAAGTCTCAATTACGGTGAAGTTGTCCATGTTTACGATGCCTGCTCCTTGGTTTCCTCCTGTGTATGCTCTGTCAGGCGCGAGCATCTCTATTGTGTAGACGAAACGGCTTTCGAGACCGTCGCCGGAACTTACACAATCTTGGAATTGATATTGCCAATTCCATTTACAGGCCCCTCTATTTGTGCCAGCGTAGAGACCATCTCCATCGCTTGTTACATCATAGAATACACTAGGTCGGTTCCACCAAGAACCACTGGTGGTTAATGTAGTCCAAGTACTACCATCATACCGCGAGAAAGAGCCTTCTGAGCCGACCAACAGGCCTCCAAAATCATCCATTTCCAAAGATAGGATATCGTCATCTGGAAGTGAGTTTGTATCCTGGTTCCATAGGTCCAAAATATCGCCGGTTAGTCTGTCTACAACAAGTATTCCAAACTCGTACAATCCAATGTATACAACATCACCATCAACTGCAACCGGTGTCGCATCCAAATCATCTGCACCAAGAGATTGCCAAGAACCAATGATTGTAGAAGTTGATAATTCAACTCGCATCACTCCCTTATCTGGAGTGGCCATGTATGCTATTCCATACCTAGTCGCTACCGAATCAACAAAGTCGGAATCTAGGCCATCCGAAGTTGTGATAGTATCAACTAAAGTCATCTGATTTGTGTCAATAATTGAGATTCCGGATTGGCTATGGCCGACTACTAAGTAGCCATTCGTATCATCAAAAGCCAATGAACTAACATCGTTCGATGCTAGTCCAGATACTGCTCCTATGTAACTCCCATCAGTATTTACTAATCTCAATACTCCAGCATTACTGGTACCAATCCAAACGTTGTCGTTGTCGTCCTGTTGGATTGCAATAATTTGGCCTGGGTTGTTGACATAATCACGGATATCGATTGGAACTTTCCAAGCACGGTCCGCTTCATCATATCGATCAATTATTCTGCCGCTTGCGACCCAAATCTCGCCACTTTCCCCATCATCAATACGAGAGACTACGTTCATTCCATCAATAGAAGGTCCGCTAACTAGAGTTAGTGTGCCTGCGGGATTCTCAGCAATTTGCATTCCCAGAGTTCCAGAATCGTCACTGAACAGGGCTGTTGAGGATGAGGGACCGCGGGTGGGGTGTGATGGCCAAGCAATAGCCATGGCGCCATTTCCATACAGACCAAGTTGTGACAACTGGTTTTGAGATTGGAAAATTAACGAGTTAGTATCGTAAGCATGAACTGTGGTACCCGCAAGGATATGTAGCCAACCTGGTGTTAGTGAAAGACCGTGAATTTGATTGGAAGCCAACCAATTACTTGTTGACCATGTGGCTATCCACGATTGTGCGGTCAAGTCTCGACGGTTAATTCCCGAATCAGCGGTTGCGATGAGTAGATGATTCCCTACAACCTCAAGGTCGGTAATCTGGTCTGAGGAAAGGAAATTCTGAGTACTCCAATCTGTTTGAGAGTCAACCGTTACAGAAACACTGCCGGAAGATGATGAAGTGGTGTAGTCTAGAATGTGAACTCCGGTATTTGTTGTTGCCAAGTAAACACTGTCAGCGATTATCATCATGTCGGATGGAGTCTCGATGTTTGGGGTCTGACAGTAATTGTACTCACTCCAAACATCTTCTCCCATCGGCTTGAAGAGTATGCTACAATTTCCTGCAGCCCAAACTGTTCCATAATCATCGACTGTTATCGAATAGATTCCTGCGTTTTGGATACCTGTTGACTCCCTTAGATTCAACATTTCTGAGGAATCGTACAAACTTCGCGATAGAACCGATCCATCTTCTGTTCCTATTAGTAGGGCTCCAACATCACTGTCGATTGCTAACGACCTTCCCATGATTCCTGTCTCAATATCCACGATTGGTTTTTGAGAACGTGCGTCTAAATGGAGAAGGTCATCATCTAACAAAATGTACAGTCGACCATCATGCGGATTTACCGCAGAGTCGTAAATCTGAATGTCAACAGAAGAATAGGAAACCATTGGGTCGGCCGGCCTTAACGCCTCGATTACCATGTCAGTTAGCGTCACTCCGGCCGGTAGTTCCCAAGATGCATCGGAGATTGAATTGGGCTTCAGATGGGTACTTAGCGTACCGTTCAGAACACTCGGTGGGTTGTTCTGCATCTCATTCTGCTGCCCTAGGTCGCCGTAACCTCTCCAATCTAGAATTGGGGTTTGAGTATCCATCAGAGTTATTTGAGGCTCATTTGCCCAATATCCTGCAGAGCCGTTTACTGCTATCTCGAAGCTCAGATTTGAGATTTGAGCACCTGGTGCAAATGGCAAGAATAAGTCGCTATATGCATAACTGCCATTATCCGGATCAGCTCCAGTTGCGACCAGATCGATCCATCCTGTATCGTTGCTTCCTGAGGCGCCCCAGGCGGCCTGTGAAACATCGCGAGTTTCTTGCTCTGGTTCTAACTGATTCACGTCAGAATATGCAGACCAAGGCAACAAAACCATCAATGTTGCTAGAAGCAATGCGGACCGGCGCTTGGTCAGCAGTTGACGAGGATTAGACATGGCTACGAATCATCGGCCTACTTCTACCCATTAAGAAAGGGTGGGTTTGTTGATTTACACATGAGTCTCCCTCTAATGAGGGAGTCTAGGGTAAAGAAAGCGCATTTCTAAGGGCCGATAAAACACTCGAATTGTTTAGGATAGCATCAAAGAGGGTGGCATTGCCCGAGAGTTCTCGAGGACTAGGTATGGTCGAGGACAGACTGCGTGAGGAGGCGTTGGAATACCACGCTGCTGAACCAGCCGGAAAAATCCGAGTAGAGCCTACAAAACCTCATGGAACAGCTCGTGAACTGTCTCTTGCATATTCTCCAGGTGTCGCATATCCTTGTGAGGAGATTGCTGAGAATCCAGATGATGCCTACAAGTACACATCGAAAGGGAATCTGGTGGCCGTAGTCAGTAATGGTACTGCAGTTCTTGGTTTAGGAGATATTGGCGCCCTAGCAGGAAAGCCGGTGATGGAAGGAAAAGGTCTCTTGTTCAAGGCATTCGCAGACATTGATGTTTTCGACATAGAAGTAGATAGGACAGATGTCGACGAATTTGTCGAAGCGGTAAAGGCGATTGCTCCTACTTTCGGAGGAATCAACCTTGAGGATATCAAGGCACCTGAATGCTTCGAAATTGAACGAAGACTCGTCGCGGAATTAGATATTCCAGTCATGCACGACGATCAGCATGGTACAGCAATTATCTCTGGTGCCGCCCTAATCAATGGATTGGAAGTAGTTGAGAAGGACGTCTCAGAAGTCAAAGTAGTGATTTCTGGCGCTGGTGCCAGTGCAATTTCTTGCGCTCAGCATTACCTTCGCCTAGGAGTTAGCGAGGAAAATCTGCTAATGTGTGATAGCAAGGGAATACTCACCAAATCACGTGGTGATAATGGTGAGTTAAACGAATACAAACTCGCCTTTGCGAGAGATGTTGAAGACGGCGGATTAGCCGAGGCAATGGTCGATGCAGATGTCTTCCTCGGACTATCAAAAGGAGGTTTGGTCTCTGGAGATATGGTGGAATCAATGGCCGAACGACCATTGATCTTCGCTCTTGCAAATCCTGACCCTGAGATTCTTCCAACAGATGTTCAGGTAGTCCGTGATGATGCAATTATCGCGACTGGGCGATCAGATTTCCCTAACCAAATTAACAACGTACTCGGATTCCCTTACATCTTCCGTGGCGCACTGGATGTGCGTGCTACAGAAATCACGGAAGGAATGAAAATGGCCGCAACCAAGGCTCTCGCGGATTTGGCCAAGGAGCCTGTGCCGGATGAAGTCGCCGCAGCATATGCTGGAGAACAAATGCAATTTGGACCTGAATATCTGATTCCAAAACCGTTCGATGCACGTGTCTTAATTTGGGAAGCCAGCGCAGTAGCGCAAGCAGCTGTGGATGAGGGAATGGCGCGAATTAGCGCTGAGGAATTCGACGTTCAGAAATACAGAGAGGACCTTGAGGCGAGATTAGGATTGACTCGTTCAATTATGCGACATGTAATCAATCAAGCAAGGAAAGATAAGAAGAAAATTGTATTCTCAGAAGGTGAAGAGCCGACTATCATCAAGGCTGCGGCTCAATGTATGGTCGAGGGAATATGTGATCCAATCCTTCTAGGTCACCCTGAGCGTATTGATGCGGTTAAGGAGGAGCTTGGTCTTACTTTTGATTGCGAAATTATCGACGTCAGATATGATCCTCGCAGGCGTGGAGATTATGCAGATGAATTACACAAACTTCGTGGACGTAAAGGACTGACACGAAGGGATGCGATTAACCAATTGAAATCACCAAATTACTTTGGTCCAATGATGGTGCACTGCGGAGATGCTGACGGGTATCTTGGAGGCATCGCTCATAACTATCCAGATATCGTAAAGCCATGCCTGCAAACAATTGGCCCTGACCCTTCTTCGCATCGAATTGTGGGTCTATACATGATGACTGTAAATGGTCAACTGATGTTCATTGCAGATGCTACAATCAACATCTATCCAGATGCAAGAACGCTGGCAGAAATTGCCATTCAAACCGCTAAGGTTGCTCGAAGGTTTGGAGTTAGTCCAAAGGTTGCTATGCTTTCATTCTCCAACTTTGGAACCTCAAACGAATTGCGTACTGATCGAATTGAGGAAGCCATCGCTATGGCTCGTGAATTAGATCGCGGTCTGGTAATCGATGGCCCAATGCAGGCAGATACTGCTCTTGTTCCTGACCGTCAGAACGAGTTCCCATTCATGGAATTTGATGGACCTGCCAATGTATTGGTTTGCCCTAATCTGGCTTCGGCAAATATTGCCTACAAATTGCTTCAGAGAATTGCTGGCGCAGAAATGACCGGTCCAATTCTAGAAGGTCTAGCCAAGCCTGCTCACGTACTCCAACGGGGTGACTCGGTTAGGCAGGTTGTCCACATGGCTGCAATAACTGCCGTTGATGCACAAAGGCACGCAAGACAGCGACTGTGAATCAAAGGGTACCCTTTGATTCATTCAAGAGGTCCCAGCCAAGAGGTGATTTCATCCAGACATACATCGGGACATTCAAAATGGGGATTGTGGCCTATTTCTGGCAATCGAATAAATTTCGATTTAGGAAGGTGAGAGTTGTACCATGCCCCCACATCAACTGGGCAAATGGTATCTTCTTCTCCCCAAATTAACAGAGTATTTGTTGTAATCTTTTCAATTTCATCAGAGGTGAAATCATCCCAAGACATCCCAAATTCTCGGAACATTGCATCCATACTTCCTGGATATCTGGAGAACTCCCACATCCTATCTACTTCTTCATCAGTAATCAATGAGCCTTCATTCACCATATCGATTAAGGTGTCTTTAGCCATTTTTCTAGACCACATACGTTTGATCAAAAATCTTCCTAGTGGATTTCTCATCAACTTCATCGCCAATGGTTGTGAGTCCTGATTTTCTCGCGGAGTTCCGCTGGCAGCAAGCAATACTAGATTGCGAACTCTGTCAGGATTTTGCATTGTATATTTCACAGCAATTCTTCCCCCCATAGAGTGACCGAGTAAAACACAACTATCGATTCCTAGATTTTCAATGACCATTGATAGATCAGAAACATAACTTTCAATCCCATATTGGTTATCGGATGCTGGACCGGTCAAACCATGCCTACGTAAGTCAAATCTGACGACTCTAAAGTCCTCTACTAGATGCTTCACGAGTTGGTTCCATGTATGCAAATCTTCACTGTGGCCGTGGATTAAGACAATCGCGGGTGAATCCGGATCTCCCTCATCTCGAAGATGGATATTTTCTCCGTTTGATAATGTGATGTACTGTGAGGGGGGCGCTCCATACCTTTCCCTCAAACCATCTACATCCACGCTCTCGGGACCGAAGATTAGTGATCTGATTCGACCCATTAACCCGTTCATAGATTGATCGGCTTTCAAAATATTGGGAATATTTCCTGAATAATAGGATACTGTTTGAATCTTAGTTAATTTATTCCACTTTCTTTCGCTTGTAGAATAATCTCCAAAGATAGGCGATTATCGCCACTAGACCTATGGCCCAACCTGGAATTATTAGCAGAATAGTAGCGATTGCCAGAATCTCTTCAATCATTATATTCCCTCGTCAATTGTAACTTCTTTCTTGCAAATCGTTCTGATATTCTCTACCCAAATCAGAGCCGTTTTGTTCAATCCACTCACTGAATGTTATGCCCCCTAATGGCTCTTCTTCTGATGCCACCAAGCCGTTCATCAAACCACGAATCTCTGCTCTGGTAATGACTCTGTCACGTAGGAATATTCCCATCATTTGCCCCGCCAACCAACCAATGATTGGAGGTATTGGAATAATCAATCTCCTTACTCCCATACTCTTTCCTATCAAAGATACAAATTCCCTGTAGGTAAATCTCTCAGGGCCTGCAATATCTCGAGTGATGTTTTCATCACTTGCCCCAAGTTCAATCGACACTCTTGCTACATCACGAATATGCACTGGCTGGATTGGATACTTGCCAAAACCAAATACCCCGAATATTGGAAATTTTCTCATTATCCAAGCGATATTATTGACCAGAACATTTCGACGACCGCCAAAGAATACCGTTGGTCTAACGATGGCGTAGGATTGCCCGGATTCCCTGAGCAATCTCTCGGACTCAACCTTACCTGCAAAGTAAGTCCAGCCTGGGGCTTGGTCGGGTTTTGCAACACTGAAATGGACTACTCTCCTAACTCCCGCTTCTCTAGCAGCATCGAACAATTTCTTGCAATTTTCAACAGCGATTCCATGGTCAAAATTCCGTTGATTATCGTTGTACCGAACCCAATATGTGTTATAGAGTACATCTGCACCTTTCAGAGATTCTACCAATGATTCGTAATCATCGAAATTCAATGGGTGAACTTCGACTGCACCATCGAATGGATCATCCCTGGCGGCAGCATTGGTAAGGGTACGAACCTGTTTTCCTTCGGACAGGAGTTGCTTTGCTATCCATCTGCCACTATAACCGAATGCTCCGGTTACTACGTGCAGTTCAGAAGACATTGTGTTGGGCCACGCCGGTCTTTTCCTCAAGGATTTGGTGGAGATTCAACTTCTTCATAGAGAATTGAAATCGATTGATCGATGTCTATGTAATCTTGGCCGCTATCATAACTAATTCTTAGGTCGTGAATTTCGTTTGTTATTCTGTGATGTACCTTCCAATTTGCGATTTCCCCTTCATCGACGGTTGTTGGACGAATCAAGCAGGCGTCCTCTGCTTCATCGAAAAGGCGCCAAGTGATTTCCACTTCTCTACCGCCACCAACATTTTCGATTAGTTCTGGATTTTCTACATCTGAGTCGATGATTATCATCGAAGGATATGGCCCCCCATTCTTGGGAATGGAGTCGATTTCGAGGGAGGTTGGCTCATTCGTTGTATCTTCATTCCATTCGATATTGAGTTCGATTCTTACAACAATTGTTAGGTTCTCTCTTGATTCCATCTCGTCGACTGCAAATACATCTAGACGGTAAATCCCGTGCTCGGAGAATTCGACCGAAACCGTTTGTGATGTTTCTGCGGCTACTAAAATCGCGCTTCGACCATCATTAGGATCTATTCCAAAACTAACTAACTCATGCTCAGAGTTTGTCATTGAAAAATCAAAATCCAGGATTACGTTTGATTTAGATTGTAAATCTCCATCAACGTATGTTTCAACAATCGCACCATTTGTAAATTCATAATTTACCATCAATTCGATTCCGCTATTTTCATCCGAATTCGAAAGGCATCCACCAATCGCAGAGGACAGTAAGAATACCGTCAATATAGCAAATGGGTTGATGCGCACGATTGAATCAAATCAATTTCTGATTTAACAGAAATGGTTTGTCGTTCTAATCTGAATCTTCCTCTACTTCTACTTCCATTACATCATCAAGTGATGGAGGAGGAGGAATCTGCGAGACGGATTCAACTAGCGAGGATTCTTGCCTAGAATAGGCAATCGCGCCTAGAATAATCATGAAAGCGAGGGCAAATGCAATTCCAATACCACCTGAAAGGACTTCAGTTACTCCTTGCTTATCCATAGCATCGCAGATTCCATCATTATCGGAATCAGTAGGCCAATCCCCACTGTCCATTGAATCCGTTCCACAATTATCTTCGTCTATATCCCTCCAATCATCGCCATCTCTATCGGTATCTATTGAATCATCAATACCATCACCATCGGTGTCTAACCAACGATTAGCGTCGAGTGGGAAATCGTCTTCTGTATCCAGATAACCATCATTATCGTCATCTGTGTCCTCGGCTATTGAACCGGTTAATCCTGATTTGTGTTTGTCAGGGAGACCATCTCCATCTGTATCCAGTCCCATCGCTGGGTCCAATGGCCAGGCATCGACGGTATCGTCGACTCCATCTCCGTCATCATCAACGTCTTCCTCTAACGAGGTAGGGCAATTTGGAATTACGAAAGAATCGGGGCGACCATCTCCGTCCGAATCAATGTAGGCGCATGCTTCGTTAGGGAAGTCGTCTTGATGATCTTTCCAATCATCATTGTCATCGTCATCGTCCTGATTATCTCCTATTCCGTCCATATCATTGTCTACCCATTCTTCGGAATTGTAAGGAAACGCGTCTTCAACGTCAAGATAGCCATCATCATCATCATCGTTGTCGAGATTATTGCAGATTTCATCGCCATCAGTATCGGTTGGCATAGAAGATGCATCTATTGGTGACTGAGAGCAAGCAATTTCTTCCGAATCTAGCCAACCGTCATTGTCGTCATCTAGGTCTTCCGTAATATCATTGCAGCCATCTGCGTCATTGTCGTTTGAGGCATCGCTTGTCCATCCTTCTTGGCCATCTGCACAGGAATCTTCTGAGTTGGAAACACCATCACGATCGTAATCAGAAATAATTACACGTATAGCACTGGCATTATTCACAGGCCCGAGATTCTGTCCCGCCATAGAATGATAGCAGTCTGCATTATTTTCATCACTAGCGCAAACTTCCATAGATAATGCAACATCACCATGTGAATTGATTTCTACAGCATTGATGTGAGTATTACCTCTTGTGGATGACTGAACACCTCTAATCCATTCTCCGTTACCCTCGGTGTCGACCTTCATCGCCCATCCAATTCCATAAGAACTACCTTGCCAAGTTTTACCTCCAATATTTAATTCACAAGGCTGAACCTGCCAACAAGCAGAACCTGCAATTACAATCTCCCCATTAGAGCCTACAGCTGCAGAATGAACCACTGTCCATGCAGTGTCTTCCGAATCCCACAATCCTTCCCATGTTTGAGATGTGTGATTCAGTATCGCCCACCAGGCATCCGAACCCCCAGGATTCGTTACAACAAGTTCTCCAGCGGTGAAGTTTGGGGAATAGTGATTTCCTCCAACTAGTATTCTATGATCATCCAATTCTACGGTTACCTGGACCGAATCGAAACCACTTCCTCCAATTTGTTCATGCCATTGGTAGCTGCCATTTGCAGAATATTTCGCCACGAATCCATCTTCTCTTTCTATTACCTCTTGTGGATTGAACCTGAATGAGCAAGAGTCTAGCCAGGTAGCATCATGACAAACCGAGCCTGCAATTAGCACACCGCCATCTGAGGTTGCAACAATGCCCTTTTGGTTCAATGCGTAATAACTTCCCCACATATCATGATCATTGGTTGAGCTGCCTAGAGTTTTGACCCAATTTATCGCTCCATCGGAGGATAATTTGGTGAAGAAAATATCCGCAGCGCCTCTGGAAAGTGGACTATTTGCTGCTGCTGAATTTAGTCTACAACTTGAGGTAGTATCCATGCAGAAGGAGCCGAGGAGATATATCTCGCCATTTGGACCCTCATCTAAGCTGTGAATTATATCATTGCCAGCAGACCAAAATGCACGAGACCAAATTACATTGCCATCAGAGTCCATTCTGAAGACAAAAGCGTCCATATTATTTCCTGGTGCCTCCAATAGCATACCACCTCCTTGAAGATAACAATCATTGGAGAGCCAGCAAAATCCACCAGAGACCAACAAATCGCCATTTTCTAGAGTGATTATTTCGTCTATTCTGTCTCCATAGCCACTATGGAATAGATGTGATTCAACACGTTCTCCTGACTTATCTAATACTGAGACGTAGCCAGGTGCGAAACTTATTGTCGATTCTGATCCTGATTCAGACGAAATTTCACATTCTACAGTTACACTAATCTCTGTATTTGCTCTACCACACAGAGTCCCCCCGAAGAAGAGGTTTCCTTGACCATCATATGCTAGAGCATTTATTGTATCATAATGGACGCTTGGATCGACGAGATGTAGTGGGCCAGAAACGTTCGCTTGTGTATCCATTTCGGATTCTAGAGTCGATAATTTCTCTGTTTCTTGAATCGCTGAAGAAAATGACATTAGCAATAGAATGCTCACTGAAAGCATGACGGATATCTTACGCATGATGCGAGAGAATTCCTCTCGTATTTTATTATCTCCAATGTTGATTCACATTCAATTGAGTACAAATCAGAGCAGGACCTTGGGGGACGAGGCCAAAACCTGCTGGCTACATCCTTCTTCATACTGTTGGAAATTTTCCCTGAACATCTGTGCTAGAAGGTTGGCTACATTGTCATATCTTTGCTTATCTGACCATGTTTCTCGTGGTTGGAGAATTTCACTAGGAACACCTTCACATTCTAGAGGTACTGAGAAGCCAAATCTCTCATCCTCGACAAACACTACATCTTCTAAATCACCGCGTAGTGCTGCATTTAGGAGAGCACGGGTCCAACGAATTTTAATCCTATTTGACTCGCCATATCCGCCTGCTACCCATCCAGTATTAATCAGCCAGCAGTTGGCATTTTGTTCGCTGATTTTCTTCGAAAGTAAATCTGCGTAAATACTTGGGTGGCGGGGCATAAACGGCGCGCCAAAACAAGTTGAGAATGTGGCTTGAGGTTCAGTTACTCCAATTTCTGTTCCGGCAACCTTTGCAGTATAACCTGACATAAAGTGGTAAGCGGCTTGGTCAGGAGTTAGTCGTGAAAGTGGAGGTAAAACCCCGAAGGCGTCACAGGTCAAGAAAACTACATTCTTTGGATGACCTGCTGTTGAGTCAGGAGTTCGATTTTCTATGGCTTCGATAGGATAGGATGCACGTGTATTTTGGGTAAGGGTTCCATCATCGAAATCGGGTACCCCATTTGAATCAAGGATTACATTTTCCAAAATTGTTCCGGGCATTCTGGTTGTTGCAAAGATTTCGGGTTCGTCTTCCTTTGATAGACCAATTAACTTGGCATAGCAGCCGCCTTCGAAATTGAAAACTCCGTCCTCCGACCAACCATGTTCATCATCACCGACTAATGCCCTGTGAGGATCTGCGGAAAGGGTTGTCTTTCCTGTTCCGGACAGTCCAAAGAATAAAGCCGACTCTTCTCCATCGGTATTTGCTGAGCAATGCATTGGCATGATTCCTCTTTCTGGTAGAATGTGATTCATTATTGTGAAGATGGCTTTCTTGATCTCGCCAGCGTAATGAGTTCCTCCAATAATTACCAAACCTCGGTCTAATGCCAGTATGACGAAGACTCCGGAATTTACGCCATCATCTTCAGGGTCAGCGACTAAGTCGGGAGCGTGTAAAATCGTGTATTCAGGAACATGATCAGTCAATTCCGAAGGATTACTGCGAACGAACATATTGTGGAAGAAGGCAGCGTGCCAAGCCTTCTCGGTAACTAGTCGAACAGGCATTGCATAATTTGTATCAGCACCACAATGTGCATCTTTAACAAATAATTGATCTGCGGAATCAAGGTGAGATTGCACCTTCTTGAGAAGATTCTCAAACACCCAGCGACTTGTTGGACGATTCACTTTACCCCACCAAACATGGTCTGCGTATCCTGGTTCGTCTACGATGAAGCGATCATTGGGTGAACGTCCGGTGCGCTCTCCGGTGGTTGCGAGTAAGACTCCATGTGCTGTCATCTCTGCTTCACCTCGCTGTACAGCAGTTTGATGCAGTTCATCCGAGGAGAGATTCCAATGCACTGAACCGCTGGGACTTAATCCATGCGTCGACAATGGGGTCGCTGAGACAGCGGCAGTGGATGAGCCCGAGGTGCTCTCCATGTAGTGTGCCTCAGATGTTTACCTTTCAACCATTACGGATGATGCGCGGAGATGTTTCCTCCAAGATATCGATATTCAACTATTCCTGACGGGGATGCGATTATCGCCGAATGCCGTTCCTCGCGAGGGCGTGAGCGAGGAGAAGGACGACCGCGTGATTCGCGAACGTCGATTCAAAATCGGTGCAAACCTCGACATTGGAGACTTAGGTTTAGGCAAAATATCCGAAGGAGTTGAGGATACTAATCCAAAAGACCCCAATATGAACGAAACCGAAGATGTTGATGAAGCACTAGGCGATGTCTTCGACCCCTTCAAAGACACCTCAGGCAACGAAGCAGGAGCGATAGCTTCTGACGGAACAGTAGCCAGTGCCCCGGAAGATGATATTGTTACATCGATGGCAAAGGATGGAGAACGACGAGTAAATTGGTCACTTATGGTGTCGATGATATTCGTCTTTAGTGCCCTAAGCTTAGTTGCAGGAACAGCATTCCCACCAATGATTTCATTGGTATTACTGCTATTTTTAGCCGGTGTAGGATTTGCTTTTGGAGAACGATGGGTCCCTGACAAGAATCTGCACTTACTTGGCGTTTCGTGGGTCATAATCTCAATGAAGGTTCTTTATGGTCTTGCAATCGAGTTGAATCGCTGGGAATTAGGTGGTTTTCTTCCCATTTCTGTAGAGGTTCTAGCGATTGTATTGTTATTGCTCGTTGGCCTAAACATATTCATTGCTTATCGACATGATCACGATGCAATCGCAGCACAGGCAACTCTCGTCCTATTGGCTATTGGCTCTACTGCTGGCTCAATTGGAGGAGAAGTTGGAGTCGCGGTGATGATTCTATTGGCTACCTTGTTACTCCATGGTCTGGCACTTCACAGAGGCTCTGGAAATCTCGCCGCGCTAGGAGTGGCGGCTTCGAATCTATGGATAGGTATGCATGCAATTACAGATGGGTTTACTGCTGGGTCTTTGGTTATAGAGCCTCTTGATACACCTCTAATTCTATTCTTACTATTGATGCTAGTATCAGGAATTAATGCTGCTATGGCAGCGCGTTTTGCACGGGAAGAAAACTGGTTCTCAGAGGGATTCCGGGCGGTCGGACTCGGTCAACCTGGACTTTGGGGGGTATCGATTTCTTTGGGAATGATTGGAGCATTAATGGCTGTCGCGTCAAGCCGAGAAGATTCCGGATATGCATTGGGGATGGTTACCTCTCTTGCTGGAGCATTTGGGGGTTCATACCTCATTGTAAGGGGGGTAGAAAGACTCAGAGTAGCTATACCCTTGATGGCTGGTGCGACATTATTTTCTCTGTTACTAATTTTCGGAGACTCCACCGAATCTGTGTCATTTTTCGATCGATATGAAACATTCACTATTTTCGCTGCGCTTTTGACTGCATTTGTGATTTTACGGGACCAAAGCCACGTTACTGATCGTGTGTTGTGGGTTGGTTCGGTCGGAATTCTAGTTTTGTTAGTTGTACTGATTCCTGCAAAATCTGAAGCGAATGGAGGGGACGGTGGTTTGGTCCTGTTGGGCCTTCTCACCGCTCTCCATATTGGAACTGCAATTCTCGCAATAATGCGCCAGGCACCTTCCCTTGCGGGTGCTACAGTACTTCTCCCTTGGTCTTGGGTTCTATTGCAGGAATTTGTAATCGAATCATTCCGAACCGTGATTATAGCAAACGGTTTGACTGACCCTGGAAATCTCATTGATTTAGCGACAACTCCCCTCGCTGCCTATCTTATCATCTCTGTTGTACTGATGCTTATTGTGAATTTACAATTGGGCGAGACAGGAGTGAATCTAGCAGCAGGATTTCTCGGAATTACCGAAGTATCAGCCTCTATTCGAGATTCGGGAGCATTGCAATTGTGGGCGATTGGACTGTGGTTACCAATGGTCACCATCGTAGTGATGGCACATGCTGGTGGTTTTACCGCAATTACCCTCTTGGCCGTGGTTTCAGTCGTCTCACTTTCTCACTTAGGTGCTGAATTTGCTGGGAAAAGACTTGGGGGGCCAATTGCGTTACTGGGAGTAATAGCAGTCAGCGCAGCAGTACTTGGATGGAGGCATGGATTAGATGAGATGTGGATCATTCTCTTGCTCATCGGTACTGCTTCAATTCTCTATCGAGGAGACCCTGAGGATGAGCCAATATTCACCAATGGAATGGCTCTAATGTCTCTTCCACTAATTATTGCAATTTCCACCAAAGAACCGAGTCGGATTCTAGAATCTACTGATGCAATCCCCAATATCGACTTATCATTGACTTCCGTTGCTTGCACTGGTTTGGTGATGGCTTTCTATCTTCCTCAGGCAGAGAAGATGGAAAGATTGCTCAAACCAGCGGCAGCGGCTCTTTGGTTACTGGTGATTACCATCGGACTTTCTGTCCAAATGCAAAATCAAACCTCAACCATGGCTGGCATTACCTTGTTTGTACTGAGCGCTTTATGGCTTGTAGCCAGAGGAGAAATCAGAGCTGAGCTGAAAACTTTGTCACAAAGAGACGAACTTCTCTCAATTGCAGGTCAAGACAACCTCAAGAAGTTGAGCCTCGGAACTGGGCAATTAGACTCTTATGATCCAAAAAGGCTCGAATTGGAGCAAAAACGAAAGAAAAGAAGGGACCTTGCCACAACTGAAGATGATTCTGAATTGTACACCACAGATGTATCCCATAGGCCAACAATCGTGCTGTTGGTCCTGTTCCTAGTTCTAGGTTCGGTAATTGTTTGGGGTATGCTATTTTCATCTTCCCCCTTCATTCTACTCATGGCCGGAATTTTCGCAACCGTATTGGTTTCAATCGCCAGATTACGAACCAAACAACTCGAGCTTGATTTGCCAACAGTTATGGGAATCGAAATGCCGATTGCATATTCGATAATTGGCCTGATAGTCGCATTAATCTCCGGCCATTTGGGGCCGGGAGCGAGCAATAGAGAATTGCTTGACTTAGCAGTGGTGACGATTCTAATTCTTCAATTTGTGATTATCTCTCTCTACCAACGTGATAACCTACTCGATAGAATTCCGATTGCAATTGATTGGTTCGTACTACCTCTAGTCCTAGGCAGGATTGCAGGGGCACTCCTTGTTGAGTCTCTACCATTCCCATTTACCGTTGACCCATTCGATGGGGACTTGATAGAGTGGCAGATACCTTGGTTGCTTCTTGAGGCATTGTTAATTTTCACAATCCTCATTGATGTAATGATAGATTCCCGAAGGTCCAGTGTAGGGAGAGATACGCATTTAGGAAGTTCTGGAAGAGGTCTGCGCGCCCTTGCATATGTGATGGTGTCTTGGGGTCCTGCTGGAATTCTTGCAGTTGCTAATGCGATATATGCTGGACGTAAACACCGACAGGTGGAAGCAGTGGGGTTGTCAATAATTTGCCTACCATTAGCACTGTTTTCGATGGGCACATTTATTCCACAAATTATCGAATATCTCGATTGGATTATTCTTACAGGCGGGTTTGTCATGCTTGGATTCGTGGCTGCATCTGTACCAATGAGAAATGGACATTGGACTATGATGGCTGCTATTGATAGTCACATTCTGATGTTTACTGGACTAATTATGGTTAATATTTGGATAATTTATCCAATCGCATTATTCGCCATATCAACCACACTCTGGGTTGTTGGAATATTCCATTTGCGCCGTGTTTTACGAATCTGGGGGTTCGGAGATCTCATCTTGGGAGTTGCAGCATCTCTGCTAATGCTAGGCACTGCATCTTCGATTGATGCAATCGGATTATTCCTTCTGTTAACTGTAGTCGGAGCCGAACTAGCTCTAGTGACTTGGTTAGGGCAAAGAAATCAAGAAGCATTGTTACAAGATTGATTTGAATCGGTATATCGCAACGGAATTAAGTTAATCATCTGATATTGATTGCTAAGTTTATGGCGGGCATATTTGAGATTCTAATCGAACGATTACAAAATCTCAATCCAATAGAATACTTCACCTTCAGTGTGAATGCATTGGTATTCATTTTTTCAAAACAAATAGCTAGGTTGCACGGAGAAGATGATCTCGCAAAAACAAGGTTACGACTACGAACTTTGCATTCATTCAACCTAGTCGTTTTCTTGGCATTTATCATCTCAATTATTTTGTTGAATAGTTCATACCCCGATGAACAAATCAGTCAGTCATCTCTCTGTCTACTCATTGCCTACGTGATCTACAACATTTCAGATGGATTGATATTGCATAGATATGGGGAAGAGATTTCGGTTATGGGTTCGGCAAGAATTGTCGAAACTGCTACATCAAGAACCTTAGAATTGATTGTTCTTGGTATAATTTTGATTACGTCTGGAATTACTCTAATCAATATCTGGGGAATTACAGGTATTCTCGAAACTACAGGTGCGATAGGGTTCCTAGCGTTACTTATTTTCACAACTAAGGATTACTGGTTGAACGACTTCTTGAGTGGAATTTTGATAATTAGTGGGAATAGCGCTAAACGCGGTGATGTGATTTCTATTCCTGATCTGAATGTTCTAGGAATAATAATGGAAATCGGTGGTCTTCAAACTCGTGTTCGTGATTTGGCTCAAGGTCATGATATAGAAATACCAAATAATGCGATGCTCAATCATCGAACTGACTTTTTCAAGGATAATCCAGGAGGGCCGCACAAAGAATTTGTAGAATTCAACATCGGATACGGTGTAGATGCGAAAGTTGTCAATGATTATCTGATTCAAGCATACAGAGATGCCAAGTCAAAATGTACTGGTTTGGATGAAAATCGTCAACCAATTATTTCCTTGAAAGAAAACGGAAATAACGCAGTTAGATGGAGGATGACTTATTTTGTTTCATCCCCAAGACAATTACTCAAAATTAGAGATGAGATAAACTTAGCAGCGTATAATTTGCAGACTGAATTCGGCATCGACCTAAGTACGCCTACATTGGAAAAGTCTGTCGCCGATAATTGATTAATGGCGTTCTAAAATCGATTTTGCAATTGTCGATTAGTTGAGTTGTGCAGCACTAACCTTGATGACTGACAGGGTGGGGTCACCCTCTGTGTCCCGCAGTTGGATCTCAGACACTCCCGATGAGGTCGAGCACCCAACTGTACCTCTTGGCATCAACGAAATGGCCATACCAAGGGCCGCAATTTTACTCTCATTAGCCACCGCCGCCATGTTGATTGGATCAACTGTTGTTGTTGGATACAGCGTTTACGTATTCGTCAAAGAGAATGAAGATGCATTCTCGGTAACCGATCGGGACTTATTGAAGGATGATAACAATCGATGGTACTGGGAAGTTGACTTGTTATTCGATACGTGTGATTCTAGATTAGGAGATTGGGATTGGCCGGATGTTCTATCTGAACAAGACGATGTATTCCTTTATCCAGGTGAATTACGTTGTGATTGGGAGCATCAAGGAGACGGCGATAGGGCTAGTGTTGCGATTTACAATAGAGGTAACCAAACCCTAGATATTGTTCTAGAAATAACAGGGGGAGAGGTTGTCTTTGCCTCAGAGGGAGATACCTTGCTTACCGTGAATGAAATAGGAGTAAATGAAACTGCTATTGTTGAAATTCAACTGAACAATGCAGTAACAGAGCACGATATCCAGATTCAGGCATCGCATCTTAATGTTCGAGAAGCGGAGGTACTTCTCGATGTGCATATTTTCGAAGGTTCCAATCCTAGAGATTTACACGCTAGTGATGGAGATACTCTTGAGGTACATTACAAGGTTTGGGACGCAGATACAGAACAGCTTCTCGACGAAGGAGATTTACTCGTCACCGCTGGCGATGATTCGAACTTCATTCAAGGATTTGGATGGTCTGCAATAGGTCTAGATATCGACGGAGATAGAGGCTTGATACCCGGTATCGATACTGGTACCACTCACGTCACATTACTTCCTCCACCGATTGCCTACGGAAACAGCGATGGCAGTGAACTGCAAGAATCTTGGTTGCGATTTGAGTTGAAGGTGGATAGAGCAACCATATGAGTACCAGCGGACGGGAAAAGGACTTGAGATCAACACAGGAGCGGAGTGCATGAACGAGGAGCCAAGCCACTACGCTCTGAACCCCTCATCGGACCTGGTGAAGAGGGCTTCGAAGGTTACCAAGGCTGAATCCGCTCGGAAGGGAGAACCGAAATTCCACATGACTGAAGACATGCGACGATTGTCCACCCCTTGGTCTATTTCTCAAGTCAGAGCTGAACAAATTCAGGCTACCGACCTTCCTGCTGGAGTAATCCTCGATGCAGCGGCTGGAAGCGGTGTGCAACTTATCGCATTGACCACCGGCTTGAAGCGTCCTGGATTGGCTATAGAATTAGACCCGAATATAGGATTACTATGTGCTGCAAACATGCACATTACCGGTGAAGAGTCAGACCTACAGCGTACCATGGACCGAGTTCTGGTTGGAGATGGAACGGATGCTGAGAATGCTATCACTGCCTATTGGAATAGCCTAAGGGAAGCAGGAACTAGGGCGCATCCACCGATTGGCATGCTACATCTAGATCCTGCTAGACCAAGAGATGCACAGAGACATGAGATTGATGAGATGCAACCTGCACTCGGCCCCTTGCTGAAGGCCTGGGCTAATCATCTAGAAACTGGCCCACGTGGTCCTGCTGTTTTGCTTGATTTATCGCCTAGACTAAACGAGGACCAGCGTTCACTTGTTGACGCTACGATTGAGACCACTTTCCCGGGAATCCCAAGAACTTGGGAATACCTGAGTCAGGGAGGAGGTAGAATTGACCGATTATCTGTTTGGATCGGCTCTATTTCCTCCAAAGAACCTTCTCGATGTATCAGAATGGGTAAAAAGAAGATTATGGCTACAATAGAAGGTAAGGTAGCAGAATCGGAATTAGTTAGCATGAGCTCTCCTCCGCCATACGGTGCATATCTGACAATAGTTGACCCGGCACTCGTTCAATCTGGGCTTCATGAGGCTTGGCTTGACAGGGCACTTCCAGAAAATGCGGGACATTCTTGGCTCAGGCTTGAAGGTAGAAGGCCTCTACTAATCAGCACAGACCCATTGAATGAAGATGACCAAATTGATGCTTTTGTGATTGCAAGCGGAGAAATTGTCCAGCACCGCCTAACACCGCCCGAACTTCATACAATCGAACAAACGGCCGCTTCTGCTGCTCGTAATGGTGTTGGCAAGGTTACCCTCAGATGTAGTCTAGATCCAGACGAACATCCGACTCTTCAGCGAAGGCTACACAAGGCTATGAAGGAATTTGATGGCGAAAACGGATTCATGGTGGACCTAGATTTAGATAGAGGTAGTGGAAGCCATACCCTATACATTGTTTGTAAGGAGCAGTGAAGCGATTAGCAATTTTCACGCCCCGTAGGGGCGGCCGTCTCCTTCAAATATGGAAGGTAGGTCGGCGGGATGCCCTATGAGGGCCATCGGGCAACCGATGAACACGGGGGAACCGTACTATGGCAAAAGTGAATGAAGCAGAACTAGGAGAGGATTTCTCCTACATCCTGAGGCTTGCAGACTCTGATATCGATGGTCTTCGACCGATTGCACAAGGACTTACTTCAATTAACGGAGTTGGACAGCGATCGGCCGGTCAGATTTGTCGCATGGCAGGTATTGATGGAAGTAAACTCGGAGGTCATCTGACCGAAGAAGAGCAAGACAGGATTCGAACAACAATTGACGAATATGCGTTGAACGTGCCTTGGTGGCTCGTCAACAGACAGCGAGATTTGCAGTCTAACGAAGACGCGCACATCATCGGAACAGAAGTCAGATTGACTCGAGACGATGATGTAGCAAGATTAGCTGCAATCAAGACATACCGCGGAATACGCCACCGCAGCGGCCACAAGGTTCGCGGTCAGCGTCTTCGCAGTAATGGTCGAAGTGGTAGCACACTCGGTGTGCAGAGGAAGAAGTGAGGTGGTGAAGTATGGGACATCCTAAGTTTGCAAGACCTAAGACTCAGACTCCAACACACCCTTGGAAGGCTGCTAGAATCGAAGAAGAACACGCCCTTAAGGACCAATTTGGACTGAAGAAGGTCGGTGGAATGCGCGAGATTTGGCGAGAAAAGTCAGCCCTAAGGCGTCACCGAAACCAAGCCATGAAACTCATTGGAAGAGTTGATTCCTCAGAAGGTCACTACGCTCAAGAGAAAACCGACTTGGTCGATTCTCTTGTTCGCAAGGGACTACTAGCAGAAGGGTCGAGTGTGGACGATGTTCTGCAGATTACCGTAGAGCATATGCTTGCTCGAAGGCTACAATCAGTGGTCTACTACCGTGGTCTTGCGCCCTCAATGCGGGCAGCTCGAAACATGATTGTCCATGGACACATCTCGATTGGTGACCAAAGAATGACCGTTCCTGGATACAAGATTCTCCGACAAGAGGAAGACATGCTGCAATATAGTGCTACATCGCCTTATCTAGATGAGAATCACCCATTCCGTGTCGAGATGGAACAACTCCGAATGACTCGACAGACTGAGGAAGGGGACTTGGAAGAAGTCGGTGGAGTTAGAGCTACCACTGACAATGATGATTTCGTCCAACAAATCAAGGCTGATGCTGAAGAAGCACCTACAGTAGAGGAAACCATTCCTGAAGGAGGCGATGAGTGATGGGTCACAAGGCTGTTCTACACATCTTCAGCACATACAACAACGTGCTGATTACGGCTACCGATCTTACAGGAGCAGAAACTCTGGCAAAGGTTTCTGGCGGAATGGTAACCAAGAAGGGAAGCGATGCAGGTGGTCAGTTTGCCGCAACAAGGGCTGCTGAGATGATTGCTGAAATGTTAGCTGAGAAAGAATTCGACCAAGTTATCGTCAAGTATCGAGGAGCTGGAGGGAACCGATCCCACAGTGCACCAGGTGCTACCGCAGCTATTCGTGCACTAACTCGTGCGGGCGTACAGATTACTAGAATCGAAGATGTAACTCCAATCCCGACCAATGGGACTAAGAAAAAGGGCGGCCGAAGAGGCCGTAGAGTCTGAGGTGATTAAGATGGTGAAAATAGAAGTTCTAGACATGGGTGCAGAGAATGCTAAGCTGTTGATTAAAGATAGCGACCGTGCATTCGCAAATGCTCTTCGCAGAACAATGATGTCTGAGACACCAAAGATGGCGATCGAGACTGTTCGCTTCCAGATGGGATCCTTTGATCTATGCCTTTCTTGCGGACACCTCAACCCTGCTGCTGCAGCACGTGAATCATCTGGAGGATCAGGTTGCAATCAGTGCGGAAAGAAGTTGGAAAAAGAGGGAGTTGACTATACAGTTTGGGAAACTAACGGTGCACTACCAGATGAGATGGTAGCTCAGCGCCTTGCAATGATTCCAATCCCAACCGACCACACGATGTTCCATTACGAGGAAACATGTCCAACCTGCAAGGATTTGGTCCCAGAAGATCGCGGATGCCCTACTTGTAACATGATATACACTTGCAAGGCATTCGGAACTGAAGAGGGAATGACCGTAACTGCAGGTGACATGATTTACCTAGGTGATCAGAGTCTTGAGATTCCTGAACACTACAGATCCATTCCAATTACAAAATTGTACAAGGGACAAATGCTGGAATTCTACGCCACCGCAGTAATGGGTCGTGGAAGCCAGCATGCAAAGTGGTCTCCTGTTTGTGGTGTTACTTTCGTACCAAGGCAAGTTGGAATTCTGAATAACAAAACCAAGGCTAAGATTCTCTGGGATTTGAATCTCACAATCAATGCGAAGGATTTCGATAAAGATGGACGACTTGAAGACATTGAGAAGGTTGAGACTCTCGCAAAGGAACTCCACCATGTTGGGGATGGAACAGAGATACAGACCGAATTCAAGGATGCAATCACAATCGAAGATGTACCTGGAGAGTTTATTTTCAGCTTCGAAACAGATGGCTCAATGAGCCCACAAACTGCACTGGAGATGGCTTCCTCTTCTCTATCAGAGACATTCAGTTCTCTTGGAGACGATCTGAAAGCTGTTCTCTGATGCCGACGTAGCATTCTTGCAGTGCCTCGGAGATGAAGGCGTATGACTGCGGTCTTGGGTAGAGGCACCTGCGGGGGTCACGTCACACTACTGTTCACAGTCGAAGACATCGACGAGGACCCCCTCAAGCAAGGTAGTCTAGGCGCTGGGTTGTGCCTGAATGATGGGGCAGAAGCCATTGCTCGAGGGGAGTTAGGTGATTATTCCCTAGAAGTGAAACTGCTAGATGGAAATGGCGATTCAAAAATGTTCCAGCAGGTTTTAGACCTGCTGAGTGAGGAAATTTCGGCGATTTCAGACTATAGTTGGGAAGTCGCGATTAGAAACAAATTACCATCTTCACAAGGATTTGGAATGTCGGCCGCCGGCGCAATTGCCGCCGCCTCTGCATTCCAAAGAGCCCTCGGATTACCCCATGAGGAGAGTTTTCGAAGATCGCTTGCTATCGCTCATATGGTTGAGAGGCAGAATTCAACAGGGCTTGGAGATGTTACTGCACTAGCTGCCGGAGGAATAGAACGCAGATTGAGACCTGGGTCCCCCTACTCGGGCACTGAACTATTGAACGGGCCTGGCCATTCCGAAGGTTGGACAGAAGATATTCCTGCAGTTTTGGCTTGGCGGGCAAATCCAGGAAGGCATACATCGGAATATATTGACGATGATAATTGGAAAGAATCGATTACAGTTGCTGGAAGAAAACAAATGGAAAAACTGTCAGAGGGCCCTTGGAATAGTTCTCGATGGGGAGAACTTCTCGACTCTGCAGAGAAATTTTCAAAACTCTCGGGATTGAGTGATGATGCATCTCGTTCAGAATTGGTTGAGATAGGAAAAAAAGCCATACTAAGAGCTGGTTTAGATTCAAAGACAGCGGTTTTATTGTGTATGTTAGGGGAAAGTATTGCCATTGTTCAGCGAGACCTTTCAAAGGAAATCTCCCTAGAGAATTTATTATCTGAATTAACCGAAGATGGTTTGGAAGCTACTCTAACTCACGTAGGTCCACTATCATGAATGCGAGCCTCCAGCTCGCTTTTCATGAAACTCATCAAGTAGAGTCAAATCTAGAGGGCTAGCATCGAGTAAAATTGCACCTCTTTGGACTAAAGAACCAGTAAATCCATGTCTATACACGATTGCTCCTTGGCCGTATTCCTTGACGTACCTGTCAACTTGTTTCTGAGTCTTCTTCCGGGGGAACCTTAGGTCCGCTCCATAGAAGTGCTTAGCATCAATCCAGGCACAAGGAACTCCATTGATTCTGACATCATCAAGCAAAAGCAGGTCAGGGGTAACTACTGCTCGACCTTCAGATTCTTTCTGCTCACGAAGTAAATCCTCCTGTCTTCGAAAACGGATGTCTAGTGAATCAAAGTGTGCACATAGGATGTCTTCGAAAACCTCCGCAGCCGTCTGAGTATCGGACTGATTGACTGAACTGACCTTGTCGGCTTCTTCCGCTTTCGCGAACTCCTCTTGGTCACGTTCATTCATTCTTTCAGGATTTTTCAGAGTCTCTTTAATTCGATTTTTAGACCATCCTCGGCCACTTAATATCGCTCTAAATGTATTGACTGGAGGCGCATCAAAACGTTGCGAAAGGGTGAGTACTCCCTCACCCTTATCGTATCGTCTACGTAATTGATTTGCATTTCTCATCAAGCGCCCATGGGAATGTACACTCTTTTCTTGATTCAAGGCACCGCGAAGCGAAAGTGCTTGTTCTATGGTTATTGGAAGATGGTCTATTTGACCTCTAATTTCGTCGACTCTTTCTTCCGGAAGGAAGCCAAATTCTCCAGGTTTACAGACAATGTCACCCACCTTCCTTTGGATGTTTTTTGGAACTGCATTAGTTCTCCACTTCAATTGTCTTTCTTGTGGAGGGGGATCGATTGATTCAGGCATTCCCATCGGAGGTGGTGACTGATTGAAACGTGCCAAGGCTTGCTCAACAGCATCGGGATCGCCTTGGGACCATGGCCTAGATTCGGCAGCATTGGTCGGCTTCCTTCGAGACCGACGCCTTCTGGGGCGGCCTCCACCTTCCTTATTCTCGCTCAACGAGGCTTGCGAGATGTCGGACGTCCATGAACCCTCGCGCTAAAGAAGCCGGATTTCAAATCATGAATTACTGGAGTTTCTGTTTCGATTACGAGCATATAGATCGTAAGCAAAATTACGAATTGGGCTCGGAACGAACCAAATTATGGCACCGAAATTATACGGGAAACCGAGACCAAGGAGAATGCGAATCACTGCTGAAGATTGAGCATGCCATTTCCCAGATTCATCGATTAAAAAAACTGAGTCGAGTTCTCTCATTTTTTCCGGAAGATTGCTTAGAACTTCTTCCCCCTCAGTGGTCTCTTGGGCCACAACCGAGAATCGATTTGATGAATCTCGCTTGTTAATGAAAGCCGCCCAGCCAGTACAGACCGGACAAAAACCATCGATGAGAACGGTGTACTGAGAGACCATCGCTAACACTCTCAGACAAAGGCGATACCTGGCTCCAATGGGAAAGCAAAGCGTGCCTTTCCTCCAATATCTTCACCTTCGCCAACCGGATATGCAACAACAGAATTGACTTCCAAAACAGTCGCGATAAAGTCCGCAGCAGAATTGATTACTTCGCTTTCATCAAGTCCGCTCAAGATCAATTCTTTCTCGCCTTCGGCCCAGGTGTGTATTCGGCCTCTTTTCTTCTTTGAACCCATGGTCACGGCCATCCAAGTTTGGAATATTTCTCCCCTCAAGGCCTCATTCTCGAAAATCGCCATCGACTTCAGATGATCTTGGCCTTTTGCTTTGAAATCAAAATCTTCACTTGCCAAATTTACCGCTTCACGCGATAACTCAACCTTCCAAGATGGCGCGGTTTGGATTACAACTCCTGAAATTTCCGCATCTGAGTGACGTTCTGCTAGCCCTCTCAGGTTACGGGCAGATTCAATTACTCCACGAAGGTAAGATTCTCTAGCGAGAATGCTAGCATCATTTTCCTCACCCGAGTAGAATTTCATTTCATGTGTTGCCAACATATCGGATGCTTCGTCCATCGAAAGTTCTGACCAGAATTCTTCTGCGATATGCGGGGTTGCTGGCGCCAACATTGGTGCCCATCCGCGAAGATATTGGCGCGCAGTGTCCCTATCCGCCCCTCCTCTTCGTAGATACCAATGCCAATCAGATAACATCTCGAAGTGGCTTGCCATGACTCCTTCTCGGAGGCTTACAGCTTCCATACTCTCTCGCCAACGATTCTGATTGACCCTAAGGCGAGCCAATAACCAGGAATCCATAGGACCGGGCGAGTCTGAAAGGGAAATTCCGTGATTGAAGGCGTCAATTATTGAACAAACTTGCTTGTGATTTGCAATTACAGCATTGTCAGACCAATCCATTCCAGCCTCAGGGTTGGCACCAAAGAGAATGAAAAGACGGACTGTGTCAGCACCAAATCGGTCTACCATTTCTCCTGGGCTCACAGTATTGCCTAGACTCTTGCTCATCTTGGCGGAACGTGAGCCCAATCCTTGTCCACAATTGGGGCAATCCCCTCCGAAATTTTCTATGTGATACTCGGTATTACAATCTACACAGAATGGTGCGGGTGCGTTCAGCATCCCTTGACAGACTAAGCGCCCGAATGGCTCGCTGACCTCATTCATACCGAGGTCGCGAGTAGCCTTTGTGAAGAATCGAGCATACAGAAGATGCATGACGGCGTGTTCAATACCGCCAATGTACAGGTCAACCCCTCCATTCATCCAGTAATCTACTGCTTCACGATCGAATGGGGCTGAGTCATTTGATGAATCGACGAATCTCATAAAGTACCAAGATGAATCATAGAATGTATCCATTGTATCGGTCTCTCTGCGTGCAGGACCGTTGCACTGCGGACAAGTTGTAGTAAGGAAAGATTCACTGCGTGCCAGTGGATTACCACTCTCTTCCCAACTAAATGTCACATCCAAAGGCAGCTCAACAGGTAGTTGTTCGTAGGGTACGGGAACTACTCCACAAGAATCACAATGTAGCATTGGAATTGGAGTTCCCCAGAAGCGTTGGCGGCTAAGTAACCAATCCTTCAGCCGATACTCAGTGGAGCCGTGCCCTGCTCCTTTTTCTTCTAAGGCTGAAATTACCGCAGTCTTTGCATCATTACCGAATAGACCATCGAATCCTTCTATGGTTGAGTTGACCATCCATCCTAATCTATCGAATACTGGATTCTCCTCAACTGCTTCACCACCCTCGTTCCTTGATAGAACAGGTTTGATTTCAAGTCCGTATTTCTTGGCGAAGTCGTAATCTCGCTGATCGTGTCCTGGAACCGCCATCACAGCACCGGTTCCATAACTTGCAACAACAAAATTACCGGCATAAATTGGTACTTCTTCCCCGGTGATTGGATTAGTTGCAAATCTACCAAGAGGGACTCCTTTCTTTTCTTTCAGCATATTAATTCGCTCAAATTCAGTCATTCGAGCGCACTCTTCTGCCAAATCCCTCCAAGCCTGTTCGTATTCGGTTCCACTTACTAGTGGCTCACATAGAGGATGTTCGGGCGATAAAGTAACGAAAGTGACTCCGAAGATTGTATCTGGACGGGTTGTAAATGCACCAATGCTTGCAGGTTCGCCACCTACATCACCGACCACAGGGAATTCTATGTGGGCACCATGGGAACGGCCAATCCAGTTCCGCTGCATCGCTTTGACGTTCTCTGGAAATTCAATGTGGTCTAATTCATCCAATAATTCGTCAGCATACTCTGTCATACGCAAGAACCACTGCGCCATATCCTTCTGAACTACCTCAAGACCACAACGCCAACAACGATTATTCTTGACTTGTTCATTTGCAAGTACTGTATCACAATCATCGCACCAATTGACTGGTGCGAATCTCCTTTCTACCAAACCGGCTTCATTGAATCGAAGGAATAATTCTTGATTCCAGTGATAATATTCCGGTGTTGAAGTTGCAAACATTCGCCTCCAGTCGTATGAATATCCCATTCTCTCCTGATCGGCTCGAATCATCTCGATATTTCGCTCAGTGACGCTGTGAGGATGACCACCTTCCTTCTTGGCAGCGTTCTCGGCGGGCATTCCAAATGAGTCGTATCCCATCGGATAGAGTACATTCTTTCCCATCAAACGCTGGAATCGAGCCATGGTATCGCCAATCGAGTAATTTCTTACGTGGCCCATATGCATGTAGCCAGATGGATATGGGAACATCTCGAGGCAGTAGAATTTCTCCCGAGAATCGTCTACTTCTGCATCGAATACGCGGGCGTCACGCCAGCGAGCCTGCCAGCGTGTCTCAATTTCCGCCGAATCGTATACCATTTCTTCACCTCATTCGAAATGGGAGTCCTTTCAGACTCCCAAGCTAAGCAGCAGGTCGAGCGAGTAGCCCGCCGCGAAGTTAGGTGAAGCAGGCATTCGCGCCATACTTGGCCGTCGGGCCTTCTCTCTTTCAATCATTGGATTGAGAAAGCAAGTTTGACGTCAATCAATCGCCATCGCTATGCCGCAGAAGCCTCTCGGGAGTATTGATGCTAGCCGATGGCGAGTTCGATATCCGCACTGACGAGACAGGAATCGAGGTTTGGGTCACCCAAATGGGTGATTTCATGAATATGAATACAGCATGGATTGACCGAGAAAATGGAGTCGTCGCAATCACCGACCCATTTGATTCAGAGCGTTGGGTTGACGCGCTTGCAAATGAGGGCCTGAGGCCCACTCACATACTCTATACACATACCCACAGAGATCATACTGCGGGGTATGCGAAAATGAAGGATTTAGTTCCAGACGTGGAAGTCTGGGGGCATCATGATTCCATCCATAAATCCTTACTCGGGCGTTTTGTCTTCGGAAATATATCTTTGACAAATGAGTGGAATCATCATCCTAACTCTAGCGTTGAATGGTCAGCGGGAGGAATTACCCTGAGTGTCACACACTCACCTGGTCATGCCCCAGGTCACTGCACGTTCCATGGACATGGGGTATACCACGCTGGAGACCTGCTTTTCACAGCCGCATCAGGTAGAGTCGATCTACCCGGTTCTGACCCCACGGCACAATGGTGGTCAGTATTATTCGCCCGAGGTATTCTTCGGGACTTACCGCAAGATTGGAGATTAATTCCCGGTCATCGATATGACTGGATTGACGGTTCTACACCCGATTGGGTATCAGTCGCTGAAGCATTAGCACACAATTATGCATTGAACGCAAGGGAATTGGAGGTCTTCGAAAACTTACCATTCCAGAGATTCGATGACGATATAGCCGCTTGAATTTTATTTTCGTCGAAAAATTCGCTTCATGAAACCAAGTACTACCCCTACTTTGCTCATGAATTTGAATGCGGTCCAAATGGCACGTATTGGATTAGCCATAACATTCACTCTGTCTTATCGTATCTCTCGGTTGAGAGGCCCAATTTTTTTGCCACCTTCTTTGTAGTTCCAGTATCGACCGAGCCTTCTTGCTCTAATGCAGATAGAGAGGCAACTAAAATGCTCGCAGTATCTATTTCAAAGAATCTGCGGAGGGATTCACGGGTATCTGAACGGCCGTAACCATCGGTTCCAAGCACTACAAATCGTCCTCCAACCCAGCGTTGAATCATC
>Ga0160423_10000320_pt1 | contig 38339 bp, 37 predicted proteins | sample CRUFie14St8metaG_FD_108191 | JGI IMG/M metagenome (GOLD analysis project Ga0160423, IMG submission 108191) | Marine microbial communities from the Costa Rica Dome - CRUD Field 142mm St8 metaG | ecosystem: Environmental > Aquatic > Marine > Oceanic > Photic zone | place: Costa Rica: the Eastern...
CCAGACCAATTATAAACCAAGTTCCCAGTACCACCTATTAAATTCACAAGTATTGATCCATTTCCATCATTATAGCAATTATTGTTTATTATTAAAAAAGAATCTATTTTTATAGGTGGTGGTTCTGTAATAATAAATTTAAAAGTATCTCTACAGAGTCTTGAGTCAATTAATTCAAGACTTATAGTATCCGCACAAAGATTAGAAACAATGGAAGAATTTGAACCATTATTCCAGTAATAATTAAATGGTGGATTTTGAGGATTTAAAATCTGAACTTCAATTTGTCCACTACACGAGTTATAACAACTATCGTTTATTATTGTTTTAGCTATAACAAAAGAATCTCTTTCAAACAAAACAATTGATTCTGACTCTAAACAGTTATTTTGATCTACATAGACAATATCGTATGTGTCCGGACATAAATTCTGAATTGATGTAGTATTACTATCAATAATATTACCATTTAATGTCCAAAAAATATCATATGGACCAGTACCACCTATAATTGTGACTTCAATTTCACCATCACAAATTTCATAACAAGAACTATCAATAAGAATGGAGTTTAATTTAAGTGTATCAGGGTTTTCAACAAATACAGTGTTAGTATTTGTACAACCTGTAGAGTCAGTAATAACTACACTATGTGTACCATAACACAGATTCAAAGCTGTATCATTTGTTTGACCATTGTCCCATAAAAATGTAAATGGATAGATTCCATTTGTTGGAACAACAAAAGCTGATGCATCACAAATAGATAAACACGATAATGTATCAACAGACGTAATAGACTGGACCTCAGTTGGTTGAAGCAGATTAAATGTGTCAATTCTAGAGCAATTATTTGAATCAGTGGTTGTCAATATGTATTGACCACTAATTAATCCATTTAAATCTTCAGTATTAAATCCATTATTCCAGCTCCAAGAAAATGGATTGTCACCTAAAGTTGTAATATCAATAAATCCATCAGAGTCTCCAAAACAAGTTGGATTTGAGAGAGTCTTAAAAATTCCCAACTCAGATGGTTCATCAATTTGATTTGATCGATAGTCAACAAAGTTTCCATTATTATCAGTAATTGTTACACTATAATTTCCTGAGCATAAACTGTCTCTATTGTTATCATTTGCTATTGAAACACTATTACTACCCCATTCAAAATAATATGGTTGATTTAATCCATAAACAGTAATTATAATTTCTCCATCACATGAAGCATGACAAGAGGAGTTAGTTATACAATAAATAATTGAATCGGCATTGGAAACGTTATAATTTGTAACACAATTTTGAGATAATAGTGATAAAGGTAAAAGTAAAATAAAAATTAAATATCTTCTCATATATTTCTTATATGTTCAACAAATCTACAAATTAATTTAAAAATAACTAAAATTTTAAAAAAAAAGACCCTATTTTAGGGTCTTTGTAGTAGCGTGAGGCAGATTTGAACTGCCGACCTCAGGGTTATGAATCCTGCGCTCTAACCAACTGAGCTACCACGCCATTCATCGGCAAATATAATATTAAAACATATTAATAAGCATCTTTTTATTAAAATTATGACCTGTCATTTTCATCTAAAATATTAGTATTGTGTTTCATATATCTGAGTACAAATACTAGTATAGAAATAAATATTAATATTTTAAATATTACAGGAGACATATTAAAAGAATTTGTGAGAAAATATGTTCTTACAATTTCAACGAATGAAAAACCAACAACTACCGCTAATATACCAGCGTATTCTCTTCTTAAAACACTTTTGAAAGAAAATGGTAATGATGATTTTTTAAATTTCTTAAATGATGGAATAAAAACAGGAGTTTCTGATGACCAATTTAAATATTTTGATCCGAACTTCTTTTCTAAAAATCTTTCTTCAGCAAAAATAATTCTCTCATAATACAACCAAAATAATAAAGTTAATACTATTATAAAATATAAATTATATGTAAAAAAAGCAATCCCTAACCATATAAAATAATTACCTAAGTATAATGGATTACGAACTATTGAATAAACTCCAGTTGAATTTAAGTAATCTGCGATTTGCTTATTTGTATTTCTTCCAGATGTACCTTTAGGGGTAGTTCCAATTGTATAAAACCTGATAATTAGGCCAATTATAGTTATAGATACAGCTATAGCATTATAAATAAACTGAAAAAATAAATTAATTTCAGATGATAAAAATATAAATGGAATTGAAATAAAAAAAAGCAAAACAGGAAATTGACCTCTGTACTTAAACAAGAAATTTCCTTGTTTCTCAAATGAATCAACTAATGACATAATAATTTATTATTCTAAAAATAAATCCTTAAATTGCAGAACAATTTATTAATACAATATTACAAAAAAGATTATAGATATATCTCATGTCATTAATTAAATACTCTCTAGAATTTCCTATTAAAACATCGGTCAGTGTATTGTACAATAGACTAAGTACTCCAAGTGGACTCTCAGAATGGTTTGCCGATAACGTTAACATAAAAAATAATATTTTGACATTTTTTTGGGAAGGATCAGAAGAAGAAGCAATAATTTTAAAGAAGAAAAAAAATGTATTTATTCAATATCAATGGATTGAGGATAATAATAAAGATAAATACTTTGAGTTCATGATACAAATTGATCCTATGACTAAAGATATTTGTTTAATTGTCACCGATTTTGCTGAAGATGAATACGAAAAAGAAGAAGATATTCAACTTTGGATTAAACAAATTGAAAATCTTAAAAATGCCATAGGAATATAAACAACATTAAAGGTGAAAAAAATACACCTATACCTAATTAAATCTTTTTTACCTTCATTTATCGCAACATTTTTTATAGCGATTTTTGTTTTATTTATGCAGTTTTTATGGAAATGGGTTGATGAACTAATTGGCAAAGGCCTTGAATTTAATATCATTATAAAATTTATTATTTACGCTTCCGCTAGATTAATTCCTTTAGCTCTTCCAATCGCAATATTAATATCATCAATTATGACCTTTGGTAAATTAGGAGAAAGGTCTGAACTATCTGCATTAAAAGGATCTGGAATTTCTCTGTTAAAAATAATGAGTCCTTTGCTAATAATTTCAATTATTATTTCTATAATTTCTTTTAGTTACTCTAATTATATTCTACCTATTGCGAACCTAAAAAGTGGAACTCTAATATATGACATACAAAAGAAAAAACCTGCAATTAATATAAGAGAAGGAGAGTTTTTTAAAGAGATTGATGGATACAGTATTAAAGTATCTGAAAAAAATTATTCTACAGATATGTTATATAAAATTATTATTTATGACCATACTAGCGATCATTCCAATGATAAAGTTATTATAGCTGACAGTGCAGAAATGAAAATCACTCAAAATGAAAAATTTCTGGAGTTAAAATTGTACAATGGATCTTCATATATTGAAGTATTTAATAAAGATAGACAAAAAAACTACGCTCATCAAAGAATTTATTTTAGTGAAAATATTATACGATTTGATTTACAAAAATTTAGATTAAAAAGATCTGATGAAAGTATTTATAAAAATCATTACTCAATGATGAATATTAAACAGTTATCTAATTCTATTGATTCATTAAATTATGATTTTAAAAAAAGACAAAAAAATTTTTCAATAAAGTTTGAAGAAAAATTTAATTTTAAAAAGAGAACATTAGTTGATTCAATTTTACATGAACCAAAAAATAAAAATATCAATAAAGAAACTATTGATTATGCAATCAACAAAGTAAAATCTACAAAGTCTATTTTAAAATCTAACTCTGATGATTTAAAATATAGACTTTCTATTATAAATAGACACAAAATTGAGTGGCATAGAAAATTTTCCTTAGCATTTGCGTGTGTAATTTTATTTATTATTGGTTCATCCTTTGGATCTATTATTAAAAAAGGAGGGTTTGGAATACCTATTTTAATTTCTATTGTTTTGTTTATACTATACCATATAATAAACATTTCAGGAGAGAAACAAGTGAAAGAAATTGGTCTTGACCCAGTGATTGGAATGTGGCTTGCAAATGCAATATTTACGCCAATAAGTATATTCTTATTATTTAAAGCAATTAAAGATTCTCAATTATTCGACTTTAGTTATTATAAGATATCAATTAATAAACTAATTAATAAGGACAAATCAATAAAAGATAGTAATTTTGCAATAAAGAAAAACAAAAATGAAATTTAATACTATTGAAGAAGCTATATCGGATATTAAAGAAGGAAAAATTGTTATAGTTATTGATGATGAAGACAGAGAAAATGAAGGAGATTTTGTAGCCGCTGCAGAGTTAGTTACACCAGAAATGATTAATTTTATGGCTACTCACGGCAGAGGTTTAATATGCACTCCGCTAATAGAAGAAAGATGTGATGAATTAGGACTAGAATTAATGATAGGTAAAAACTCTGCTGCTTATGAAACTCCATTTACAGTATCAGTAGATTTAATCGGAAACGGTTGCACCACAGGTATATCAACTTATGATAGATCAAAGACAATTCAAGCACTTGTTAATGAGAATACAAATCCTAAAGACCTTGGTAAACCTGGACATATTTTCCCATTAAAAGCTAGAAAAGGTGGAGTGCTAAGAAGAGCTGGGCACACAGAAGCTTCAATTGATTTAGCTAGACTTGCTGGATTAAAACCAGCTGGTGTAATTGTAGAAATATTAAATGAAGATGGTTCAATGGCTAGAACTCCAGAGTTATTTAAACTATCAGAAAAATTCAATCTTAAATTTATTACAATTAAGGACTTAATTGAATATAGGATGAAAAATGAATCCTTAATAAAACAGGAAGTAGAGGTTAATCTACCAACAGAAATTGGAAGTTTTAAACTTAAAGCTTATAGACAAACAACTAACGAACAAATTCATTTAGTCATTTACAAAGGAAAATGGAATCAAGATGATGAAATATTGGTTAGAGTTCATTCCTCATGTATGACTGGTGATATATTTGGTAGTTGCAGATGTGACTGTGGTCCTCAATTAGATAAATCTATGAAAATGATTGAAGAAAATGGAAAAGGAGTTATTGTGTACATGAATCAAGAAGGAAGAGGAATAGGTTTAATTAATAAGTTAAAAGCATATGAAATACAAGAGAAAGGAAAAGATACGGTTGAAGCAAATATTGAACTTGGTTTCAAACCGGATTTAAGAGATTACGGCGTTGGAGCTCAAATTTTAAGAGATTTGAATGTAACAAAGATTAAACTTCTTTCAAATAACCCTAAAAAAAGAGCTGGATTAACAGGTTACGGAATTGAAATTGTAGAAAATGTTCCAATAGAAATAAAATCTAATATTCATAATAAGTTTTATCTAAAAACCAAAAGAGATAAGATGGGTCATACTCTCAGTAACCTCAATGACTAGAAAAGTAATCCTAGGAATAGAGTCTTCATGTGACGATACATCTGCTGCAATTTTATCTGACGGATATATACTCTCTAATGTGGTAGCTAATCAAAAAGTTCATCAAGAATTCGGCGGAGTTGTACCAGAATTAGCATCTAGAGCACATCAACAAAATATAATTCCAGTTGTAGATACAGCTATTAAAGAAGCTGGTATAATTAAGGAGGATCTATCTGCAATATGTTTCACTCAAGGACCTGGATTATTAGGGTCTTTACTTGTAGGAAGTTCTTTCTCAAAATCTTTTGCGTTAGGGATGAATATTCCATTAATTGCAGTTAATCATATGCAAGGACATATTATGGCTCATTTTATTAAAGAAAAAAATACTGATAAAAAATATCCAAAATTTCCTTTTATATGTTTAACAGTCTCCGGAGGTCATACTCAGATTGTTTTAGTAAAATCTTTTGAAGATATGAACATAATTGGTGAAACATTAGATGACGCAGCTGGTGAAGCCTTTGATAAATCAGCAAAAATTTTAGGACTTCCTTATCCTGGAGGTCCTTGAATAGATAAATATAGTATAAATGGAGATAAATACAAATTTACATTTGGAAAACATAAAGTCGGAAAATTAAACTTTAGTTTTAGTGGAATTAAAACATCAATCAAAAGAGTTATAGAAAAAGGTATGGAAAGAAATCCCAACTTTATAAATGAAAATAGAGATGATTTATGTGCAAGTATTCAATATACCATTGTAGATGTTTTAATTAAAAAGTTAATAAAGGCTTCAAAAGAACTTGGAATTAATGAAATTGCTATTGCTGGAGGTGTCTCTGCAAATTCGTATTTAAGAGAAAGGCTATTAGAGCTGAAAGAAAAATATGATAAAGAAGTTTATATACCTAAATTTGAATATTGTACAGATAATGCTGCGATGATAGCTATCAGTGGTTATTATAAGCTCCTGAGTGGAGGTTTCGCTGATCAGTCAGTTACTCCAATGTCAAGACTATACTTTTAAATATATATCTAACCTCCAAAGTCGTCAAATCTTACATTTTCATCTGGTATTCCCCAGTCATCAGCCATTTTAAGAACAGACTGATTCATCATTGGTGGGCCACAAAAATATAACTCAATATCTTCAGGTGCTTCGTGTTTACTTAAGTATTGATCAATTACAGCGTTATGTACAAAACCCACAAATCCATCTCCATTGGGGTCATTAATATCTTTCTTTTCTGTCCAATTATCTTCATCTTTTGCCTCAGATAGAACTAAGTAAAACTTAAAATTAGGAAATTCTCTTTCTAAGGAACGGAAATGCTCAATATAAAACAATTCTGCTTTTGATCGACCACCATACCAATACGATACTTTTCTTCCAGTTTTTATTGTTTTAAATAATTCATATAAATGAGAACGCATTGGTGCCATACCAGCGCCTCCACCGATATATAACATTTCTGCTTCAGAATGGTTAATAAAAAACTCACCATAGGGGCCTGATATGGTAACTTTATCTCCAGGCTTTCTACTAAAAATGTAAGAAGAAGCTACTCCAGGATTAATATCAGACCAAGTATTTTTATCTCTGTCAAATGGAGGAGCTGCTACTCTGACATTAAGCATTATATTTCTTCCTTCGGCTGGATATGAGGCCATTGAATATGCTCTTACTACTTCCTCATCGTTTTTCATAATTAAATTACGCATACCGAAGGGACCCTCTGACCAATCTTTTTCAAACTTTTCTGGTTCACCAGGATGATCATCAGGGTGTGCTGAAATATCCATTTCAGAAAAAGGAATTTCACAGTCAGGAATTTCTATCTGAATATATCCCCCCGCTTCATAAGGCATGTCCTCAGGAACTTCTACAACAAATTCCTTAATGTAAGTAGCAACATTATAATTAGAAACAACTGTTGCTTCCCATTTCTTAACACCAAAGACCTCTTCAGGAACAGAAATGTTCATATCTTCCTTAACCTTGACCTGACAACCTAACCTCCAATTATCAGCAATTTTTTTTCTACTAAAATGAGGTTTTTCTGTGGGCAGAATTGTTCCTCCACCACTGTGAACTTGACAAGTACATTGGACACATGTACCACCACCGCCACAAGCTGACGGTAAAAAAATTCCATTATCGCTTAGAGTGGACAATAAAGTAGAGCCACCATCTACTTCTATTTCTGTTTCACCATTTATTTTGATTTTTAATTTGCCTTGAGGTGAAAGTTTAGACTTTACAAATAAAAGCAGGAAAACTAATAGTAATACTACAAATAAAAAAATTACTATACTACTAATGATTGTTGTTGATGTTGTCAATAATGTCATTTTGTTATTTTAATTCTGTTTCGTTATCTTCTATATTAACTACTTGGTCTGTACTATTTTTACTGTCTTCTAATTTAATACCCATAAAGCTCATAAATGCTATACCCATTAAACCAGTGATGATGAATGTGATACCTAATCCCCTTAATGCGGGAGGAACATTAGAATATCTAATTTTTTCTCTAATTGCGGCTATACCAACAATAGCCAAGAACCATCCAACCCCAGAACCAAGTCCAAAAACTGTTGCTTCAGTTATATTAGCATAAGCTCTTTCTTGCATGAATAAAGAAGCTCCTAAAATTGCACAGTTGACTGCTATTAGCGGTAGAAATATACCCAAAGAACTATATAAAGCGGGAGAAAACTTTTCAACAATCATTTCAACTAACTGAACCATCGAAGCTATTACAGCAATAAATAAAATAAATGAAAGAAAAGAAAGATCTACATTTAAAAACGAGTCATCTAACCATGTGAGCGCTCCCTCTTTGAGCACATAGTTTTCTAACATAAAATTCGCAGGAACAGTGATTCCCAGTACAAAAACTACAGCTAAACCTAAACCTACAGAAGTTTTTACAGTTTTAGATACAGCTAAATAAGAACACATTCCTAAAAAATAGGCAAATACCATATTATCAATAAATACAGCTTTTATAAAAATGTTTGCTAAATCTTGCATAATTTTAATTTTCTTCGATTAGTTTTTTATTTCTCATTCTCTGAATCCAAATATAAATACCGCATGTTACTAAGGCCATTGGAGGTAGAATCATCATTCCATTATTTTCGTAACCAAGTTCATATAAACCTAATTTTTCTATAATTGGATATCCAAATAAAGTACCAGCACCAAGTAATTCTCTGAAAAAAGCTACAATGATTAATGGTAGTGCATATCCTAGGGAGTTTCCTAATCCATCCATGAAGGATTTCCATGGTGTGTTAGCTAATGCAAATGCTTCAAGTCTTCCCATAATTATACAATTTGTTATAATCAAACCAACAAAAACTGATAGTTCTTTACTAACATCATAAACAAATGCTTTTAAGATTTGATCCACTAAAATTACAAGTGTAGCGATTACAACTAGTTGAATTATAATTCTTATTCTTGAAGGAATCATATTTCTCATGAGAGAAACTACTACATTAGCTGTACACATTACAAAAAACGTTGATAATGCCATAACTACAGCTGGTTTTAATTGAACAGTAATAGCAAGGGCTGAACAAATTCCTAAAACTTGAACAGTTATGGGATTATTATCATCTAACGGATCCTTTATTAATTTTAAATTTTTCTTTGATAGTAGGGATTCTTTTTTATCAGTCATAATTAATCAGTTATTCTTCTATTTACATTAGACACAGTATCTCTTAATTCGTCATTATTTATAAAAGCAAGGGCGTCGAGCACTTGATTTTCAGTTGAAATACTTTTAAAATATGGTAGATATTTGGAAAGACGTTCATCAATCATATCACTGACACCATCTGAAGTAATGGTACCACCGGATATCCCATCTACTTTATGTATGTCTCCGTTGGCACCTTTCTTTTCAACTTTAATGGAAACAAATTTACCGTCTTCCATGATAGTTTTTCCTTTAAATGGATCTTGGAAAAAAGGTCTATTAATTTCAGCACCTAAGCCAGGTGTTTCGGCTTTGTGATCAAATACTGCAGCAGATACTGTATTTAAATCATTCTCTAAAGAAATAAATCCCCAAATCGGCCCCCAGAGCCCCTTACCTCTTAAAGGTATGATGTATTTAACTTCTCCGTCAACTTCCGCAATGTACAAAGGATAAGATTGGTCCTTATAATCTTTTCTCAATTCTTTTGATAGATCGACATCAAACGCAGAACCTTCTTGAATTTCACCAAGATGATTAATTACTAATTCTTCTTTAATGTATTTATCATAATCAACGTCAGCTTCTTCTCTTGTAATATCAATTCCAACTGATTTTAATATATTTTGCTTTTTCTCCTGTACAATATTCTTAGACTGAAAAGGCTTTAATCCAATACTTGCTGAAGATAATAGAGCCGCTACCAGAATTACTAATAAAGTTGCAAATGTAATTGTGTAACTGTTTTTATTTACGTCCATAAATTTTATGCTTTTAATCTTTTTAATCTTCTTTTGATGTTTGATTCAATAATGTAATGATCTACAAGTGGTGCAAATACATTCATTAATAAAATCGCTAACATCATACCTTCTGGGTAAGCTGGATTGAAAACTCTTATTAAAACAGCAAATATTCCAATAAGAAATCCTACAATTATTTTGCCTTTGTTAGTTCCAGATGCAGTTACTGGATCGGTAGCCATAAAAACAGCACCGAAAGCGAAACCACCTAAGACTAAATGAACATGTGGAGGTAAGGTCATAAACTCAGTTGCACCCCAAAGGTTAAATAGTACCCCCATGACATATCCTCCAACGAATACTGATAACATAGTTCTCCAGGAACCAATTCCTGTAACTAGGAGTATTGCCGCACCAATCAAAATAGCAAAAGTTGAAGTCTCAGAACACGAACCAATCATTGTTCCATTAAAATAATCAGCAAACATACTTGAGTTATAGGTTAAATCACCAGAAGCATAATCAGCTAAAGGAGTGGCACCGCTAATGCTATCAGGAAGTGACTCTTGGTCTGAAATCCATATTTTATCACCACTTAAATTTGCAGGATATGCGAAAAAAGCGAATGCTCTAGCAGTAAGTGCTGGATTTAAAATATTCATACCGGTTCCGCCAAAAACTTCTTTTCCAATAACTACAGCAAATATTACTGAAACAGCGAGCATCCATAATGGCATTGAAATTGGCATAATCATGGGAATTAATAAACCCGTAACTAAATATCCTTCATTAACCTGATGCCCACGATATATAGCAAATGCGAATTCAACAGTTAAACCTACAATGTAGGAAACTAAAATTAATGGTAACATTTTTAATGCTCCGTAACTAAACTTTGAGAAAAAATCTACCTCTAAAGATAACGAATTATAATAAATATTTCCAATATTCCACATACCAAAAAACAGTGCTGGTAGTAAGGCAATAATTACTGTCATCATTGATCTTTTCAAATCAATTGCATCTCTGATATGAGATCCTGACTTTGTAGTGTGGTCCGGAACAAATAAAAATGTTTCAAATGCGTCATAGGCAGGATATAATTTTTCAAGTTTTCCTCCCTGACTAAAATGTGGTTTAACTGAGTCTAATAAATTTCTAAATACTTTCATTTAACTATTTTCTTTTCTGATTAAATCTAAACCTTCTCTAATTATTTTTTGAACCTCTATTTTGGAGGTACATACAAACTCACACAGTGCAAAATCTTCAGGTGAAACCTCATATATACCTAAATTTTCCATCATTTCAATATCACCAACCATTATAGACTTTAATAAGTGTGTTGGGTAGATATCCATTGGAAGTACTTTTTCATATTCTCCGCTGAAAACATATGCTCTTTCTTCTCCGTTCTTATTGGCATTTAACTCATACTTTTTAGAGGGGAATAACCAAGAAAAATAAGACCTTGAGTTGGAAAATTTATTAAGACCTGGTGACAACCACCCAAAAAATTCAGAAGTGTCACCTTCAGGTATGGCAGTAATTTGATAATCATAAAAACCAAAACTTTCATTCTCTTCTATTTTACTACCAGTTAGTACATTTCCACTAATTATTCTAGTTTTGCCATCTCGTAAATTATCTTCAATAAAATTAGTAATTGTTGATCCGGCAATAGTTCTATAATACTTAGGCTTCTTAATTTGAGAACCAGATATAGCTATGATTCTAGAAACATCATATTTACCTTCTTTAAATAAAAGAGCAATTGTTAAAATGTCTTGAGGATACAAGTACCATACAATATCATCTTTATTGATTGGATCAATATGATGAACTTGAACTCCAACATTTCCACAAGGATGAGGGCCTGAGATATTATTGATTTGAACATTTTTTGCTTTCGTAAAAACTTTAGTAGGATTTGCGTATTCATTAATATTTAAATGTGTAATTCCCTCAGTAAGCCTTGAGATAATATCTAATCCATATTGAAATAATTCTTCTTTACCATAAAGAGCAAAATCATTATCTATACTTAATGGAGCTGTATTAAAGGAAGAAATGAAAATTGATTTAGGCATGTCTGTGGGATTAGCAATAATATCGTATGGCTTCTGTCTTATGAAAGGCCAAACTCCATTAGAACACATTATATCAATTATATCATTTCTTGTTAAATCGTTGAGTGGAGGGATTGATATGGAATTATATGTGTTTTTATTATCAGCAGATATCACTACTTTTAAAATTCTTCTTTTCTGTCCTCTAACAATCTCTATAACTTCTCCACTGACAGGACTACAAAATTTTATTTTTTCGTTATATTTATCAAAAAAGACTGGTGATCCGGCCTTAACTTTATCACCAATTTTAACAGCTAGCTTTGGTATTAATGAATGAAAGTCAGTTGGCTTTATCTCATAGATATTTGAAGCTTTAACATTTGAGTATACTTGTTCAGATTCTCCAGAAAGTCTTATATTTAAACCTTTCTTTAAACGAATATTTTTAGACATTTTTGATATGTTATATATTTCAAAGCAAAATTATAAATTTGCATTCAAACAACAATGAGTATTTAAATAGTTTTTTATGAACATAATTTACTTCAAAAATTTTTTTTTATTTATCTTGTTTTTTTTGAAAATTAATGTTTTTTGTCAAGAAAAAACACAAATACAAAAAAACAAGACCTTAAATAAGAATATACATACTGTACTATTACATTTAGAAGGAGACCCTCTATCCTATCCGATAATAAAATTAAACTCATTAGATAAACTTCAGTTAAGTTTTGATGACTTCAATGACGAATATCAAGAATATTATTATTCAATATATCATTGCAACTCTGATTGGACACTTTCAGATTTAATGCAGTCTGAATATATAGATGGTTTTTTTGAAAATAAAATAAGTGACTATGAGTATTCATTTAATACATCAATAAGTTACACAAACTATAACTTAATATTTCCTGAACAAATTTTAAAACCAAAATTATCTGGAAATTATATTATTTCTGTATTCACGAACAATAACCCTGAAGAAGTTGTCTTTCAAAAAAGATTTAAGATTTTAGATGAAAAAATATCAATTAATGCTAAGGTAAAAAGGTCAACATTAATAAATGAAAGATTATTCAGTCATGAAATAGATTTTAACATTGATTATGGAAATTTGTATATACCAAATCCATACTCTGATATTAAAATAATTTTAAAACAAAATAACAGAGAAGATAATGATATCACAAACTTAAAACCACTCTTTGTTAAACAAAATCAGTTAATTTATGACTATGAAGAGGGAAACACTTTTGAAGCTGGCAATGAATTTAGATATTTTGACACCAAAAGTATAAGATATCACTCTGAAAAAATAAAGGAAATCGAATTTGATAGCAACGAAATAAATGTAGAGTTATTTACAGATGTTAGTAAAACTTTTGATGAATTTATAAGTTTAGGCGATATAAATGGAAATTTTATTATTAACAAACAAGAGGCTTGGAATTCAGAAATTGAAGCGGATTATGTAAATGTATATTTTTCTTTACTAGAGAACAGAAGACCTGCAAACGGTGACATATACATAATTGGAAGGTTTTCAGATTGGGATTTAAATGATAAATATAAACTTAATTGGAATGAAAAAACTAGGAAATATGAATGTAAAATACTGCTAAAACAAGGTTTTTATAATTATTTGTATGTTCTTAAAGAAAATAATAACAATAAAACAAATTCAAGTTATATCGAAGGAAGTCATTATCAAGTTAACAATGATTATTATATTTATGTTTACTTTAAAGATATTGGTAATAACTATGAACAACTTATTGGATATTTGAAAACGTCCTCTAATTTATTTTAGGATATAACTATATTTGCTAAATAATTTAAAAAGCTAAATAATTTAAAAAAGTAAAAAATGTCTAAAGGAATTTTTAACGTACCTATACCAAGTTGTGAACCTGTAAAAAGTTACAAATCAGGTTCTGAAGAAATAAATGAAGTGTTAAATCAATATCGTCATATGTACAATAACACCATAGATATACCAATGTATATTGGTGATAAAAAAGTGTTTACAAATGACAAAAGAAATATCAATCCACCACATGACCATAATCATGTAGTTGGTACATTCAACTACGGAGGAAAAAAAGAAGTAATTGATGCAATAGAGGCAGCACTTAAAGCTAAAGTAAAATGGTCAAATATGAGTTGGGAACACAGAGCATCTATTTTTCTTAAAGCTGCAGATTTGTTATCTGGACCTTTCAGAGCTAAGATGAACGCATCTACTATGATAGCTCAGAGCAAAAATGTATATCAAGCAGAAATTGATGCCGCCTGCGAATTGATAGACTTCTTAAAGTTCAATGTCCAGTACATGACACAACTATATAAAGAACAACCTGAATCTTCTTCTGGTATTTGGAACAGAATGGAACACAGACCTCTTGAAGGGTTTGTGTTTGCTATAACACCTTTCAACTTCACTTCTATTTGTGCAAATCTGTGTGCCGCGCCTGCAATGTTAGGAAATGTGATTGTATGGAAACCAGCAGATTCACAAGTATATTCCGCTGAGGTTATTATGGAACTTTTTAAAGCAGCAGGACTTCCCGATGGTGTAATTAACATGATTACCGTAGATGGTCCAACAGCAGGAGATATTATTTTTAAACATCCAGATTTTTCAGCATTACATTTCACAGGTTCAACTGGTGTATTCCGCAATCTTTGGAAAGAAATAGGAGCAAATATAGAAAAGTATAAAACATACCCAAGAATTGTTGGTGAGACAGGTGGCAAAGACTTTATAATTGCACACAAATCCTCTGTATCTGAAGAAGTATCAACTGCAATTAGCAGGGGTGCATTTGAATATCAAGGACAAAAATGTTCTGCCGCTAGTAGAGCTTATATTCCTTCCAACATTTGGGATAAGGTAAAATCTAAAATAATTGAAGATGTTAATAGTTTTAAAATGGGATCCCCTGAAGATCCTTCTAATTTTATAAACGCAGTAATCTCTGAAAATTCCTTCGACAAAATTACGTCATATATAGATTATGCTAAAGATTCTAATGAAGCTGAAATTATTGCTGGTGGAAACTATGACAAATCAAAGGGATATTTCGTACAACCAACTATTATTGTAACAACAAACCCTTACTTCAAAACCATGTGTGAAGAGATTTTTGGACCTGTTATTACTATATTTGTTTATCATGAAGATAAATGGGAAGAAACTCTAAAGATTGTAGATAAAACATCTGAGTACGCTCTTACTGGAGCTATATTCGCTGTTGATAGATACGCAATTGAAAAAGCTTGTGAGATTTTAGAAAATGCTGCAGGTAACTTTTATATAAATGATAAGCCTACAGGTGCTGTTGTAAGTCAACAACCATTTGGTGGATCTCGAGGTTCAGGAACTAACGATAAGGCAGGTTCTATACTTAACTTATTGAGATGGGTTTCTCCAAGAACTATAAAGGAAACTTTTGTACCTCCTACAGACTATAGGTACCCTTTCTTAGAGTCATAAATATTAAAATTAATTTATTAGTTTCTCATGTACTCTAATGATTTGAGTAAGTAATGAGTCTTTTTCATCATTTACAATAATGTAATCTGATAAATTTTCTTTTTCCTCTTGAGAAAATTGATTCTTTATTCGATTATTTATTTCATAATCTTTAAAACCGTCTCTTGCTTTAACTCTATCAATTCTTAATTTTTTTGGAGCAGAAATACAAATTACTGAATCTAATTCTTTGTAAGAATTACTTTCAAATAAAATAGCTGCTTCCTTTATCACATAAGGGCTCTTCTGTTTTTTACACCAATTTAGAAACTCTTGCTTTACATATGGGTGTACAAGAGAATTTAGTTTTTTTAACTTTTTTGAATCTGAAAAAACAATAGACGCAAGTTTTCTATTATTTAAGGAGTATTTATCATATATATCGTCACCAAATTCATTTTTGATAGAATTAATCAAATCAAAAGAACAAGACATAATTTTTTTGGCTTCATTATCTGCATTAAATACTGGAATACCTAGTGACTCAAAAACTTTTGAAACATACGTCTTTCCGCTACCGATAGATCCTGTTATTCCAATCTTTTTCACTTTAATATGTCTTTATACAATTGTTCATATTTTGGCAATATTATTGGCAAATTGAACTGTTTTGCGTGTTCAAAAGCTCTATTCTTGAATTCATTTAAAACATGATCTTCAGATATAATTCTTAGTACATCATTACTCATTTTATATATATCTCCAACGTCAGATAAATATCCTGTTATACCATCAATATTTACTTCATTTAATCCTCCAGAATTTGTAGAAACAACAGCAACTTTTGAGGCCATAGCCTCTAATGCAACTAAACCAAAACTTTCAGTTTCAGATGGTAAAATAAATATATCTGATATCGAAAGGTATTCTTCTACAGATTTGAGCTTTCCCATAAATTTGATACTAGATGAAATACCTAACTTTCTTGAAAGTTGCTCGGCTCTGATTCTTTCTGGACCGTCTCCAATCATTAAGAGTTTTGAAGGATTTTTTTTCTTTACATTATTAAAAATTTTAATCACATCCTTTACTCTTTTTACCTTTCTAAAGTTCGAGATATGAACTAATATTTTCTCATTTTTTTTTGCGATTTTAGATTTCAATTTTTCATCAACTATCTGAGAATATAGGTCTAAATCAATAAAATTTGGAATCATTTTAATATCCTTATTTATCTTAAATTGTGTTTTTGTTACATTAATTAAATCTTTAGAGACTGCAGTTATTGCGTCTGACTGATTAATTGCGTATTCAATCACAGGTTTGAATGACTTATCCTTTCCTAAAAGTGTTATATCAGTCCCATGTAAGGTTGTAATTATTGGAATACGTACACCATAGGTTTTTAAAATATTTTTAGCTTGAACCGCAGCTGAAGCGTGTGGAATTGCGTAATGAACATGTAACAAGTTTAAACCTTCGTGAAGGACAACGTCTACAAGCTTAGAAGTTAAGTTAAGCTCATAAGGAGTATAATCAAAGAGTGGATAATCAGGAACTGTAACCTCGTGAAAAAAAGTATTTTCACAAAATACATCTAATCTGAATGGTTGACTGTAACTGATAAAATGTACTTCATGACCTTTTTTAGCTAAAGATATACCTAACTCTGTAGCAACAACCCCACTACCTCCATAAGTAGGATAACATACTATTCCGATTTTGTATTTAATTTTTGTTTCCAAAATTTTTATAAATCTCCTTCATAATTTCTGTCCTTACATTCATTTTTATGAGTTTTAAATTATCAGCGTCGGGATGTATTCTATTGGATAAGAAAATATACAACAATTCAGTTTCAGGATCAGCCCAAGCAATGGTCCCAGTAAAACCTGTATGTCCAAATGAAGATAACGAAGCCTCTCTACACGTGGGACCACCTTTAATAGGCTCAGGTTTATCAAAACCTAAACCTCTTCTGTTATTATTATCCAAAAAATGAGCTTTTGTGAATAGATCAATTGTAGAAGAATTGATATATCTTTCATCTCCATATATGCCTCCATTTAAATACATCTGCATAAGTTTAGCTAAATCATTAGCATTAGAAAAAATACCAGCATGACCACCAACACCTCCTAACATTGCAGCACCCATATCATGAACATATCCTTTGACTAATTGACTTCTAAAAATGTAATCTTGTTCAGTAGGTACAATTCTGTCAATGTTTAAATTTTGTAATGGAATATATGATAAATTTTCCATACCTAATTTTTTATAAAAATAATTATCAACTAAAACATTTAATTTATTTGAATATGTATTTTCAATAATTTTTTGAAAAAAATAATACCCTAAATCAGAATATTTATATCTGTTTGAATTTCTTAAGTTGGAATACTTAATAATATTAAACATTGTGTCTGGGTATGAAAAATGTAAAAATATTCCATCAGCAACTTTGTAAGGATATTTTTTTGAGTAATTAGTACTATATAAAGTATCTCTTAATTTTTTAATTCCATTAATTGTGTCATCTTGTAATGTATATCTGTAAAATGGAATCCAAGATTTTAATCTTGACTGATGTGATAAAATATTCTTAACAATTATCGTTGACTTATCAGATGTGTCTAAATCTAAATATGAGGACAGGTTGTCACTAATATCCAATTTTTCTTCATCATACATTTTCATTAACATCGGTAAAGTAGAACTAATTTTTGTTATTGAAGCTAAATCATAAACATCATCATTCATTAGTTTTCTTTCTTTTTTGTAAGTATGATAACCATAAGACTTATTAAAGAAAATTTTTCCAGACTTAGCAACTAAAATTTGACATGAGGGAGTAGCCTTATTAATTATTGCATTGTTTGCTATACTATCAATTTTATACAAATCATTTTCATTTACTCCAAATTCTTCAGGTATGGTATAACCAAGTCGAATTTTTTTAGTTGTAAAACCAGAGTTTATTTTATAATGCTTTGTACTTACGGGTAACTTACCTTTAACAGATATTCCTCCAAAAATAGCTTGAGCTGTCATTTCTTGTGATGTCTCACTATTTTGATATGATAAAACTACTGCATCAAAATTATTAACAAATAAAAAAGAATTTAATGAATATGGATTAGCAAAAACACTAACTATAATTTTTGATTGAAGTGCAATATTTTGAATAAACAAATCAACATTTTTATTGAAATCATACCTCTTCCATGCATGAGCATTTGATTTATGAACCCCTACTAATACAAGATTATATTTTGATAACTTTAATAACAATTCTTGCTTTTGTTTTTCACTTGCACTTTCACTTATATTGTAGTGACTTACTTTGGCGTATTTAGATAAGGTAGATTGAAATATATCACTAGATTTACCAATTGAAACTGATGCAATATTCAATGTATCTAAACGCTTTAGCGGTATTAGGTTATTATAATTTTGCAGAACGGTAATTGAATTCTCAACTAATTTTCTGTTAATTAAATGTGTATTATTGACGATGATCTCATCTCTTACTTTATCTAAATTGATTGGTGAAAATTTTGATAGTCCCATCCAATATTTTTTAATTAATATTTTTCTGCATCTTTCATTAACTTCTTCCTGTGTAATATCACCATTAGATATTGCTAGTTTTATTTGATTTATTGCTTCAGGGACATTTTCAGAGAATAATAGTATGTCATTTCCAGCTAATAATGCTTTAACATCTACAATTCCAGGCTTGTAATATTTACTTACGCCTTTCATATTCAATGCATCAGTAATTACTAACCCCTTAAAAGAAAGTTCATCTTTTAATATTTTTTGTACGACTTGATTTGAAAGTGACACAGCTTGATTCTTAGTGTCATCTAACTCTGGAATAAATAAATGAGCAACCATTATCGATCCTAATCCATTGTTTATTAACATTTTAAATGGTACTAATTCAACAGTGTCCAATCTTTCTTTTGTGTGATTAATTATTGGTAAACTCTTATGAGAATCCTCATCAGTATCACCGTGACCGGGAAAATGTTTAGCACAAGCTAATACACCATTATCTTGCATTCCTTTCATAAATTGAATACCAAGTTCGCCAACTCGAAAAGGATTTTCTCCAAAAGATCTATTACCAATAATAGGATTTTCAGGATTAAAGTTTACATCAACTACTGGGGCAAAATTTATATTAACTCCAATTAATTTACATTGTCGAGCAATTTCTTTTCCCATCTGGTAAATTAAAGTGTCGTTTTGAATCGAACCTAAAGTCATTTGCCATGGAAACCTCAATGCTGAATCTAATCTCATTGACACTCCCCACTCAGCATCAAGTGCTATCATCAGTGGAGTCTTTGAAATAGATTGATATTTATTTGTTAGTTTTGCTTGTCTCACAGGCCCACCCTGAAGAAACATCAACCCTCCAATCTTATAATCTTTAATTAATTTTTCAATCTTATTAATATGACTATCATCTTTATTAGAATATGCTGAAACCATTAAAAGTTGGGATATTTTTTCATCATCAGACAAACTGTTCATCACTGAATCTACCCACTTTTTTTCGGATATATTTTGAGAAAATAAAAAATTAGTATACAAGAAAAAGAGGAGAAAGAAATATTTATACATAAGCCCCTGTTACTGAGTCTCTAATTTGTTCATTCTTTTTCGCGGTAGAATATCCAGTCGCTCTATTTTTAAATCCAGTTCTAGCGAGAATCTTTACATCAATTACTTCAGCTTCAATTATATCGCCTTTATTATTTACTAATCCATTTTGAGATAAAAATCTTTTATAATTTCTCTTGTCAAGATGGGGATAGTTACAATTCCATTCCCTTGAGAAAACAACCTTTCTTAAATCATGAAACTTATTTTTCACATCTCTTAAAGAAATTGTAGCATATACTATTTCACCAACATTTATTTCTTCCATAATCTTTTTTACAAATTTATGAAAGTAAAATGAAAAAGAAATCTTATGATTAATGATGTTTTAAATTAATATTAACAGAGATATAAAAAAAACACCTACTATAAATAAATTTACCTAAATTATTTTAAATTATACTTTTTAATTACTGTTCCATCGTCATAAATATAAAATAAAAATTGATTGTTAGATTCATTGGTCTTCCTGCCAAAAATATCTCGTATTTCAATTAATTTATTATTCAAATTTGAACCATTTATTGATGTTACATCGTTACATATAGATTCTACAGTAATATTATAATAAAAATAATAATAACCAGCTTGGGAAGCACTAGAGGAGGTGATCTCAATAATATTTCCAATATCATATGGGTAATTTGTACCACTGTTATTCCTATATAAACCACTATTTGGTCCAGAAACACCTAATTGTAAATCATTAGACACAGGAACATCAAAATTTAACAATATTTTTTGTTTTCCAGGCGATAATGAATATGTCGTATCATCAAGAACAGACCCTGAACTATTTCTAAGTTCAAATGTAACAGTATTTGAGTTTTCAGAGTAAACATCTGCTGATACAATAACACATTCTTCATAGCAGTTAAAATTGAGATGTTGATTATTATAAAAATAAGAACCGGAACCTATACTTATATCAAGAGCACCACCATAAAAAGATGAAATATTTGCACTTGGATTAAAATTACTTGCAGTAGAGTTCATACATCCAATTATTGGATTAATACAAATAGTTCCATCGTCATAACAAGCAGTACTATCATAATTTATAGCATAGGGATCTGTACACCCAGAATTATAACAACAAGTACCATCATCAATTAAAGCAGAGTTGGAGTAATTATAAGCGATTGGATCTGTACATCCACAATCTTGATTTAATTTATACTTATATACTTCAACCGGCAATATTGGTGTTGAGAAATTATTATTTTGGCCTAATAAGAAATAAACATCACAACCTATTACAAAATTACCTGGTGCCCAAATAGCATCTCCTGGATGACTAGTTAATTGTGTCCAATAGTCACCGTTAGGGTCATATTCCCAAAACTCCCCTGATGAAAGAGGGCCGTGATCGTCTCCATCGCCACTTAATACATATCCCTTATTATTATAAGATAACTGGGTACCAGCTACTCTAGCTTCAGATGGAAAATCATTTAACCTAACCCATGAGTCATTAGATGGGTCGTATCTATAAAAATCATTGTATATACTTACTCCATTAGAAGGATTACTCCCAGGTCCCGGTGTTGAACCATGACCAAATCCGACATACGCATAATTACCAATTCCAAAATAAAACGGATGGTGTCTATCATTTGCTGGTAAAGATGTTTTTTGAGACCATGAATTCTGAGTTATGTCATATTCCCACCAATCAGACAAATTTGATGTATTACTGCCGCATCCCATATATATTTTATCTCCAACTGCGACCATTGCTGGGTGATTTCTCCCATTTCCTGGAAAATTTGATAGCTGATTCCATGTATCATTATCCATATTATACTCCCACCAGTCATTTGGAAAACTGCCATTATACGTAGAACCAAGGCCCATATACGCCTTATTTCCAACTGTGACTCCATAAGAGTAACCTCTTCCCGCAGCTGGAAAATTTGACAATTGAGACCAACTGTCATTAGATTTATCGTACCTATAAACTTCATTAGAATAACTACCTGCTACAACAAATCCATAGTTGTCATTAGAAAATGTTATTGGATGATGTCTCCCCTCATTAATAAAATTAGAAACTTGTGTCCAATTTTGTCCATAAATTGATGAAACAATAAAAACTGCTAAAATTGTAATATAATTTTTCATTTTTTTTGTATAAATGTTAAAAGTTTGCATATCTTTTTGTAATTAATTTATATTCTTTTTATATTTCCATATTTAAAATAATCAAACAATAAACAATTTGATATAATTAAAAGAAATCCATAAAAAACATCTTCCACTGGTATTGTAAACATACGTAAATCTAAATTTTCTTTGTGATTATACCACACAATAGGTTCTTCAATAAATGATCCAGTTAACAACCCATTACTTAGAAAAAAAAATGGAAGTATAGCAATGTATGAAAGTATTGCTTTTCTTATGTCAATTTTTTTAAGTTTAACAAACATTAATAATAGGAATAGAAAAACAGATGTATAAAAAGTATATAAATATTCATAATTTATTATAGAAGATAATAAAGTAAATAAAATTAAAAAATTAAGAAGACCCTTGTAAAAAATCAAATGAAATAGATTATCAGGAATATATTTTGAAAAAACAAAATAGGTAAATACACAAGCGTATGGAATACATATAAAAAATAAAACCTCCTCTAGTGGAAGATTAAAAATGTCAAAAAAATTAATTAAATAATCCTGGTTGAAGCCCCAAACTCCAATAGAAGTAAAATATATGTCATGAATAATAAACAAAAAAGATACGATTAAGTTAGCTTTAAAAAAATACTTCCAATTTTTGTAAAATGGATACGCTTTATAAAAACTAGCGACAAAAGGAATTGATACACAAGCTAGATTAACAAATAAATAATAAAAGGACTTCAAAATTTATACTTTTCTTTAAAATATTTCCATGGGACATATAACATTCCAAAAGACTCCTCAGATTCTTTTTCAAGAGATTTGTGGTGCATTTTATGTCCTTTTCTCAGCGCTTGGATATATCTCCATTTAATATTTTTAAACCATTTAAATCTTTGATGAATAATAATATCATGAACTACAAAGTAACAAATTCCATATATTAAAATACCTAGTCCAATACAAAACATATAATTATATCCATTGTTCATTCCAAAATACATGAGCAAAATGCTAGGAACAGCGAATATTACAAAAAATAAATCATTTTTTTCAAAAATACTATTGTATCTAGGTTGATGATGATCTTCGTGTAAATACCATAAAAATCCGTGCATCACATATTTGTGTGTCAACCAAGTTATTCCTTCCATTAAAATAACAGTTACTAAAGTTATAATAATTTTAATCAACATTTTTACTATTGTTTAATATTTTAAATACTCTCTTGTAAATTAATTTAAACCAAGGGGTAAATGAATCTGAATTTTTGGATACTAATTTATCAATTTCTTTTTCGCAAAGGTAAGTATATTCAGAAACTTCCGAAGTGTTTATTTTAGGATTTTCATTAGAAAAACCATAAAAAACATAATCCAACTCATTTTCAATTAAATCATTATTTAACTTAGTTTTATATATAAACTTAAATGCAAAAATTAAATCTGTGGTTAATCCCATTTCTTCAAATAATCTTCTATTTGAAGCTTCAGATACTGATTCATTTTTTCTTGGATGGCTACATGCTGTATTACTCCAAAGACCCGGGGTGTGATACTTACTTTGTGACCTTCTCTGTAGAAGCATTTCATTACTTTTATTAAATATAAATACTGAAATCGCTCGATGTAACAAGCCCTTTTTATGAGCTTCTAATTTATTCATATACCCTAGAATCTCATCATTATTATCTACTAATATCACTTTTTCATCCATTTTTTAGTGTGTTTAGTATATCATTTATGTATATTTTAATATTATGAGGTTGAAAATCAATATTTTCATTAATGTAAATTAAATCCTCATAAATATTATTGTCATAACCTAAAAAGAAAGGTGACTTTTTTTGAATCGCATATCTTAACATTCTAATTTCAATATTGCTGTAGTTATTATTTACTATACTATCTAATTTATTAGTCAATTGATTAAATTTAATTAATTTTTTATACGGATTATTCTCATTGCTAATCATCATTATTTGTGCAGACGTGTTGTAACAATAAATTAGTGGATTATCTAAATTAAAATTTGAAATAACTATTAGTCTATCTATACATTTTTGTTTATGAGCACACAAATAATTTTCTCTAATTTCATTAATTGAATTTTGTCCAAAACAAAAAACACTAGTAAATGTAACTATACTAAATATTTTTACGAGAGAAATCAAATTATCTCCAGTTGATGTTTAGAAATTGATTTAATCATAATTATCAGCTTTCTAAAATTAGGAATTCTTATTCTCTTTTTTAAAATCATGTGAGAGGGAGTTGATTTTATTTTAAGAAATAATTTGTAATAATATCTGTATGCTAAATAAACACCTCCTCTTGATGATTTTGGTAGATTTTTAATTCCAACAAGTGCTTCACTAAAATCATCTTCTATATCTTTTTCTATTTGAGCCTTTTGAACTTCATCAAAATTTAACATATTTACGCCTGGAAAGTAAGTCCTTCCAAGCCCTTCAAAATCAGCATTGGCATCTCTTAAAAAATTCACCTTTTGAAATGCTGATCCCAATCTCATTGCATAGGGCTTTAAAGAATTATATTTCTCTTTATCGCCAAATACAAATACTTTTAAACACATTAATCCAACAACCTCTGCAGAACCTAATATATATAAATTATATTTTTCCTCATCATAAATTTGCTCATTTAAATCCATTTCCATACTGTTTAAAAATGTTTCTATTAAATCCCAGTCAATATTAAACTCGTGAACTGTTTTTTGAAAACTATTTAAAATTGGATTTAAACTAATTTTTTGTTCAATTGAGGAAATTGTGTCTTCTTTGAATTTATAAAATAAATCTTTTTTGTTGTAATCATGAAAACTATCTACAATTTCATCAGCTAATCTTACAAAACCATATATATTGTAAATTGGTTCATGGATTTTTTTATTTAAAGCTTTGATTCCAAAAGAAAAGCTAGTACTGTATAATTTAGTAGTATATTTACTACATTCATAGGACATTTTATCAAAAAGTAATTTCATTCTAGTAATTTTTGTGTAAGTAATCTGCGACAACTTGACCAGAAACAATTGACGGAGGAACACCTGGTCCTGGAACAGTTAACTGACCAGTATAGTACAGATTCTTTATTTTTTTGTTAATAATTTTAGGTTTTAAATTTGCTGTTTGTTTTAAAGTGTTAGCTAGACCATAAGCATTTCCCTTAAAAGCATTGTAATCGCTTATAAAATCATCAATGCAGTAACTTCTTTTAAATTCAATGTGATTTAAAATATCTTCTCCACAATAATCCTCAAGTCTTTTAATCATTATTTTAAAATATTTATTTCTCATTTTTTCACTATCATCAATTCCAGCTGGAATAGGCATTAATAAAAAAACATTTTCTTTTCCTTTTGGGGCGACACTATTATCTGTTTTAGAAGGACAACAAGAATAAAATAAAGGTTTAGATGGCCACCGAGGTGAATTATATATTTCACCGATATGAACTTCTATATCTTCATCAAAAAACAAATTATGATGTTCTAACTTTAAAAGTTTTTTGTTAATTCCAAGATAAAAAAGTAAAGATGATGGAGAAAATACTTTTTTTTCCCAATATTTTTTTGAATAATTTCTTTGATCTATGGATAGTAAAGATTGTTCAACATGATTATAATCTGCAGAAGCTACTATATCATCAAATTCATAAATTCCACTGTTTGTAGTAATAGATTTAGCTAAATTATTTTCAACATTAATCTTCTCAACATTTGTATCGGTAACAAATTTAACTGACAACTCTTTACACAATTTTACAAAGCCGTCAATGACGTTACCAAATCCTCCAGGTGTATAGAATGTTCCGCATTTGATACCAGAGTAGGCCATCAAACTATAAAGGGCTGGTGTATCTTTTGGAGCTGTTCCTAAAAATAAAACAGGAAACTCCATCAAGGCTCTTAATTTCTTATTTTTGAAATGTTTATATACATGAGACCTGTAAGATGTAAACATTTGTAAATTAAAAATATTTTTAAATATTTCAGATTTAAAAAGTTCAATAACAGAAACGCCAGGTTCGTATACTAATTTGTTCATTCCAAAATTATACTTAAACTCAGCTTCTTTCATAAATTTTTCTAATTGCATTGAACTACCCTCTTCAATTTTTTCAAATAACACAAGAATTTCATCCCAATTTGCAGGTATCTTTAATTCTTCTTTATTCTCAAAAATTATTTGAAACCCTGGGTCTAACTTTTTAACTTCAAAATAATCGTAAACGTTTTTATTAAATCTTCGAAAAAAACGTTCAAAAACATCAGGCATCCAATACCAACTAGGTCCCATATCAAATATGAATCCTTTTTCAGTGAATTGTCTGGCACGTCCACCAAGTGTTTTATTTTTCTCAAATATTGTGACTTTATGTCCTTTTTGAGCCAAAGAGGCGGCACAGCTTAGTCCAGAAAATCCACTTCCAATAATTGCAATATTTCTCATTCTTTAAAAATAAAAAAATTTTGTATAACCTTTTAAAAAATTATACCAAAAAAAGTTAAGCAAAAATAAAAAATATGTCAATTTTACCAAAATTTTTGTATAATTTTTTTTTTATTTTTCTATACAATATTTATATTTGCAAATATAAATCAAACTGTAATTGCAATGAGTACTTATTCAATAAATCAATTTTCTGAAATTACCGGTATTACAAAATTTGTTCTCAGAACATGGGAAAATAGATATGGATTTTTAAAGCCTGAGAGATCAGAAACAAATATTAGAATATATACTGATGAAATGTTAGTAAGAGCCTTGAATACTAACTTTTTATTACAAAATAATTATAAAATTTCTAAAATCTCGAAATTATCTGATACTGAAATTGTTAGTGAAATAGAAGGTTTATTAACTGATGATTTAGATAATATTATAGAATATTACATTAACGAAATTATTATTTGTGCTATTAACTTTGACGGTCAAAAATTTCATGATTTATATACTGAGGGTATAAATAAATTTGGACTCAGAAATTTTTATAAAGATGTAATATTAGTAACAATGCAAAAAGTTGGTTTACTGTGGTTATCTAATAAGGTATCTCCGTCCCAAGAACATTTTCTTTCTGAACAAATCAAGCAAAAAATTTCTGTTTCAATTAACGATGCTTATTATAAAAATCAAGCTGGAAAAACATGGTTATTGTTTCTCCCTGAAAATGAATTTCATGAAATTGGTCTATTATTCACTAAATTTTTATTAGTTCAAAACGGACATAATGTGGTTTATTTGGGTTCAAATGTCCCATATGGATCTCTTACTGATGTAATTGAAAAAAGGAAAATTGATGCAACACTATTATTTGCCGTAACGAATGGTTCTAAAAATAATTTATCCTATACAGCAAACTATCTAAATAGTGTATTTAAAGATTCTGACCATTATGTAATCACACATAATTTAAATATTGATAGAAACTTAATTAGTAATCTCAAAATAGTTGATGATATAGATAAGTTTGTTGAGGAAATCTCAAACAAATAAAATATCAACTTTTAATTAATAATTAAGATTCATGAAAAAGAAATATCCTGACAATATTGTCTTTGATTATGAAAAAGAGAATTATGACTCAAATGTAAAAAATTTCCCAACAACAATTGGAAGCCCAAATTTTGAACCTCTCAAGATTGACACAACATCAACTTACGAAGCAACAAACTATTTTAATTCTAAGTTTAATGAGTTAAAAGAAAGTTATGAAAAATTAATTACTGAAGCAAAGTGGACTAAAATGATTTACAATGCTGAATATTCCTTTCAACCAATTTGTGGTAAACTTTATCATTTATACAAAAAAAATGATAGTAAGTTCTTTCTAAGTTTAATCGAACCAAATCAATGGAATAAGGAGTTTATTGGAACTTTTTGCCTACAAAATAATGGTACTTGGAAAAAAATAGAAACAGATGAGTCCTAAGGAAACTATTTTAATTACTGGGGAAAACGGAGCTCTAGCTAAAAAACTAAAAAACAAATTAATAAACTTGGGGTATAATATAATTACCTACACTAGTCAAAAAAATCTTTTCAAAAAAAATTGTTATTACTGGAATTTTAAAGAAAATATTATTGATGTAGAATCATTAAAAAAATGTGAACACATTATTCATCTCTCTGGATATAGTATCATTAAGCCTTGGACAAAAAAAAATAAAAAAATAATGTTCGATAGTAGAGTTAAAACATCAGATTTTTTATTTGAAAATTGTTTTAAAAATAATATCAACATTAAAACATTCATTTCTGCTTCAGCTATCGGCATTTACAACGATGATTCAGAAATAGAAATGTGTGAAGATGATGAATTAGGAAACTCTTGGCTATCAAATTTAGCTCAACAGTGGGAATCATCATCTCACAAATTTAATAAAATTGGGTCGAGAGTTGTTAATTTGAGAATATCACTACTAATAGATAAGGATTCTGGTTTTTTAAAAAAAATGTTACCATTATTTAAAATTGGAATAGTTCCATTAATCGGAAATAAAAATAATAGATTTGAATACATTGATATAGATGATGCTGTTAATTTTTGTATTAAATGTTTAAAAAACATTACAATTAAAGGTCCATATAATTTAGCTACAAATAAAAAAAGTACTCAGATTGCTTTTATGAAAAAAATTGCGGATTTATATAACAAAAGATTTCTCATTATTAAGATACCTGAAATTATAATGAAGGTTATTCTTGGAAAAAGATTTAAAATAATTAATTCGAATATTAAAGTATCATCAAAGAAAATTATTGAAACAGGATTTAAATTTCAAGAGATTACAAATATAATTAACAAATAAAATATATGAAGACATATACATTAATCGCCGTTATACTTACCATTATTCTCTTTTTTGTATATAAATATTCATTTTCAGAAACACTTGATGAAGAACATTATACGTTGTTAGACAATATAGAGGAAATAGAAATCAGGGAATATAAACAATTAATTTATGCATCGTTCACTCCAGAATCTGTAGACCAAAGAAATATGTCATTTAGAAACATTGCACCATATATTTTTGGCGAGAATTCTAGAAGTGAAAAAATTGAAATGACAAGCCCTGTTGTCATCAAAATGCATAATAACAATGAAATGGCCTTTATAATGCCTAGCAGATATGATTTAAAAAATTTACCAAAGCCCAATAATAATGAATTAGAGTTATATGAAGAAAAATCAAACATCAAAGCAGCTATTAGATATTCTGGATATTCTAACTCGGAAAAAGAAAAAAAAATAATTAGTAGATTAAAATCTATTTTAAATAAAAATAATATCAGTTACGGAAATGATTTTGAATTGTTAGTATATAATTCACCATATGAATTTGTGAACAGGAGAAATGAAATAACAGTAAGTATTAAATACAATAAAAAAACAGAAATGGAAAATAAAATTTACTTTGGATCAGGTTGCTTTTGGTGTACTGAGGCTATATTTGAAGATGTTATTGGAGTTACAGAAGTAGTGAGTGGATATGCTGGAGGTTTTTCAAAAAATCCGACATACAATCAAGTTACTAGTGGTAAAACTAATCACGCAGAAGTATGTATGATTAAATATGATGTAAACAAAATTAGTTTAGAAGAACTATTAGAAATATTTTTTTTAACACATGACCCAACAACAATTAATAGACAAGGAAATGATATTGGAAGTCATTACAGATCAATTATTTTATATAATAATCTTTCTGAAAAGAAAACAATAGATATGAGTAAAGAAAAATTTAATATTAACTTTTATGAAAATAAAATTGTTACTGAAGTTCAAAAATTAGAGAAATTTTATAGTGCTGAAACATATCATCAAAATTATTACAAAAACAACCTAAATAATCCATACTGTTCGAATGTTATATCACCAAAAGTTATCAAAGCAAGAAAAAATTTAAATAAATATTATTAAAATGAGTTTAACACAATTATTTTACGAACAAAAAATCAATACTGATTTAGATAACTTATGGAAGTTTATTTCCTCCCCGAAAAACCTTTCTAAAATAACTCCAAGTTACATGGATTTTAAAATTCTTTCTAAAGTTCCTAATGAAATGTATGAAGGATTAATAATATCATATACTGTAAAACCCATATTAGGAGTAAAGATAAATTGGGTTACAGAAATCACTCATATTAAAGATAAAAAATATTTTGTTGATGAGCAAAGAAAAGGACCATATAAAATGTGGCACCATGAGCACATATTAATAGAAACTGATAATGGAATAATTATGAAAGATATAATATCTTACATTCCGCCATTTGGAGTTTTAGGACAGATATTAAATGTCTTTTTTATTAAAAGACAAGTTGAAGGAATATTCAAATACAGAACTGAAGTATTGAATAAAATATTTAAGTAAAGTCTGGCAAATTCTCAACTCTCGCATATGGAAATTGTGAAACTTGTTTAAGTTTATAATATGTATTCAAACCACCAACAGATAATGAATCACATTTTTCTAAATTTAGAGTTCCATCATCTTCTATTAAAAAGTTGTCGATATAAATATTAATAATTTCTCCAATAATTAAAAAAGTATTGTTAGATTTTATTTTAATTTTTTCTGAAAATTTTAATCCAATCTTAACATGTGATTCTTTAACAAAAGGAGCATAAAAATTATTTATATATTCTTCAGTTAAATTACAAACATCGAACTCAGAAATATTAGAATCAAATTTTGCTGAAGTCCAGTGAGATCTTTCTGAAATACTTGAATTTACATGGTTTATTGTAAAGTATTTTTCTTCTAAAATATTGTCATATGTATCTCTCCTGACTTTTTCGTTTGGTCTTAATATAAAACCAATTAAAGGTGGATTACTTCCAATATGAGTAATTGAATTGAAAATACCTAGATTAACACCTTTTGTTACAGATTTAGTTCCAATTAAACAAGCAGGTTTTGGACCTGATATGGAATTTATTAGTCTAATTCTAAACCTGTAATCTAACTTGCCTATTTGAGATTTATTTAATTTCATTTTAAAAAAAGAGAGGAATATGTAATTTCCATATTCCTCTCATTAAACAATTAATTTATACCTATTTATTTATTGTTTTCTCAATACTTCCATCAGAATAAACTCTAAATAATAATTGATTTTTCAAATTATCATCAACTTTCATTCCTAAAATATTTAATGTATGTAAATATTTTCTATTTGGATTATTGATATCATCTATTTGTGATGTTGTATTTGGTAATAGAACAGCGTCGATTACATGCACTACCCCATTATCTCCAACTAAATCAACAACAGTTACCATTGCATTATCTATAAACACATCTCCATTTGAAGAAATTGTTACAGTTAAATCTGTCCCTAAAAGTGTAGATACAACTTGATTATTTGACAACATACTGGACATAACACTATCACCAATAACATGATGTTTAAGTATATCTGTCAATTGTGGAATGTCATTCAAAAGATTTGTTACAGTGCCAGCTGGTAAATTATTAAAAGCATTATCTGTTGGAGCAAATATAGTAAATGGACCGGGTCCTGATAATACACCATCTAGTTCACAAGCATTTATAGCTGTTTTCAAAGTTGTATGGTCGACAGAATTTGAGACAATATCATAAACTGAATTTGGAGGTGTTGGTGGTAACAATACAGCATCTATTACATGTACAACTCCATTATCACCTACTAGATCAACAACGGTTACCATTGCATTATCAATATATACATCTCCTGCAGAAGTGATAGTTACTGTCACATCAGTACCTAAAAGTGTAGTTACAACTTGATTATTTGATAACATAGTAGACATTACACTATCAGCAACTACATGGTGCTTTAGTATATTAGTTAATTGAGGTAAATCATTTAAAAGAGCTGTAACTGTTCCAGCTGGTAAATTAGCAAAAGCAGCATCTGTTGGAGCGAATACAGTTAGTGGCCCTGGTGCTGATAGAAATCCGTCTAAACCACAAGCGTCAACAGCGGTCTTCAATGTAGTGTGATCGACGGAATTAGAAATTATATCATATACCGTATTAGGTACACATCCACTATTCCAATATGGGTTCATGGGGTTATCAGGTAAAACTAACATTTCAGTAGCTCCTAATGTTACATTAATAGTATCATTAATAAATGTGACATTATGAGTAACATAATCATAAATATAAGCTGACTGACAATCTCCACATGTGTCCACTAATGCAGGACCGTTGAAAACACCATTACAGTCAAAGTTAGGGATTAGAACAGCATCGATTACATGAACAACTCCATTGTCTCCAACTAAATCAACTAATGTAACAAGTGCATTGTCAATATATACTCCACTAGTGTCTATAGTTACAGTGACATTTGTTCCAAGTAAAGTTGTTACAATTTGGTTATTTGATAGCATTCCTGACATTACACTATCACCAACAACATGATGTAATAAAATATCAGTAAGTGCGGGTATGTCATTTAATAAAGAAGCTACAGTACCAGCGGGAAGATTGTTAAAAGCAGCATCTGTTGGAGCAAATATAGTAAATGGTCCAGGTCCAGATAAAGTTCCATCTAGGGAACAAGCTGTTATGGCAGTATTCAATGTAGTATGGCTAGGTGAAGAAGAAATGATATCATAAACAGAATTTGAATTTGTATTTGGAATTAACACAGCATCAAGTACATGAACAACTCCATTATCTCCAACTAAATCAACTAAGGTTACCATAGCGTTATCAATGTAAACATCTCCGTTTGAATTTATTGTTACTGTAACATCAGTTCCAAGTAGAGTTGTTACAGTTTGGTTGTTTGATAGCATTCCTGACATTACACTATCCCCAACAACATGATGTAATAAAATATCAGTAAGTGCGGGTATGTCATTTAAAAGGGCTGTTAATGTACCTGATGGAAGATTATTAAATGCATTATCTGTAGGTGCAAAAACAGTAAATGGACCAGGTCCAGACAAAGTTCCGTCAAGATTGCACAAGTCAATAGCGGTCTGTAAAGTTGTGTGACTTGATGAAGACGAAATGATATCGTAGACAGAGTTTGGTGGAGCGATTACAGTAATTGATGCGACCATTCCAGCTGCGGCGTGGTTTCCGATTGAACAATCATAGTCATAAACACCTGGAACTTGAAATACATAAGAACCAATTGTGTCAGGTGATGTTACTGGAGACAAATAAAAAGAAACAGGATTATTAAAACTTGTTCCTGTTAGAGAATTCACATCACCATTTACATCATGAAAACCAGCTGTATTTATCCATGTAACTGTATCTCCTTGATTAATTGTTAATGATGAAGGTGAATATCCATAATTAAATGCATCCACATAATGCGTTGTTGCGCTTACATGAAATAATGTAAACAACGACAACAGTAAAGTAGTAATTTTTTTCATATTTTTAATTAATTAAGTTAGTAATTTTTGGGCTTAAAGGGTCTGTGGTTGAATAAAAAAAGTCAACTAAATGTCCATTTTTATCAATAAAATATTTTTGGAAATTCCATTTGACATTAGAGTCTTGGACTCCGTTTAATTTAGATGAAGTCAACCATTTATAAATAGGGTGTATATCATCCCCTTTCACATTAATTTTTTCAGTTAATAAAAATGATACTCCATAATTTTTTTTACAAAAACTTAGGATTTCTTCATGTGAACCAGGCTCTTGCTGACCAAATTGATTTGATGGACATCCAACAACAATAAGATCACTCTTGTATTTAGAATATAACTTTTCTAATTCATTGTATTGGGACGTAAAACCACATTTAGAAGCAACATTTACAAATAAAATGTTTTTGTCTTTGAATTTATTAAGGTTTAAAGGATCTCCGTTAATATTGTTGATTTGAGAATCATATGGAAACACTTTGGGCATACTTGATGTCATTTTAGTATTATTAAATGAAAATAAAAATGATGTGATCAATATTAATATAAATATAGGAACATACTTCATTTTAATTTTTATTTAAATTCAACAACGCCATCAGGATACTTCTCCATAAAAACTTTTAGTTGTCTTTCGTTTCTTAAAGTAACTAACATTTTCTTTGTTCTGAAAACTATTTTTGCAGAACCACTTTTAATTTTCTTTAAGATTTCATTTACTTGTTTTTGTGATTTTTTTCTTTTGACTTTCATTTTTGTATAATATTTAAATTAAAAAACTATACAAAAGTAAATAAAAATTAATATTGTAGAGCATTTTTACTAAAAAATTATACAAAAATTTTATTTTAACCTAGTAAAAAAATTATAAATTATTTATTTCAATTATTATTTATATAATATTTTATGAGTTTTTAAAAATTATTTTAACATAAAATGGTCAAAAAAAACTTAAAAAAATATAAATATTAAAAGATTTACAATACCAATTGGATAATTAATTTAATTCAGATTATTTAATCTAATCTTCAAATTTTCTCTAATATTTTGCCAATATAGATTAAAATCCCCAGGATGATAATTTTTACTTGGATATAGTTTTAATAAAAGATTTTTTGGTTTTTTTAAAAAAAGTAGTCCATCCTTATTAAAAACACTTAATGAATTTTTAAATAAAATATATTTGTTTGGAAGTAAGATGCCCTTGTGGTCATTAAATGAACTTTCATCTTCATTTATATCCCAGGAAATTGGATTTATAGAATAAATATGATCCCCATAATCCCAATTATCTGGATAATTATTCTCTGCAAAAGTTCTCCAAGATAAGAAACAAAATAAATCGTCTTCAGAACTGCATGGTGAAATATTACTAAAAGACTTTTTAACATCCATCCCTATTAAATAAGATAACAATAGTTTTTCAGATAAATACCCGTTGTAACGAATATATTCATTAATTAATCTCATAGCGTGATTAGTTCCTTGACTGTGTCCTGCCAATATAAAATAGTTATCGTTATTTAAATATTTAATAAAATACTCAAAAGCCTGTAAAATATCATTGTAAGCTAAATCATATGCCTTATATCCATTTATTGTATCAATGTATGAATATATATGCATCTGACGATAATTAGGAGCATATATATTACATATTCCTGAAAAACAAGAAGCTTGATTTTGTAAACTTAGTTTTATTATTTGATCTTTTCTAAATGAAGAAGTGTCTGAGTTCCAATTACTAGATGAATATAAGGTCGTTGGGTGAATAAAAAATACATTTACATCAGTTTTTTTTTCAAATGAATCAATATAATTTTTAGGCATTAATTTAATTTCATCATCATAATCATTTCTAAAAGCCCAATTTTTAATATTGGAATAGTCAAGCTGATAATTATTAATTGTGGAGTCAAAATCTCTGTCAGGTGTAATTTCCTTTTCTACAAAGATTTTAAGTTTATCTTGAGAAAAAATTTCTATGCTTATTGTTACTAAAATAATAAAAATGTACTTCATTCTGCAAAAATGAAAAAAAGACATTACATAAAAAAATTAATTATATTTGTTATCGGCGACTATTTATATACATTTGTAGAAAAAATTTAAACATTTATGAGAAAATTAATATTAATTTCAATTATTATACCGTTTATAACTTTTGGACAAGAAAAAAATAATGTAACTGAAGCAAAAATCTCCGCTAAAGAATGGATTAATTTAGTTGATAATGAAAAATACAATTTATCATGGGAAAACTCTGATATATTAGTACAAAACTTAGTATCAATTGAAAATTGGAAGACTATAATGACTGGATCAAGAAATCCTCTGGGCAAAAATATTTCAAGGAATATTACATCCATAGAAAATAAAACTGAAATACAAGGGGCTCCAGATGGAGATTATTATATAATAGTCTATAAGTCTGAGTTTGAAAATAAAAAAAATGCCATTGAAACGATTACAATTAAGAAGAGTGAAGATGGAAGTTGGAAGGTAGCCGGCTATTATATAAAATGAAAAAACTATTACTACTATTAACTTAAAATAAATACTATGAAAAAACTATTACTACTATTACTACCAGCTAGTTTGATTTTATCTTGTGTTGACAATAATCAAAATCTTAATGATTTAGAGTTTAATAATCTCAAAGGCAAGATTAAATCTTTTGAAACTAAAAGATATTTAGCTAAAACTAGTTTTGGAGAGTTAGAAAGAGAACATTTAATAGAAAAAATAATTAACGAATTTAATACGGAAGGAAACTTTACCGAACAATCAAAATATAGTATAAAAACAAATAACTTAAAAGATGAAGTTTTATTAGACTCGAAAAGTATTTATAAATATAATGATGATGGAAAATTTTCAGAAAGAAATATTTATAATGTTAATGGAGAGATTACAGAAAAGGTTATTTTAAAATATGAGAAAGATGGTAATAGAACTGAAGAATCAACATTCGACGCAGAAGGAAAGCTTGAAAGAAAAATTAAACACCAATATAACGAAGACGGTATTAAAACAGAATCTAGTTTTTATTATGCAGAAGGAAATTTAGAACAACTATTAAAATTTGATGACAATGGAAATTTGATGGAATTAAATAATTATGATTCAAATGGACAGCTTAATTACAGAGTTAAAAGTCAATATGATAATAATGAAAACATCACTGAACAATCTTGGTATTATGCAGATGGAGAGTTAACAAAAGATATTAAATTTCAATATGATAAACACAGAAATGCAACAGAAATATCCTATTATAAATCTGATGGAGAGTTAGATATCAAATATAATTATCAATATGAATATGATGGAGAAAATAATTGGATACTAAAGACAAGTTATGCAAATGATAAAGTGCAAGATATTACTGAAAGAGAAATAGAATACTACGAATAAATACCTTTTATGAAACGAACAACAAAATGAAAAAACTACTGATTATTTTACTATGTGTGCCTTTGATTGGATTTGGGCAACAGACATATGTTCCAGATGACAATTTTGAGCAAGCTTTAATTAATTTAGGATATGACAATATACTAGATAATTATGTGCAGACTTCAAATATTAATACTATTACTCATCTGTATATATTTTCAATGAATATTTCTGACTTAACAGGTATCCAAGATTTTACAGCCTTAACACATTTAAGTTGTGAGGTTAATCAATTAACGTCTCTAGACCTTAGTCAAAATATTTTCTTAACATATTTGGAATGCTGGAGTAACCAGCTTACATCATTAAACATTAGTAATAATCTCTCTCTTACTACTTTGTTGTGTGAATCTAATCTACTGACAAACCTTGATGTAAGTAACAATCTTTATTTAACTGATTTAAGCTGTCTTTCAAATCAATTAACTTCATTGGAGTTGAGTAATAATCTGTTCTTAAAATACTTAGAATGCAGTGGAAATCAAATTGCAAATTTAAACTTAAGTCTAAACAACAACTTAGAACAATTAAGTGCGGATGGTAATAAACTTACAAATCTAGATTTAAGTCAAAATTATTTATTAACATATTTAGGTTGTGGAAATAATGACCTGACAAATTTAGATTTGAGAAATGGTAATAATATAAACACAATTATCTGGACTGGTAATAATCCAGGGCTTTCCTGTATTAACGTTGACGACAGCTTATGGTCAGCTAATAATTGGACAATAGGAAGCTCGATTGATGCTCAACAATATTTTAGTGAAAATTGTAATGGAAATCCTACAAATAGATACGATATTCAACTGAATATAAAACTCCAAAAAATAATAAGTTTGTTAGGAAAAGAAACTAAACCTAAAGCAAATACCCCGTTATTATACATATATAATGACGGAACATTAGAGAAGAAAATAATAATTGAATAAAACGAATAACAAAGCTATTGCCTTACGCTATAGTCAAGAAAAAGACGATTGAAGACGTCCAAGAAACAGAGCCGATTAACTTAGTTATTAACATTGACGGACAAGAAATATAGTAAAACTGTCCTACACATTGTCCTACTAAAACAAGAAACCCCTACAATCGCTAGATTATAAGGGTTTGTGTCTTGCGGTCTGGACGGGACTCGAACCCGCGACCCCATGCGTGACAGGCATGTATTCTAACCAGCTGAACTACCAGACCTTTCTAAAAGTGGTGCAAAACTAAAATATTTTTTTTATA
>Ga0160423_10000321_pt1 | contig 38142 bp, 49 predicted proteins | sample CRUFie14St8metaG_FD_108191 | JGI IMG/M metagenome (GOLD analysis project Ga0160423, IMG submission 108191) | Marine microbial communities from the Costa Rica Dome - CRUD Field 142mm St8 metaG | ecosystem: Environmental > Aquatic > Marine > Oceanic > Photic zone | place: Costa Rica: the Eastern...
AAATAGAAGATATAGCAGGCTACATAAGTATACTGTAATGCGTAGCGATGGCAAGAAAAGCTGGATGGAAAGCAGACAGTATATGCAAATGGCGTACGAAAAACATCTAAATATGATGGTAAGCTTAAACTATATGTTAAACTATTATTTAAAAAACTATGCTAAGTAAACTAAGTATTGAAGAATTTGAACATTTAGCAGAAGAAAATGCTAAAGAAATTATGAAAGATATTGAAAGAGTATGTCACTGGTCGCTAGATGGTTACAAACTTAATCAACCAAACAAAGTACAGCATACATTAATGAAAGCTACAGCTAGAAATGTAGCAATTAAAATGGGTGTAGCAAAAAAATATACAGACTAAATACGATAACTATAAGATAATATATGTATGATATGTAAAAAATGCAATAAAGAAATAATACCTCAAGCACGGTTGGCCCTAGGGTATACCACTTGCGTCTCATGTAGCACGGTTGAACCTTATGGCTGCATAGCGATAACATACCACAAAACCGGCAACTCTATACAAATAATGCCGAAGGCACAGGCGAAACGTATACGTAAGCTAACCGAGCGCCGAGGTTATGGCACAATGCTAAAAAACGTATAGTTATATATTTATACATGCGAGCAAACTTTCGAGACTCGCAAGGTCAGGTATGGGTTCAACCTCGGCTTCGGCAAAGGTGAACAATACAGTAATGAAGGTTCGATTCCTTCACTGACCTCAGAATACCGGCTTAACAATAAATCGACGCCTTGGCTTCCTTGAGGTATCAGTTGTACAAAGCCAGTCGTAGTGACAGCCGGTAAGATATTTAAACAGTAGGTACCAAGCCTGGAAAAGAAGGGTGCAGCGTTACCGAGTCGCAATGCCTACTGTTACCTTATTACAAACTAAATACGACAATAGTCGGATAATAATAATAAACAAATTATGAGTAAAATTAAATCAATTTACGAAAAACTAAAGACAGGCGTAAAAGTTGATTTAACAGCTAGTGCTAAAAAGTACGAAACTGCTAAATTACTTAAATACACGCTTATGTCTAAATCGTTATGGTCTGAGCTTACTGTTAAAAACATAAACGAGCTTATATCATACACAAGTTTAACTAGCCATAAAATGTCACCATATGACTTTATTTATGGCGAAAATATAATGAAAGATGAGTAAAATACTAACACCAGATATAGTTAGAGCAGAGCTAGAAAAAGATGGTATACCATTTGGTCTGCAAGATCAAGAAGCTTGGGCTAAACTTCAAGAAGATATGATGGGTAAGTTAGATACAGACTCAAGTTGGGCTAAAGGTCATGAGTCTTTAATATTACACTCAGATCAAACAAAAGACTGCTACGACATATATATATGTACAGATAACCATGATAACCATTTAAATATAAATGAAGATGTTTATTACTATGAAGATGGTATTGAATGGTCTGAAAGAATATTAGAATACTTACAGTCTTACGGTGATGTTTGGGTTGATCCTTCAATGTGGGAAGACTTTGAACATGACTTCTTTACTGTTTGTACAGAAGCTTATCAAGACTTGTTTGAAAAGAAGTTTGATGATAAAAAGCATGAATTATTAGATGAACAATACGATGAGTACAAAGAATAAACAAGAAAAACCTAAATGGTTTAAAGGCGCCTGGTACACACAGGGTGATATAGTAAAAAATCCTTTTTCAGGCGCAAAGTGTTTAATATCAGGTCCAGAGCTATCTATGTATGATTTTATTAAGGGCGCTGAGTATACCATTAATATACACGCGCACAAAAATAATAATTACATAGAAGATCCTGCAATAATTAAATTACAAGAAGAAATGTATATGGGTATAGACTGGTTTAGATCAGAAAACCCTACTGCATATATGACATTACTAGATTAAAACTATGACACAAAAAGAATTTAATAAATTAAGACAACAAATTGATCTCATGGCTGATCATATAATGAGAGATAAAGGCCCTGAGTATACACTAATGCATGACGATGTACTAAATAATTTTAAAAGTACAGCTAAGCGACTAAATACTAGCGCGTTAAAAGTATGGGCTACATACTTTGATAAGCAAGTAAATAGTATATTTTCACATGTTAATCATGCTAATATAACAAAAGCAGAGTCTATTGACAGTAGATTTGCTGATATTATTAACTACGCTAAGCTTGGATTAGCATTATTTAAAGATGAAAGGTAAAATGAGTACAAGAAACTTAACAATGGTAGTTGAAAGAGACTACGCAAGTAGCCATGAAAAAGGCTTCGCACAAAATCCTTGGAACTTAAGTGACAAAAGCTATGTAAATATGTATTTACATCACGATGGTTACCCTGAGTGGCAAGGCGTGCAATTAGCTAATTGGATATTAGCAAATAAAGAAATTAATGACAGTAGCAAGTTAGCTGCTAAATTAGTACACGATCATTATTATGACAGTTGCTATTTATATGAAGATCCACAAGTTATAGATCACAACTACACATATGTGATATGGACAGGTGACAACAATGATATATGGATAAGCTGCTATGATCAATACAAAAGTGAAAACGTGTTTGTGTTGACACCGGATAAAATAATAGAAAGATATAAAAGAGATGAGCCTTTTACTATGGAATACACTGACTTTGCAGCCGGTGAAACTAGATTAGGCCCAAGCACAACATTGCACCCAACGGGTTATGATTAACAAACTAAATACGAATAACTTTGGATAATAAAATTAAAATATTACAAAAAACGTTTGAAATAAGAGCAGAGCTATCTGATCTTCATTGGCACTGGGACAGTTTAATTAAGCTAGAACAATCATTTGTTGATGAAGAAGAATACGAAAAGGCTGAAGTAGCTTTAATGCAAAGAGGAACTCTACACAGACGTATAGCAAAATTAGAAAAACAACTTAAAAAATATGAAGACACACTTTAAACCTATGCTAGCGCATAAATTCGATAACGATCGAGTTGACTGGTCTCAACCGGTTTACATACAACCTAAACTCGATGGCATCAGATGTATCATGACTTCTGATGGCTGTTACTCTCGTAACGGTAAAAAATTCATGAATGTACAACACTTATATACAAAAGCTATAAAAGATTTATTTAAAGTAAATCCACTGCTTGTGCTTGATGGCGAGTTATATAATCACGATCTAAGAGATAATTTTGAAAAGATCGTATCTCTTGTCAGAAAACAAAAACCAACGTCAGATGACAGAAAAGAAGCACGTAATTTGATACAATATCATGTATATGATTTTGTTATGGTATACAAAGGCAAGCTAGACTTAATAGAGTCTGATATGAACAGGTATGAAAAACGTATGCATCAACTAGTGTGCAGTGATATGTACGGTAAACATATAAGATATGTGCACGCGCAAAGAGTTGCAAACTTTGATACGGCTAAAAAGTTACACATTAAATACAAGTCACAAGGTTACGAAGGCTCTATACTAAGGCTTAATGGCCCTTATAAATGCGGTAGATCATACGATCTAATGAAGTTTAAAGACTTCAGTGATACTGAAGCTAAAATTGTTGACTGGGTTGAAGGTAAAGGCAAAAGGCGCGGTACTATTGGTAAATTTATTGCAATTGATAGTAATGGTGTAAAGTTTGGTATACCGGTTATGGATAATTTTAATTATCTACAAAGAAATTTTAATGAAATGAAAAGTTATGTAGGTAAAATTGCTACCTTCACATACTTTGAAAAAACAAAAGCGGGTTCATACAGGCACCCGTTATTTAAATGTATAAGAAATTATGAATGATGAATTAATAAGAGAAACATTATGAATAGAATAAAAACAATATTAATAATATATTATCCTATAATATTATCATTTATATCTTTTCTATATTCTGTTGGGCTATGGTTTAGCGGTCAACAGTTAGAAGGTATATTTGTAGGTATATGGGTACCGTCTATACTATGTTTTGCCATATGTATAAGACAAAGAAGAAACGACTGGTTTAAACAATTTATAAGATGACACCTGACGTTCCAGTACCGTTTAGCATGTTTGTGATAGGTTTTATCATATTCGTGTTATACATTGTAGGCTTTGTAGCAATGATATTATCAGCTTCTAAAAAACAACAACAAATATTAGAAAATGATCCAGAGCTACAAGCTTACTATAAATCATTACAGCAAGACTCAGATTTTACTAGTTATGCTAATGAAAATATACACAGGAAATTTAATCCACACGCACCTGAAAATAAATATTATTTAAATAAAATTAAAGGTGGTAAGAAAAACGTTGGTAAAAAAATGTTTTGGGATTGACTAAATTTTAAATATGAATATATTAAAAATAATAATAGTTACAGCAACCATATATCATGCTACGCCAGAACAAACGGATAGCACTCCGTATATAACTGCTAGCAATAAATTTATTGATATGTGTGATCCACAGAAACATAGATGGATAGCCGTATCAAGAGATTTAGAGAAAAAAGGCTTAGTATTTGGCGTAAAAGTCAAAATAACAGGAGCTGGTAATCTTGACGGTGTATGGACTGTACAAGATCGAATGAATAGAAGATGGACTAATCGTATTGACTTTTTAGTCAATAAAGATTTAAAAGGTGGTAAATGGGAAAATGTCAAAGTTGAAATAATCAACTATGACAAAAGGTTATAAAGATTATATAGTAATAGGCTAATGTCACGAAATATAAAATGGTTAAATGATAGATACATCATCTATAGGAAAGATCCTGTAAATGATGTGCCTACTATTGAAACCGAACAATACAAATACTACAAAGATGGTACATATGAGTGTTATCACTTATTTAACAGTAAGGCTAAAATAACTACATACAAATCATTGAAGTGGCATATGCTCGTATTATATTATCTTAATAAACATATAGAACTAAAGCATGTTTTTAGATTTATAGCAAACAAAGAAAATGGTTTTGTTACCTTCTTCATTAAACAGCGATTATTAGATGAAATGATAGAAGATGTATTAAAACAAGGTGGTGATCCACCCGCAAACAAGCTACGTAAAGTAGTATTTAAACCTTACTCTGGTTTAGACCTGAGTAGTAAGTTAAAAATTGTAGGTAAATTAATAGGTAGATCAAGCATAGATAAAGATATGATATATGATACTATGTTAAACTTAAATCACTGTGGTAAAAAAATTACCATCAGCGGTATTGCTAGTTTACTTAATTGCTCTACAAGAACTATTTATCGTCACATGTGTGATGAATTAAAACAAGAAAAACAAATTTTAAATGAAGAAGTATAATTTAGAAAATTATATTCGATACAAAGAAGATGTAAAAGACAAGATTAGCATGTTACCAACAGTGACAAATGGTGATTATACTAAACTAACAGACGAAGAGTTAATTATTATGTTTTTACCTTTAGTAGAAAACGTAGCAAGAAAATTTTCAACAAGTCAACAAGCTTCAGGTGTAATGACTATACTTGATTTAATACAAGAAGGCAATGCTGGTTTAGTATTAGCTGTAAGTAAACTTGAAAGACAAATGTTAGCTGAATCTGAAGATCAAGAAAAAACTTTAAAATCATTTTTATCTAAACGTATTAAAGGTGCTATACGTAGGGCAGTTGATATAAATAGAGGTAACATGAGAATACCAGAGCATAAACTTAATGAGATACGTAAGAACTTTGGTAAAAACAGGAAAATGGTTGAAATGTTTTTTAATAGTATATTTTTAAGTATCGATGAAAAACCAAATCAAGACGAGAATTATGCTTATCAAATACCTGATAAGTCAGAACCTTATAATGCTAATTTACTTAATATGTATTTAAAAGGTTTGCTTAAAAAGCACCTCAATAATAAAGAGTATGAAGTGTTAAGATTAAGCTATGGTCTTGATTGTGATAAGCATAATGCAGTTGACATAGCATCTAAAATAGGTGTAAGCGGTACGAGTGCTTATGTTAGAATATCACAGTTAAAAAAGCAAGCAGTTCAAAAGTTAATTAACAATGTTGATTACACGCAAGTGCTTGATTATCTGTGAGTTATGTGGTCAAATATTTATGTAAATGGTGATCACTAATGTGTAATTATAAATAAGACAATTTAATTTTATAATATGACTTTACAACAAAAACTGGCTCATATTCAAACTGAGCTCAAGGCTAAAAAGAGTAGATTTAACTCTTTTGGAAAGTATTATTTCAGGTCAGCTGAAGATATACTTGAATCGATAAAGCCTTTCTTACTAAAGTACAATGTTACTGTTACGGTGGACGAAAAGTTCGTAGGAACTGACGTGCCTGACGGTGTTCCTGTACTAAAATCAACAGCTACATTACACGACGAAAAAGGTATGACGTTATCAACGTCTGCCATAGTCGGCGTAGACTTAATGCAAAAGGGTATGCAAACTCCACAACAGTTTGGTAGTGCGTCCTCTTATGGTAAGAAATATGCTTTAGGTAATTTATTTTTAATAGATGATACTCAAGACAGCGATGCTACTAATACGCACGGCAAAGACAAACTACAAGACATAGAAAAAGCTGTTAGTTATGTTAAAGCCGGCGGTAAAATAGACGCTATAAAAAAGAAGTATCAACTAACACCTCAACAAGAGGAAGCACTAAAAACAGTGTAAATGAAAAAAGAAAATATCATTGCAAAGTTGAGAGATGATACCCATTATTATGGAGACTTTGGTAAAAAGTTTTTAAGTAATTCAGATATAATGACGTTGTTAAAAAACCCATTAGCTTTTGGATTACCAAGTAAACCAACACCTGCTTTTTTAGTTGGCAGTTATTTTCATACTGCAATACTGGAACCTGATAAACTTAAAAAGTTTAAAATAATTCCATCAACAACTAGAAATACAAAGGCGTACAAAGAAATGTCAGGTGGTGAATTATGTTTACTACAACATGAAGTTGATCACATAGAGATTATGACAGAAAAAATGATGAGCAATAAAGTTTGCCGTGGATTAATAAACAGCAGCAACATAGAGTACGAAGTACCAGGTGTTAGTAAGCTATTTAAATTCACGTGGAAGGGTAAGGCTGATATAATAAATCATGATGATAAATTAGTTGTAGATATTAAAACAACAGCTGATATTAATAAATTTAAAAGCTCAGCCTATCGTTATAATTATGATAGTCAAGCTTTCATATATCGAAAATTGTTTGGGTACGATATGATATTTATAGTAATAGATAAAAGTACACATCAGTTAGGTATATTTGACTGTTCAGACACATTTTATGAGTCTGGTCAAGATAAAGTTTTAAGAGCAGAAGAAGCTTATGATCTGTTCTTTAAAACTAAGGATTTTAATCCAAAACAATATTTCATAAGCAAAACACTTTAATTTAATATTATGGCAAGAACAAGAAAAAGAACATGCGACGTAACTGGCATGACTACAAGCGTTAACAACTTTTATACTAATCAAAGTCACGTTAAAGCTGTAGATAATTTAAGAAGACTTACTGGCGCCACAAAGCAACAGATGTCAAGGATGTTTAACCAAATAGCAACATATTAATTATGGCGAGTATAATAGCAACAAGTATTAACTTATCAGAAATACCTAAAGATAAAATAATTGAAGGTAAAAAGGGTAAGTATTTACCAATTACTATTACAATAAATGATGAGGTAGATCAGTTTGGCAATCAAGGTCCTGTTTGTGTACAGCAAACTAAAGACGAAAGAGATGCTAAGACTGCTAAAACTTATTTAGGTAATGTTAAAGTAGTGTGGACCAACGACAACAACGTTGGCGTTGCTCCAAAACAAGAACAAATGGCGCAAGCGACACCAGCTGCAGCAGCTTCGTCGCCAGATGATTTACCGTTTTAAATATTATAGATGCAAGTAGAAAACACAGAGATCAATGGTTTTAAGATTAACGAGTTTAATCAATATCATCTTGCAGTGGGTAAGACGCAGGGGATTTGTCCTCTGTGCTCTCACGACAGGAAACCTGAGAACCGTAAGAAGAAATGTGCTTCTTATGACTGGGAACGTGGTCTCGGTACTTGCCACAACTGTAATTCAACTTTTCAACTACACACTTACGAACGCAAGGGAGCTAGCGATCGTGAATACGTTCGACCAAGTTTTTCTACAAAAACTCACAAAGCTCCTAGTAGTAAAGTTATAAAATGGTTTAAGTCAAGAGGAATATCTCAGGATACTTTAGAAGATTTAAATGTTTCTGAAGGTCCTGAGTTTATGCCTCAAACTGGCAAGCAAGAGAACACGATAAAGTTTAATTACTTTATGGGTAATAAACTTGTTAACGTTAAATATAGAGACGGTGCTAAAAACTTTAAACTATATAAAGGCGCTGAAAAAATATTTTACAATATAAACAGTATCGTTAATCATCAAACTTGTGTTATAGTAGAAGGTGAAATAGATGCCCTGTCTTTACATGAAGCGGGCATACGAAATGTTGTATCTGTTCCAAACGGTGCTACGCTAAATCACAATAACTTAGATTATCTAGACAATTGTATAGATTATTTTGAAGATAAAGAAAAAATAATATTAGCCGTTGACGCTGATGAACCTGGCACTATGTTAAAACAAGAGTTTATACGTAGGTTAGGAGCTGAAAACTGTTATTTAGTAGATTTTAATGACTGTAAAGATGCTAATGATTACTTAGTAAAATACGGTGCTAAAGAGTTAAGGTCAATTATAAACAGTGCTCAACAAGTACCATTAGAAAATGTAACAACACTTAAAAATGTAGAAAATGATTTGAAAGATTTTGTTAAGCACGGTTTTAAACCTGGCTTTCAAGTTGGCTTAGAAAACTTTGATGATATATTTAGTACCTATACAGGTCAGTTTATAACTGTAACAGGTATACCATCATCAGGCAAATCAGACTTTGTAGATCAAATGGTCGTAGGTTATAACAAAATGTATGGCTGGAAGACAGCATTTGCAAGCCCTGAAAATCAACCTATATATTTACATGCACATAAACTTATGCGTAAATGTTGGGGTGATATGCCTTCACCTGGTGATATAGGTGGTAGCACTTGGAAAAAAGTTTCAAACCACGTTAACGATAATTTTTATTTCATAGACATGGATAAGTATAGTTTAGAGTCTGTATTACGTAAAAGCGCTGAGCTAGTTAAACGTAAAGGTATCAAGTGTTTAGTCATTGATCCTTACAATAAAATAAGAGACGCGAACGCAGTGTCAGATGATGTTAATAGATATACTATGGACTACTTATCAAAGATAGAGCAGTTCTGTAAAAAGTATGATGTCTTAACATTTATAGTAGCACATCCGACAAAAATGATGCGTGATCAAAACGGTAAAATACAAGAGCCTACAATGTATAATATAAAAGGTGGTGGTGAGTGGTATGATGCAAGTTATCATGGGTTATTAGTACATAGAGATTATGAGGCTAAAAATACTAAAGTAAAAGTATTAAAAGTTAAGTTTCAAAATCTAGGTGAAAACGGTGCTGAATCGTTTTTTACTTGGGAGCCTAAATCAGGTTCTTTTGTACCGCAAGTTAATGTATTAGATAAAGAAAAAAATGACAGCAGCCTTCCATGGGAGTAAATACTCAATGGGTAAATATAATAGAAACAAACAGGAAGATGAAGCTAGGTTATGGTGTATGGAAAACGATATATGTATAACACCTAGGCAGCTTAAGTGGGGTGAAAAAGTTTGGGTTGTTGATATAGAAAAAGGAAAATATCCTAATCGTAAACTATTAGGTACTTCTGATCCATATGGACCAAATACAATATGGCAAAAGGTATCAGAGTATCAACTATATTACTATAAAAAATATGCGAAATAATTTTTACAATGCAAATGAAGCTTTTAATTATCTTTGGCACTACATACAAAAACAAGGTGTAGACTTTGATAATACTAAAGCTGTATTTAATTGTGGTTTCACGTTGCAAGCACCAGTAGAAAACCACATAACAAATAAACTACGTGATTGGAAACATGATTACGCTGAAGCTGAATGGCAATGGTACTTATCAGGTGATCCTAGTATAGATAAGCTAGGTAAAATATATGGTAAGATACCTCCAATATGGGAACGTATGGCTGATGCAAAACGAGAAGTACGATCTAATTATGGTTGGCAGTGGAACAGAGAAGATCAGTTAGATCAGGTTATTCAAAAATTAAAAGATAAACCTGATACACGTCACGCTGTAGTTAGTATTTATGATGGCAAAGAAATAGACAGATATAGATATGACACGCCATGTACTTACGCAGTTCAATTTACGTTAATAAATAATAAACTTTGTATGTCTGTTTACATGCGATCTAATGATCTCTGGTACGGCTTTTGTAACGATCAATACTGTTTTAGTATGTTGCAAAAATTAGTTGCAGAGAGATTGTCTATTGATGTCGGGTGGTATTATCATCACGCGCATAACATGCATATTTATAACGACAAATTATGAAGTATTTTATTTATCATATTCCTGGTAAAAAAATTGGCGTTACCTGTGACCTTAATAACCGGTTCACGTTACAACAAGGTTATTCACCTAGTGAATATGAAGTATTAGAAAGCTCTGAAGATTTAGATTATATATCTGAAAGAGAATTAAAATTACAGAAACAATATGGTTACCGTGTAGACATGGTACCGTATAAAAAACTTAAATCAAAAACAACTATGAATTTAAATGTAACAGAACAAACAACTACCTTTCCTTGTCCTGTAGATAAACTAAAAGGTAGATTATTTGATATTATAGGTCACTCATGGTCAACGGATCATGGTGATTTTACAATAGATCAAGACTCAATAAAGTGGATAATAGATAATGTTAAAATGTCTATGTATAATACTGAAAGATCATACGTATATAATAAAGCTTTTGCTGTTTGGCGAGATAACAAGTCAACTGTTAAGTGTTCAAAAAGACCTCTTAAAATGTTTTCAAACATTAGAAGTTGGGCAGAAGAAAGAGGTATATATACAAAGGGTGATTCAAAAACTCAATTAATTAAATTACAAGAGGAGATGGGTGAGTTAGCTAAAGCTATACTAGAAAACGATAAGCCAGAAGTTATAGATGCTATTGGTGATATGGTTGTGGTGTTAACTAACCTAGCACATTTAAATAACGTACATATTGAAAGCTGTATAGCTGAAGCATACAACGTTATAAGCAAGAGAAAAGGTAAAATGATTAATGGAACATTTGTTAAAGATGAAGGTTAGTACAGAAGACAAAATAGTACAAGCTGTTATAGCTAAAATGGATAAACGTAGTTTAGTTGGTCAACAAAAGTACGGGCAAACAATGCATAACGAAATAACAACTAATAAAAAAAATCTATATGATTTTTTAGTTGATGTTCAAGAAGAAATAATGGATGCGTTGTTATACATTGAAGCTGCAAAAACATGTATAGATAATGAGACGAAAGATTAGAAGAAAACGTGGTCCTGTTGTAAGTAAAAAAATTACTTACGACGGTATCAAGTTTGCTTCAGGTTTAGAAAAACATATGTATGCTTTGTTAAAGAAAAACAAGATAACAACAGCTTATGAAGGTACTACATATACTATATTTCCTAGCTTTGATTTTAAAAAAGAAAGCTTTGAGAGATGTGCTAATGGCAAAGGTGAGTTTAAAAACAGGGGTAACAAAAAAGTTTTAGCAATAACTTATACGCCTGATTTTATAGGACCTGGCTATATAATTGAGTGTAAAGGTAGAGCTAACGAAAGTTTTCCTTTACGGTGGAAGATGTTTAAGAATTATGTTGAGCAACATTTATGCGCGACATTATATAAACCGCAAAATCAAAAAGAATGCGAAGAAGTAATAACATTAATAAAACAAAGGAAGAAAAACAATTAGCTAGAAGAAAATATGCTGAGCGTCAAGTTGATAAGTGGGTTAAATGGAGCTGGGATATGAGAGGTAAAGTATTATGGAGAGAGTTAGTACAAAAATTAAAACAGTATAACTTAGATGGCTAGAAAATTAAACTTACAAACATACAGGTTTAAGCCTAAAAAGAAAAGACCTGGGGTCCATAGTAAAAATAGAAACACAAAACAAAAACACGGTAAGTATTATGCTGGACCAAAGTACCGTGGACAAGGAAGATAACATGGAATTAAAAAGATGGGAATTAAGCTTTGGTATATTTACAGGGCTTTTATTTGGATATAGATCATATCCTGATCAAGTAAATAATAAAATAGATCACGTGTTTTATATATTTTTATTTGATATTTGTTTAACATTAGAATACAATTAATATGGGATTATTTGATAAGCGTATAGCATATAAACCTTTTGAGTACCCTGAGTATTATAACGAGGGTTGGTTGAAACAAGCTCAAGCGTTTTGGTTACACACAGAAATACCGATGAGTGGCGATGTTAAAGACTGGAACGAGAACTTAACTGACGCTGAGAAAAATTTAGTAGGTAATATATTACTAGGCTTTGCACAAACTGAATGTGCTGTGTCTGATTATTGGACACAGAAAGTAGTTAGTTGGTTTCCTAAACATGAAATACAACAAATGGCAATGATGTTTGGTAGTCAAGAAACAATACACGCTGTAGCGTATAGCTATTTAAACGAAACATTAGGCCTTGAAAACTTTGAAGCTTTTTTACATGAGCCAGCTACGGCTGAGCGTTTTGATAATCTAGTTTCATATGATGGTACAGATCCTATAGAAATAGGTAGATCACTTGCTATATTTTCTGCGTTTGCAGAAGGCGTTAGTTTGTATTCTGCTTTTGCTGTATTGTATAGTTTTCAAATGAGAAACTTATTAAAAGGCATAGGCCAACAAATGAAATGGTCTGTTAGAGATGAAAGTCTACACTCACGCATGGGTTGTAGATTATTCAGACACATGTGTGAAGAACAACACTTTTTAAAAGAGTCTTGTAAACCACATATTGTAGAAGCAGCACACGTGATGCATGATGCTGAAATGAAATACATAGATAAGATGTTTGAAGCTGGAGACATTGAAGGCTTAAAATCTTATAACTTAAAACAATTTATAAAGAAAAGATTAAATGAAAAACTGGTGGAGCTTGGGTACGAAGAGCTCTCAAAAGAATTTAAATACGATAAAGGAGCCGCAAAAGAGCTTGATTGGTTTTATCATCTTACTGGTGGTCATACCCATACTGACTTTTTTGCTATTAGGCCTACAGACTATAGCAAAGCAAATGAAGGAGAAGACTTCGAAAATATCTGGTAAATAATATGTGGAGTAATAGATGGAAAAAAGGCGTTGATTACCCAGAGTGGGCAGACGCTGAAGTGTACAAAAAAACTATAACTGGTGGTTATTTATATAACGGAGAAACACCTCGTGAAGCTTATGAACGTGTAGCAACAACAGTTGCAAGACGTCTAAGGAAGCCAGAAATGGCTGATACATTTTTTGATTATATTTGGAAAGGTTGGCTGTGTTTAGCATCGCCTGTATTGTCAAACACCGGCACAGAAAGAGGTTTACCTATATCTTGTTTTGGTATTGATGTTGCTGATAGTATATTAGACATAGGTCAAAAAAATTTAGAGATGATGCTACTAGCTAAACATGGTGGCGGTGTTGGCGTTGGTATAAATCAAATAAGACCAGCGGGCGCTGAGATTACAATGAACGGCACATCAGATGGTGTTGTGCCTTTTTGCAAAATATATGACTCAACTATACTAGCTACTAATCAAGGGGCTGTAAGAAGAGGCGCTGCATCAGTTAATCTAAATATAGATCACAAAGACTGGGAAGACTGGTTAGAAATAAGAGAACCTAAAGGTGATGTTAATAGACAATCATTAAACCTACATCAATGTACTATAATAGGTGATAAGTTTATGCGTAAACTTAGAGACGGTGATAAAGTTGCAAGGCGTAAATGGGGTAAATTACTTCAGAAACGTAAAGCAACCGGTGAGCCTTATATAATGTTTAAAGGTAATGTTAATAAACAAAATCCTAGCATGTATAAGGATAATGCTTTGAAAGTGTTTATGACAAACATATGTTCAGAGATAGTATTACATACAGATGAAAACCATAGTTTTGTATGTTGTTTATCTAGTTTAAATCTAGCTAAATACCATGAGTGGAAAGACTCAAACTTAATATATGATAGCGTATGGTTTTTAGATGGAGTATTAGAAGAATTTATACAAAAAGCAAAAAATAGGAGAGGATTTGAAAACGCTGTAAGGTTTGCAGAAAAAGGTAGAGCACTTGGTTTAGGTGTTTTAGGTTGGCATACTTATTTACAACAAAAAGGTTTTCCTTTTGAAGGCTTATTAGCACAATATGAAACAAGAAGAATATTTAGTCAAATTAAAATTGAAAGTGAAAGAGCTAGCATGGCACTTGCAGAAGCGTTTGGTGAACCGTTATGGTGCGTGGGCACCGGATTTCGTAATAGCCATCTTCGTGCTATTGCACCTACCGTTAGTAATTCAAAGCTTGCTGGTAATATTAGTCCAGGAATCGAGCCTTGGGCGGCTAATGTATTTACGGACCAAAGCGCGAAAGGTACGTTCATACGCAAAAATCCTACTCTTGTTAAAGAACTGGAGAAACATAATTTAAATAATAAAAAAATATGGGATCAAATTTTGCAGGACGGTGGTTCAATACAAGGTGTAAAACAATTAGACAACGTTACATGCGGAGAGCACGATACACCTATAAAAGAAGTATACAAAACATTTAAAGAAATAAATCAACTAGAATTAGTTAATCAAGCTGGTATAAGACAACAATATATAGATCAGTCTGTTAGTTTAAATTTAGCTTTTCCTTCACAAGCAGATCCTAAATGGATAAATAAAGTACATTTAGAAGCTTGGAAAAAAGGTATTAAGACTTTGTATTATATGCGCACCGAGTCGGTACTTAGAGGAGATATAGCTGAAACAGCTATGAGTGAAGATTGTTTAAGTTGTGATGGATAAAAATAGGGGCGTAAGCCCCTTTTTATATTATTCGTTTTTCCAAATAATATAATTACTGTTACGCCAAAATTCATTTGTATTTCTAGCGTCAATAATAACAGATGGTTTGTCTATAAAAAAACCACTATCTTCTACTGCTTTCTGTAAAGCATAAAAATCTACGTAATGATCTTTTTTAAAATTTATTTCAAACATTGTTTCTTCAATATCAGCATTTACACTTTCTACAAAGTATACTTTTTCAACAGACTTTTGAATACTGAAAGAGCACATACTGCAAGTTAATCCTATAACTTTTAATGTTACGCTGTTTAAAGCTAAAGCTAGTATAAATAATTTAATCATAGTTTTTATTTAGCGCCACAAGGTTTACCATTAGCTATATTAACCCATCTTTCTTTTTGAAACCAATCACGTAATGTTGCTCCTTTTTTACGAGCACCTTTTACATTTGATTTACTAGATCTTTTGTATTTACCTTGAGCTGCGGCTGTACGTTTAGCACGTATAACTTTTTGCCTTTCAGCCTTGCTCATGCTTTTATATTTAGCATATGGTAAGCATACTTTTTTAGTACCACCACCTTTTATTTTACTTCTTGGCATGGACTTTTTGCATTTTAAAATTAAACGCTAAACTAGCTCCTTTGTGTGGCTTGTAACCACCTTTAGGGTTTTTCATTAATTTAGGTGCACCGGATCTTTGCTTCATCCAGTGAAAACCTTTTGGCGCTTTTACTTTCATTTTCTTTTACGTTTTATTTTTCTAATTATTTCATGATCTTTTGGTGGAGTTTTACCGTCTGCTTCTAATTCCCAAGGTAAATCTCTTCTTCTTGTGTCAATGTCTTTAGTTGATATTTTAAAAGTTTCATTGCTATTCTTTGGTGTCCAGTGGTAAAATAAAGAATTAAATTTTAATCTACCTTCTTCCATTTGTTTTTTATGAACCTTCTCATGCTTAATAGTTTTTACTTTATCTTTATACCTCAAGTCTTCGTTAACAAATATAGTTTTATTTTCATCAATATATCCCCACTTTCTCTTATTTCTCATAGGTACATACTTTATAATGTTGTCTAACTTGTTAGAAGTTGGATGTAAATTTAATAACTTATTAAACGTTTTTAATTTAAAAGACATTATTTTCTTCTTACTCTACCTCTTACCCTACGTCTCTTTGAAACACAGTGGCTTTGTGGTAATGTTGACTTTTTCTTTTTCTTTTTTTTATAAGGCATTACTTTTTCTTTAATCTTTTTACAGCTTTATTTCTAGCACACTTCATTTTAGCAGCGTAGCTAGGGTTTCGCTTTCTATTAAACACTATTTGTTGATTTAAACTACCAACAATTTTTCTTACGTTTCCTTTCCTTGACTTTATCATCCAGCTAGCTAAAGCAGAACAAGATAAATTTTTCATCTTGCCTTTAGCGTCTGGAGCGTCAGAGTCTTTCCATGTGGGTCTTTTATGCTTTGCCATGTTTTCTTTTTAATGCTAGTTTACATCTTTTAGCTATACGAGCCTGTTCTCTTTTGCCCGCAACTTTAGATCTTTGTTCAACAACAGTTAGTATCTGTATTTTTCTAGCATATGATTTACTTATACGTTTTACTTTTGCACACGTAGCTCTTGCGTCGGCTGGTGTTGCAAACTTTATACTAACAGTATCTTTAGGGTTTTCATCTGTATATAGTCTTCTACCACTACCCTTAGGTTTTTTACCTGTGCCTTTTACTGGATCTGGCATTACTTTTTAGATTTACCCATTCTACCTGGTCCACCAGCTTTAGTACATCTTACGCCCCAACCTGAAGCGTAAGCGCTAGGCCATACCTTAAACTTTCTTTTTGCTGCAGCTTTACAAGCTGGACTAATTTTTCCCATTACTTTTTAATTTTCTCAAATGAACTTATGCCAAAGCAACCTAATGTAACCCATACAAATGAGTTATAAACTACTTCGTTTATTATTAAATCTTTGTCTGCTATAAGACTTGTCATTAAGTCAGCTATAGCAAAACAAACCATTACTACAAATGAAATAAAACCAACTAGGTTTTTTTCATTAATATCGTTTTTATCTTTAAACAATGCCCACATATTACCAATCATTTTTAAACGCATCATATAAAAAATAAAATATACAAAACGCCACTATTAAAACTATTATACTAACCATTTTTTCTGTAGGGAAATAAAGCATTCATCGCTTTACGTCTACCCTCACAGCCACAAGGTATGTTCAAACCTTCAGAAACTTTTTCTACCATGTTTTTTATACCTGTCTTTGTTGTAAAATTTTCTATCGAGTCGCCTAAACCCTTTGGATTTTTTCTTATCATAATATTTAATATTTACCTCTTACACCTTTAGGACTTGACTTTTTACTACCACCGCTACCTGCCCATAGGTTTTTACAAGCCCAGTATCTAGCTGTTAATTTATCTTTAGCTTGACTGCATTTGTGTCTAGCTCTAAAACTTTTTCTTGCTGCCGCAGAATAATTATGACCATAGCCTTTAGCGCCAAAATGTATTAATCTTTTTTTACCACCTGCACAAGCGAGTACCATACGTTTTTTACCAGCCTTTGTTGAGCTACGTACTTGGTTGCATTTCATTTTTGATGTATCTACTCTTGCCATGTTAATTAACTTTTTTACCACCAGATCTAGCTGGATTACTTGCTACAGGTGCACCACTACCACCTGTCGTATTACCACCATAACTTTGTGTTCCTGAAGAACTTCCCACTGTTATTGGGGCATGATTATTAATGTTTGGATATGGTGTTATCTGTCCATACGTGCCGTTAGCTTTACCATGGTATCTCCACCTATCATTATAATATCTGTAGTCATAATGATGATCATAACCTGGCACGTAAAACCTATTATCTTGCCACCTAACAAAATCATAACCAACTACGTTATACATGCGCTGTGGTTGTATATCTTGTATTCTTATTTTAACAGTATCACCCATTTCAGTTAATGCTAGAACGTGAGTAACCATGACTTGGTTACCTCTATATAAAAGGTCTGAACAGCTTGACAACATAGCTGATATTAATATAATAAGTAATATTAATACTGCTATTACCCTGCCTTTATCTCTTTGATCATCTGTCATTTTTAATTATTTATAATTTTTAACCATATAAACTGTATCGGGTTTTGCCATCTTGTCTGTAAGCTACTAAACATTTGTTTCTGTTTTCGCCTGGATTAACATAGCTAACGTGTACCCAATCAGGATTTTTATTATCACCAAACTCCCATATCATCTGATCAAAATCTAAGTTGCCACGTATGTAATTAAACATTTCTGCGTTTGTTTTGTATCCATGTGTGTCATCTATATCAACTGCTTGACCAATCATGTGTTGTGACTTTGTGCTCCCACCGATAGCCTTATTAAGCTCTGGTCCTCTATAAAAAGAGTTTATCCTTATAGGTCCACCGACCCAAGACCTCAGTGGTTCAAATATTTTACTAGCCAACAGTTTCATGTTATCTAAATGCTCTTCTGTTGGTGTATTGTCTAAACCTAATCTCAAAGCTGTTGCGCTTCGAGTGGCTTCTTTCATACTTATGTGCTTGCTTATCATAAATTATGAGTTATCTTTTATATACTTTATTTTCTAAATTATCTACCTTATCTTCTAATTTTTCTATTTCTTTTTCTAAATAATCTACTTTTTGTTTTAGTAGCAAACCATCAGATGTTTCTTTTACCTCATACGCAGGTAGCTCTTTAGCTAGTTCTATCTCTTGCTTGAGATTATTATAACCCATAGTTCCGGATATAACAAAGCCTATGACAATAGCTATACTTTTAACATCAACTTTAAAGTCTGGCTTTTTATCGCCGTCAATGTCAATACCAATAGTTTTATCGCCTAATTCTTCTATTTTTTTCATTAAGAAAGTGATTTAAAAAAGTCATACATTTGTTTTCCTATTAAACTAAAAACACCCAAACCCAACGCGCTGCGCCACTTTATAGTGTCTTTTCTAAAATTTGAATTTTGTTTTACTTCAGCCCATATACCTTCATTTGGATCGAATAAATTTTGTTTAATAAAGCGAAGATCTTTTTTAACTTCTGTGTGCGCTGTTTTATTATCTTCGTTTAAGCTGTTAATTTCTTTAAATATCTGTTCGATTTGATACTCAATTAACTGTAGTGTTTCTTTTGTAGTGGGATTTTTTTGAGCTGCCATAATTAATTATCACTTGTTTTCACTATTAATTTACTTTATTTTAAATGGTTTTATCTTTATGCCACCAACTTTCATTGGTTGTATTTTAATTGCCTCTAGTTTTTTAAGTTCTTCTTCGCTACCAACTCCTAACTGCCAGTCTCTCCAACCTAAAGCTAAAGCAACTCTTTGCCAAGCTCTTGTTTCAGCGTCTAGCATTTGACCAATACTTTCAATTTTATAATATAACCTGTCTGTTGGTATGTTAGTACCAGCTGATATAAGATTAGCGCTAGCTTCTAACGCAGGGTTATCAATACTAAAACCTTTTTCTTTTATTTCTTCTCTATTAAACTTATATGTCTGTAAAGCTCTATAAACCTTATTAGCTTTACTACCGAGAGGTGGAGATAAGTTTATACCATCTAATAATACATATGCGTAATCTGCTCTATTACTTGGTTTGCCTGACTGCTTGTTAAACTCCATGGCCATGTTTTTTAATGTAGCTACAACAGCTCCACTGATACCCATACCACGTAACACTGAGTCAGCCATACCATTTACTATACCCTCCATCCTTTGTTTTTCTTCGTCAGGCGTTTCATCATTAAATAACATAGCAAATAAAGCTTGCTGCATAGAATTAAATAATAAGTTTTGAGCAAACATATAATATGTTATTTTAGAAACATTTGTTAAGTCACTATTAAACTGGTTTTGACCAGGTGCTTTTCTTCTATTATAAAGATCAAGCATTGATTTTTTAGCAAGCCTATTATACTGCATAGTAACATTTTGGAAAGCTAATATTACTCTACCAAGTGGACTTGCTTGTTGTTGAGATACAACGTCCGGTCTACCAGACTGCTGAGTTGTTTCAGCTATTTCTTGAAAATCTAAAAATGCTTTTTCTTCTGCCGCTTGCTGATCTAAGCCTTGCTTCTTATATGTTTTAATTCTATTTCTATACATACTAGATCCACCTAGCGCAATAGCAAAACTATCCGCTATTTGTGTAGGTAAAAATCCTTTTTGTAATAATAACGATATAGCTCTTCTAACTGGATCTTTAGAACCCGTGATAGAGTCAGATATTTCTTGCCAGTTAACATCTTGCGTCATACCACCACGTCTTTGTCTTAAAAAGTCTGAATTAAACAACGTGCCAAAGTCTTTCCAAAACTGACCTTGATTAGCAAAAGCAGCGCCAGCTGCAACTATATTATTATCTGTCCAGTTTACAAAGTTAGCAAATGATATTGTCTGAAGAACAGCTGATCTAGTATTAAAGAACATTATAGTACCAGTAGCAGAGTTTAACCAGTCCATAAAACCATTTACTAATCTATTATCACCAAAGTTTCTATTGCTACCAACTTGAACCCTGTATAATATATCTTCTAAAGCTTCTCTAAAATTATCACCATATACAGCTTGTATTTTGTTCATATTTTCTGCGCTAAAAATTTCAGCAGAATTTTTATTAAACTCTTGTAAGTAATCACCTCTTCTAACTTCTTGGTTTACTTTAATTATTTCTAAACCTATGCTACTTGCTATCCAGTCTTCCGTAGGTGTTGGTAAACCAGTGTCTAGCTTAGTTATTTCAGATATTTTATCAGCATACTGTCTCATGTTATCATTTGCTTTAACTATTCTAGTTAAGTTTCTAGCATCTGTCTTTGATAAACCAGGTACATCTACACCATTTTTAGTCCATATATAAGCACGTATAGCTTGATCAAAAGTAAACATATTATAGCCACTATCACTTTTAAGCACTTTAACTATATCTGGATATTGCTTTTTTAAAGCTTCATGATCGTTTCTTAATGCTTGCTTAGCGGCATTTAAAGAGTTAATACCTCTAGCTAAAGGCCTTAATATTGTTCTTTCAAAAAACTTTTTATGATCATCTCCTACTTTACCTTTACCCATAAACTGATATAGTAGTCCAGCTAAATCTTCAGCTGATGGTGGTATAAATATATTCCATTTTCCAGCTCTACCACCTCTTGCTTTAGCTGCAGCATCAGAAAATATTTTTTCAGCACCTATACCTTTAGTTTGTTCTAGTATTACGTTAAACTCTTGACTAAATAAAGATCTTTGAAATTTAGATTTTTGTGCTTGTCTAACATCAGACTTAACATCTGCTACATCTAAAACTTGTTGAACAGCTTTAACGTTTTTATAAGCATCATCGGCAAAATAAAAATCATTATAACCTTCAGCTACTTTACCCACAACCCAGTCAGCTTTAGCTTTTGGTGTACCATCTTCTAAACCAGTTATATTTTTTAAAGGTATATTTAAACCTAAACCTTTTGCAAACTTTTGTATTGATAATGCTGATGCTTGAGGTCTAGCTGTTAATATAAATATATCTTTGCTGCCAAACTTTTTTTGTCTCTTTAACGCTAAATCAAACAATGGTCCTTTTCTACCTCTAATAACTTTATTAAATTCTTCAAAATTAAACGTAGCTCCTTTGTTCTCTAAGTCTGAAGAGTTTAAAGCAAACTCAGCAGGAGTTATTTTAGTTGTAGTGCCATCAGGCATGTTAACTATAACTTTACTATCAGATATAGCAACTGTGTCATCAAAGTCTAATATTGTTATACCTTTGTTTTCAGCCTCAAAGTCACGGGCAGATTCAGCTGCTTGATCATAAATTTTAGATAACTCTAATTCTTTTTTTAGTTCAAATTGTCTTGCTGTGTTTTCAGCTACTTGATTTGCTCTATATATTCTAAATTTTTCTCCAGTAAAAGAATATATATCGTTTATATCTTTTGGGTCTAAAGTATTTATTCTTTCAACAGATGTTGTAAAATTTGTTTTGCCAATAGTATCTATGTTACTAGCTATATTAGAGAAACTAGCTAACTGAGTGTATTCTTGTAACTCAAAGTCTACAAAATCATCTATGTTAACGTCAGCAGCTGTAGTTATAACCTTAGCCATATCAGCCATAGCCTGTACATTAACTTTTAAATGTTCACCGTATAATTTTTTTAATTCTTCTGCGTTTCGTTTTTTACCATCTATAGTTAAATACTCTAACGTTGTTAAACCTTTTATACCCAAAACAGCGTTAGTTTGTCCTTGTAATATTTTCAAAGCACTATTAGTTTCTATTTTTTCTGTTCTAACTAAATCTCTAAGCTGACTTAATGTAAATTTAAGTAATGTTTTATTAGCTGAGTTTATGTCAGCTATCTGTGCTTCATATTTTTTTAATATTTTAAGTTGATTTTCAACACCATCAACGCTGTATATATCTTTCATTAGGTCATACATAAAACCCTTTTTACTATTATATACCTTAAAATCTTTTAACGCTTGCTCAACTTCTGCTGGCACTTCAACGTCATTGTTTTTTAATGCGTTAGCTACGTCAATTTTACCTTCATAAAACTGAGCTGGTATAAAGTTTCCATCTGCGTCTGTTTGATAAACAACAAGACCTTTACCTTCTTTTCTTTTAGATAACTCTTCAAGAGTTATGTTTAGTGCTTTTGCTACTTTTTGTTTTCTTTTTAATGTTGCAACCTCGTCAACTTGCTTTTCAGACGACCTAAGTTCTCTGTACATGTATAGCAACATTGGTATGTCTGCAGCAACTTCACCATCAGGTTTTTTATACAAGTTGTATATAACTTTCCCTAAACCAGATTGAGCTATTACTAAGTTGTCTTTATCTAACTTATCTTTATCATAACCTGATTGATTAAAGTTATCTATTATAGCTTTATCAACGCCAGTTCTAACCATTGCGTTTTTAAAACCAGTAGATGCATAAACGCCTTTACGCTCAAGTTCTCTAAAATGCTCAATGAAAGCTGTATCAAATTGTTTTAATGATGAATCTTTCCACTCATCACCAGCAACAACGCTTTCTACGGTTAAATGATTATCATATATCAACTTACTAATTTTATTAAAATCTTTAACGTATTGATTAGAGTTGTTTAAGTATACATCTGGAACAAATAAAGCTTTTTGGAATTTAACGTTACCACGATCTAGCTGTCTACCTATTTCAGCTACATAATTATCTTTTAATACTATTTGTTTAGCCTCTGCGTTTTTAGTTAATGATTGTGATATTGGACCATCAGTTAGTAAATCATTTCTTAATAAATCTAAACCTATTTCAGCTGCTATTTGTTGTGCTAAACTTTCTTTTTTAGCCGCAACTATTTTATTATTTTTTATAAATATATCTAACCACTCAGCATCTGTTATAGACTCTTCAACATTGTTTTTTCTCCTCATTATCTGAGGACCAGATGTCACGCCTGTTTCTTTAGCAGAAGCTCTATCTATTTTTTTACCTTGCCAGTTTGAAGTAAAAACACCATCAACTTGTTTCTCTATTGTTTGAGGTGCAAACCTAGACAAGAAACTAGTTGTCATATTTTCTAATATAGCTTTTTTATTTCTAATTAAAAACGTAGCAAACTGATTATCTTTTATACCACCCATTGCTTTTCTAACATCAATGTCAGCTTGTTTTTTTATAGCGTTTCTTATTTGAGAAACAAAAGGCGTTACTGTTTTATTTTGACTTACAGCTTCGTATATTTGTAAGTCTGTTACTGCTAGCTCTCTTTTTACTTTATTAGATATAGAATTAATAGTAGCTTCATCAAATATTTTTGACTCTAACAAATCAGTATATGTATTGTCAATTGATTTTAAATCATTGTTAATATTGAACGACTCATCTGCTATTTGTTTAGCTCCTTTAACGTCGCTTACGTCTTCAGATGCTATATCTGGTCTAGTTGCTAGCTCAGTTCTTGCTGTTATTCTAGCCCATTTAGTATTAGCAAATATAGCTTCTCCAAAACCTTCAGATCCAACTTGTTCGCCAGTTTGTCTAACAGCTTCAGGATTAAAATTAAATATTCTATCAACAACAAGATCTCTTGTCCTCTGTGATTCTTCGGCTGTAATAGATTTTGATTTTATGTATCTATTTATTACGCCATCATCGTTATATATAGCGTCAAATAATTTTTTAGCTTGAGCTTCATCTCTTATAAAATTATCATAATCAGATTTTGTGTTTATGCTTTTTGGTATTAAATTATCTATTGACTGTAACACTGACATCTGGTATTTAGCCTCTCCAGATTCTTCAGGGCTTCCGGATATAACTTGCGATTCAGATGATATTTTACCTTTATAACTTCTAAGTAAATCAACTATACCTTCTGCTGAATAATCATACAGCCAAGCGGCATCACCCATTACATTGCCAACTAAATCACGAACATACTTCTGTACACCATAGCTGCCCTTTATATCATTAACATTTAAAACACCCCTTAATATTAAATTGTTTATTTGAGCTATAGTCTCTTCATTACTATTTTTATCTTTACCATATAGACCAACTCTTGCTTTTAACACATTGTACTCATCATCTTGTAAAATACCCTCTTTATTCTTTTGCTCTAATATTTTTTCTAAATCTTTAATAGCATCTTCAATTTGTTTATTGTTTTGTAAAGCATCGCTTACACCTATGTTTTTTAAATGTATGTGAAATAGTTCTTCTAAGGGAGCAACTGTAGCGTTATAATCACCCCTGTATATACTGTGATGCGCTAAAGGTGTGTTTATTATTATATCATTATTTGTAGTAGAAGCAATAGCCTGGTTAGCTCTAACTTTACTTATTATGTCTTTAATATCAGCGTTGTTAATATCGTACCCAGCTTCTTCTAGTTTTTGACTTACGTTATTGCTATTAACATCTATTATTTTACCACCTATTGGAAGCAGTAATTCAGCTACATTTTTAGAGTGCTGTAATATACCTAGTTGATAAAACATATCATCACTAAAATCTTCATCATCAACGGATCCAGCTATAAACCTAACATCCTGTTTAAAAGTTGTGTTAAGCTTTTTAACAGGACCATCTAATATTCTTTCTAAATCTTTTATGATTTTATTTTTATCTTTAACTAAACCATCAACTAAGTCTTGCGCTTTTTTAGTAGCACCCTCTTCTACACCTACGTTTAATATTGTTTGATTTATGTTTTCTTCTTGTCTTCTTAAATCAATAACCTGCTCTATCTCGCTTGCTGTTAAGTCTTTCATTTTAGTAAACTCTTTTCTATCTGCTAAAGCAAGATCTTTTGTTAATTTAAATATTTCACTTTGTATTTTATTTCTTTGTGCATTTAGTTTACCAGAATATGTACCGTAATTAGTTCTTAATTGACTGTACAGATCTTCTAATTTTTTAGCTGTATCAACATTTTTTAATACTGTTCTTCTATCAGTAAACATTTGATTTATAGAAGATGTAAAATTACTTGCTTGGCTTGGGCCTATTATCGGACCTAAAGTTATAAGCGTGTTAGCTACAAAGTTTTTATCTATACCGTCAGTTATTTTTTTATCTTCTCTATAAACTTGTTGATCTAATATGTTATGAGCGCCTTCGGTTATAGCTTCTTCACTTAACTCTATACCAGCCGCTTTAGTAAAGTTTACAGCGGGAATAGCAAGACCTCTATAAAATAAATTACCAGCAAACTTTAATTTATTTTTATATGACTCACCTCTTAATACTGTTTTAAAACTTTTTGGTGTATTGTAAGCTAAGTTATTTATAAACCTAGTACCACCTAATCTCTCTGCGTACGTAGCAACTAAACCTTTACCATAAACGTTTAAAGCATGACCTACTAAGTTAACGTCCATAAAGTTGTTTAATCTGTCAAGCTCTACTCTAGCGTGCTCTTTATCAAGCTCTGTTGAATCTTCTTTGCTTAGTATACCTTCATAGTATTTAATAGCTTTAGGTGCGTTGTTCTTTTTTAGATACATGTTTGATGCCGCGTCACCACCCTCTAAACCAAAAAATAAACCTGTTTGCACATCTAATATTTTTTTCATAGCAGATCTTCCAGCTGCTTTACTAACACCTCTTAAAGCAACACCACCAATACCACCAATAGAACCTATAGCGATGGAGGGACTGTTATTAGCTAAAGCTTCTAGCGCAAATTGTCCAAAAGAAACACTGCCAGCTTCAACGTCTTCATATGTTAAATTAATAGGTATTTTTGTCTCTCTTCTTTCATTTATTTTTTGATTAAAATCAATGCTATAATTTTTAGAAACTTCTACAAGATCATCAAGAACACCATCTTCTAAGTCTGTAACATTAGGTAGTGTAGGCCTATAATCTCCAGGCCCTCCGACTTGTTTAAAAAACTTACTTATATCATTTGCAACTTCTAAACTCATAGCGGTTAATGAAGATAAGCCCCCAAGAGTTTCTAGTAAAACCTGACCAGTTCTTGTAAACCAACCGTAATCTTTATTAAGTGCAGTTGCTAATATACTAGCGTTAGATATTTTTTTAGATTTATTTTTAAAGTCATTTACTTTAAAGTTGAAAGCTTTTTTTGATTCGTTTAAACTATTTATTTGATCTTCTAGCCCAGCTTCGTTTATTTTATTTACTATAGTATTATATTCATTTATATAACTATTGAGCATGTCTCTGTTTACCTTTGGCAAAACACTAGCATCTCCTTTTACTTTATCAATTTTATTTTTTATATTTTGTAAGCTACTCATATAGCTGGTTTCTTCTTTATTTAAATTTGCTTCTATCTCATCAAACCTAAGTAACTCTTTTTCAAACCAATTATACGTGTCATTTAAATAAGTTGTAGCTTGTTCTTCATTTTCAAAACCAACTGCTCTAAAAGCGTTTATAAAAGGCTTAACTTGTGGGTCAATGTCTCTAACTTGTATCTCTGCTTTTTTTAGCTTTAGTTGTTGTGCATATTTTTCGTAATCGTCTTTTACTTTATTTGAGTTTGGTAGTATGATATTTTTTTTAGAATCATTTAGTGAGTCTATAAATTTTTTGTAATCATCATAGTCTGTACCATAGTAATTTTGTAGATATTCGTCGTACTCTTCGTCTGTTTTGTATTTATTTTCTAACGCGCCGCTTTGTCTAGTTGATCCACTTGGCGTTATATAAGTTGATCTAACTGTAGCGTTTCTGTCATCTAATTTGTCTATTTTAAAATAGTCTTCACCAACTTGTGTTTTAACAACTTCTATTTCATCGCTAGTTAAATCAATTGCTTTTAAAAAATTATTTTCAATGTCTCTAGCCTCAACGTTTAAACCTGCTTTTATTTGATTTAAATAATCTTCTTGAGAAGTGTCTTGTGAAAAGTTTCTAAAATAATTTTGCTTTTGACTATATGTTAAATCATTAAACGTAAGTTCTTTTTCTTTCTGTGTAATACTTGTGAGTGACGATAAATACTCTTCGTAAGGCACGTTATTTTCTTCGGCTTCTTTTCTCAGTTGCTCCTCAGTAAAAGTAACACCGTTTATAATATACTCATGCTGCATTGTATTTTATTTTAAAGTTAATTACCACTTCTATATTCTTCGTTACCTTCGAAAAACTGATTCCTAAAATATAATTTGTTTGGTGTTGTTATATCTTGCTCTGCTAATATAAATTGGTAAATTGAATTAACATCATCAAGATCTAATCTACCTGCTGTAAATGTTTTTAAAGTAGTGTCATATAAATAAATATCACCTTCTCCAACATCTCTAACAAAAGCTTCTTGTGCCGCCGCTTTAGCAAAAAACTCCTCCCAAGCTTTTTCTAAAGCTTGACCTGTTTTCCTAGTAGATTCACCACCAATGTTTCTATCCCACCAGGTTTGATAATTTATACCAAATTCTAAAGCTTGCTCAGATGTCAAGTCATTTGCTTGTTCTTTAAAAGCATCTTTCCACTGCTCAAATATTTCTGACTTAGTTCTATATACTTTTTGTAAATTTTTATCGCCTAACTTATATTTGTTTAGTAAATCTACAACATCTCTAGCTTTTTCTTCTCTTGGGTCAACTTTATTTCCCTCTTCATCTGTTTCGTCATATTCTTTAACGTTTATTTCAGCTATACGTTTTCTAATTTTTTTATCAGTGCTAGTAAAACTTAAACGCTCATCCATACGAAGCGTTGGGTTGCTGTTATTTTCTTTTATTTTTAAAGTAACATCTGTTAGCTCGTCATTTAAACGCTTTGATATAACATTTTGCACCTGATCTCTTTGATAATTTCTTACTATATTTATTTCTTCATCTGTAATACCTGGGTTAATTTCTTTTATTCTAGCGTTACTTCTATGATCGTACCGCATTGGCACGTTTAAAGCCTCTTCTGATGTCGCGTCTAATTCACCTTTATTATTAATTCTTACAGGCCCAGAAAAAGGTGATATATTGTAGTCATAAATACCTTTAACACTACCGTCGTTTTGCATAAAGCTTTCAATACCAGCTGCTATAGCTTCTAAAGAATTATCTTGACCTAACCTAGCTTCAGCTGTTATTGCTTTAATTATTTCAGCTTTTTCTTCTTTATAAGCTTCCTCAACTTCGTTTACTTCTGCAGTTATATCTGTGTATGTTCCAACCTTTTCTCTAAAATCAGATAATGACATTGTTTTTCTTTCATTTTCTGGCGTAGCTGGATCATCATGGCCAAATGTAAACATTAAATCCATTCTGTCTTGCGCGCCGCTTATTTTTAAGTCAGCATCTTTACCTTGTGATTTATCTATTAACAAGTGTATTAAATTTACTACATCAGGATCAGCATGTGGATTTCTTGTGTTTGGATTTAATGAAACAGCTTTCTGTAAAATTTGTATATTAGCAGATAAATTAGTTATGTCGTCTTTGTTTTGTTGTCTCTTTTCAGTGTTTAATAATCTGAACTCATCGAACTTTAGTTTATTATTATTGTATGCAGACTTTATAGCTTCATTAACTTCACTTGAAACTCCTTGTAAATCTTTAAAACCCGTGCCTTCTAAAAATTTAGCAAAATCGTCGTTATCTTTTTCATTTTGCTTTCTCATGCGCTCATACATAGCGGCTTGCTGTTTATAAGCGGTAAGCCTACTGTTAGCTTTTGCTTGACCTATAGTAGCAAAAGACCTTTGCATCATACTAAAGCTTCTAGCAAAATTATTACTTAATGCTTCATAATTACTGTATATTTTTCTATTTGGATTTCTATAACTCATAATATTTTAATTTAACCTCCTGGTTGTGTGCCAAGACCAAGGCTACTCATTGTAGGTGTTGATCCATAACTTAGACCTTCAAAACTTGCTTGTGGTATAAAACTACCGAATGATCCAGAACTACTTGGCTGTGTAAAACCACTTGGTGGCATGAAACGACCTTGCGCTTTTGCTGCCTCACGAGCAGCATCTACCATTGCTTCATTTTGAGCTTGCGCCATACCCATGCCCATCAAAGATCCTCCTAATGTTCCAAACATACTACCAAGAGCTGCAAACTTATCTTGACTAGCTTGACGTTGCCTGTTAACAGCATCATCTAACAAACCTGCTGCCCTGTCTAATCTAGCTGTTTCTCTTTGTTCTCTAGCAGCAAACTCAAACTGTGCTCCAGCCATTTGACCTGCTTGTACTCTAGCGCCTTCTGCTAATCTAGCCCTTTGAGCTTCTGCTTCGCCACTAGCTCTTAATCTTTGATTTTGTGCCTGCTGTTGTTGTATACTAGCAGATATACCTCTTTTACTTCTTAATGCGGCTTGGGCTAAAGCTGTAGCACCACCAGCACCAGCGCCTGTGGCTCTTAACGTATCTAACGTGCCTGCTAAACTTAAATCAGCTTCTTCAGCTTGAAACTCTGCAGCCGCTGTAGCAACTTGTAGATTAGCAAATGGGTTTGTTATTTGACCAGATCTATCTTCTAACACGTCAGATGGATCTATTATCTCTTGTCTGTTTTGCTCTAAACCTCTTAAACTTCTTTCTAAATCAAAAACTTCTCTTTCAATTCTTTTTTCTCGTCTACCTGCTCTTACAGCGCTAAATATACCTTGACCTAGCTGTAAAGCCGCGCCTGCTATAGCTAATGGGCCTATACCGACAACGACATTGTCAGGTATTGCAAATAATTCTTGTATAATTTCAATCATGATGATCCGTTTATTTCATTTAAAACACCGAATAATTCTACTTTACTTTGATTAGTTACGTCTGTAGCTTTCCAATACTGTAATTCAAATACAGCGTGATAACCTTTTATACCAGTTGTAGTGTTAATCGTATTAGCGTTAAAGTCACCATCAAAGTATGTATTTTCGTATGGTGTTTTTTGTTTAAGTTCTTTGTAGTATTTACTTTCTTTTAATTCAAAGCCAACGTTTTGTTGCATAGAGTTTTCATCTAATATAGTCACTCCTTTTTCAGGAATTTTATATGCTTCTTCAGGTTGACTTTCTGTAGAGTAACCTTCTTTCATAACATTTTCAGCTGCAGCAGACTCCATTGACCAACCAGTTGTGCCTTCATAGCCTATTGTTAAAAATGATTTTGTGCTACTTGGCGCATCGTTCATTACATATTTTACGTAAGAAGGATCTGAGTATTGAACATCTATAGTTCTATTAGTACCACGCTCTGCGTAAAATCTATTATAATGAGAGCTAGCATAATGTTTAAATAAATCTTGTTGATTAAATGTATAAAATTCATTTGTCATGCTAGTACCAAACGTAGGTTTATAAGAATAAAAACTAACCCAACCTTTTGATTTTTCAGAGTAACCTAGTGTTACAAAACCTGAGTTACTAGTATTTAACGTTGTGTTTGTTGCGTTTGTTTTTTTACCTAAATTTATTGATGATGCTTGCATTGATAAAACGTATTGATCTTTTACCTCGTCATACATACCGTATAAAAATCCACTTGATCCAGCAGCTGCAACTAATTTTAAATTATCTCTAAAAAAGTCTTTCATGCCAGCGGCTGATATAGGCGTTAAACCATCTTGTGATAATCTTAATATAACACCTCTATTTTTATCAGCAAAATATTTTCTTGTTCCAAATATAGCAAAGCTTTCTGGATTTGTACTTATACCATACTTACCTGCGTATGCAGCTACTTGACCTATAACCTTAGCGCCGCTAACTGTTAGCTGACCACCCTCTGCTGTAAATATAGCATCTTTATCTATTAAAGCCCTGCTAACTTTATTTTCTTGAAATATATTTAAATTAGTATCTTCAGCATGTAGTTTTTGTATTGAACCATTTTCAATATCTACAGCTCTTGTTATTGCTTCACCTATAGCAAACTCGTTTGTTTTATTTACTTTTGTTTTAGAATTATATATACCAGAGTGTATCATAGCATTAATTCTTCTTATGGTATCATACTCTTCGTCTGTAGAATAAGCTCTGGCTCCAATATCAACTTGAGTTGCGTTAAAGCCTCCTTTTATTCTAGCTTCTTCCACGTGATATTTTCCAGGTTTAGCCGTAGTTTGATTTAAACCGCCAGCTAAAATAAAAGAGTTGTAAAATGCTATTTCTAAATTTATCGCCATATTATTAATTTTGACATTCACAAGCTACTTTTGAAGTAACTATACCATTACTGTTTATTATATAGTAATATTCTTGACCACTAACAGTTCCCATTGAGTACACCCCAGCAGGTGCTTTTGCTGTAAGCTGTGAGTTAGTATAAACAACGTTGTTAACAAAAAGCTCTAAACCGTTAGTAACATTACCACCGTTACTTGGAACATTAGAACCTGATGCTGATCCTTGTGTTGCGTAATAGGTGTTATAACTAGTGCTACAACAAAGCGTGCCATCAGTAGGCACTGTTGTGCCTTCCCAAAATAATCTACCTTGTGTGCCTGCATCTAATTTAAATATTTGAGTAGCTCTTGTTGTTGTGTTATTGCTAGAGTTACCATCATCTAATGTTATTGTTACAACCCTGTTAGATGCGGTGTCGTTAAAAAACGCATTAGCGTTTGACTCTGTAAATAGATTAGTTGTTTTAAGTCTTAATGTTGTTCCGTTTCTTGTAAGAGTAAAGTATCCAGCATAAGTGTTTACAGGAAAGCTAAACGACTGTGTTAATCCAACAGTGTTTTCTGATGATAGGCCAGCACCGTTAGAAACTTGTGCTGTAAAAACAACGTGGTTAGCGCCTACGTTATTAGCTACTGACGCGTTGGCTAAAGTAGCTGGGTTAAACGTTGGAACGCTGTTTGTTATATTTATTGTAAGGTTTGTGTATTTTACAGCGCCATTATCTGGATCTGTAGCTTGTACTCTCAACGTGTGAGCATCAATGCCTGTATTTTTAAAAGCAAAAACGCCTGACGTTGTTACAACACCAGCGCTACTAATAGACACTTTAGAGCTAACATCATTGCCGTCACCATCTCTTAAATATACTTTTGTAAAGGTAATATTGCTACTACCTTGGTTGTCTGCAGCAAACAACACACATGACGAACCACCAACTCTTGTGCCGCTAGCGCTATTTTCAGCTAAGTCAACAGAAGTACTATTTATTGAACCATCACCATTTGTATCCCAGCCTATGTTGCCAGGCGCGTTAGCAGAAGTAGCACCACTCATTTGTAAATCTAAATCTTTAACTAAACCACAAGTAGATGTTTCATAATAAATATCTATTAAAGATTCAAATGGTTTTGTTTCAAATACAGCTAATCCTTCGTAGTACCTTGAAAATAAAACAAAATCTCCTTTTTTCAACGTAACACCTGGTAAGCACTGTATTCTGTCAAGCGTACTGCTAACTCCACCGCCAACCGCGTTAGTTTCATGATGAGCGATAACTTTTGTTTTGCCTTTATTTTTTATTGCACTAGCTGTAATATTGTGGAGAAAATCAGAGTTCGCAAACAAACTATTTTGATTAAATTCACTTCCATTATCTACATCGTGCACGACGAACTCAACAGCATCGGTAGCATCTGCTCCAACTATACCGACATTAGATAAATCATTCCCTGTTATAGTGGTAAGACTGTTGGCAGCGCCATCAAATGTATAGTATTTTTTTAAATTAGGTAGCTCTGCTACTAATGGGTTTTTGTCTTTACCATAAACAAAATCAAACACAGAAAAACCACCAGTACCTGATTTATTATTTTCAGATGATACAAATAAATTTTGCTCAAACGCACTACCTAAACTTATAACTTCAGCTGGTTCTGTTAACTGTTTTTGTATCAATGATCTTGGACCGTTTCCAACATTTTGATAATCAAAAACAACTTTTGGAAATAATTCAGCATCAGAACCACTAATGCCAGGTCTATTTATATCTTGATCGTTGATAGCTCTCGGGACTTTATTTATATTATCACCGTATAAACTAAGCCAACTTCTACCTGCGTTTGATATATCTCTTGCGTTTTCTATATTATCCCACCCATCAAAATTAAAAGAAGTGTATATGTTATGATAGTCTTGTTCTGTTTGCTTAACAACTATTCTGTATGAATACCAGCCATGAGGATTATAATCAGCGCCAAACGTTCCATTGTATATACCTTTAGCGTCACCTAATAAACTATCTTCTTCAAAGTTTATATTTAGTGATTTACCAACAACAGCTCTTTCATCTGACCAGCTATAACCGCTATTAAATTGAGCTGACAAATCTCTTGTGTCAGCGGCAACAGTAAAAGTATCTGTTATATCACCTGTACTAGTAGATAATATAACTGGTGACTGTCTACCAAATCTATCAGAAAATACTATACCTACTTGATATGTTCTTCTTTGTTTAACTGAATGGTGTTTATAAGCCTCTGCGTTATACTGTACATATCCACTTGTATGATGTGATCCTGAATTAAACTCTTGGTCGCCTTTGTTAATTGATAGTATATTATACTTTATACCTCTGTTGCCAGCATTATCTACTGGATATGGATAATCTTGCTCGTAGTTACCATAAACAACTCTGTTACCTACAACCTCTTGCGCTTTAGCTCTTATTGGTACTTGATCAAAAACTCTTGTTATCTGATCTTCAGGTAATACTTTAAATGGCTTTTCAGATTTATATGTGTACTTATAAACTTGCCTGTAATATGTAGAACCACTGCTTAGTGGTTTTATAGTATAAGATTCTACGTTATCAACAAAAGCATTGTTATCTTGTACTTTAATTTCCTTGACTACTTTAAATGAAACACCATCAGACTCTTTTAATAAAACCTCAATTGTTTTTATTTTATAATCGTTAGAATATGTGTTAGCTGTGTAATCACTTGTTTTATGCTCATCAGCGTTTGGTATTGGTATTCTCAATATAGCTTTGTTGATACTATTTTGCATTATATCAACCTTTGTCTTTTTATATATATCTTGCTCACTGACAGGCACATCTGGTTCTGTAGTACTAACGTTATTAGTACCATCACCATTATCATCTTTAGTAGTTGCGTCGTCTATATGACTTATTAAACCATCATTTAAAGGTTTAAATATTATTTGTGTAAAAGGTGCTATTAATGAATACTCACCGTCTTCATATTTATATCTATATGAAAACCTAACAAATCTTTCTTTTAAATATTCTGATTTTATATTACCATCTCTTGATAAACCTGATACACCTGAGTTGTTAGTTAATCGTATAGTGCTATATGGAGCGTATTTTGCTACACTTATTTGCTCTTCATTTGTGTAGTACGTACCGTCTGTTTTTGTTAAAGCACTTGCTATATTTATTTTTCTAGGTTGATTATAGTCATCTGTAAAAAATAATAAATCATCTATAACATTAACGCCGGTTATTAAATGATTTTTAGATAAGTTTAGCCAAGCGCCGTCAACTAATGTGTGTATTGTTCCAGCACTAGTATCATACATCATTATTCTACAAGTATCATTTGATCCAGCGTTATAACCAGAAGTACCAGCACCTTTAGCTCTACTTATATTTCTTATAGCATCCCCTGATCCTGAAAAGTTTGTTACAAAATATATAATACGTTTGTTTTTATAATCATTACAATATCCTATAACGCTAGCTTGCGAGTCATTAGGAAAAGCTTGAGCCGTGTTATATGCTATAACGTTTCCTAAAACATTTTCAATAGCACCTACGTCTGAGTCTTCAGATTCTGATATGTGAACGTTTTGCGCTTCAATATACTCACCTTTAGGTATTAATCTCTCGTCGAGGTCTTTGTTCATTTTCCCTTTTAGGAAAGTATTTTTAATTATAGCCATTAATTATTTCTTAATCTGTTTAGCTTTACCTCTCATTACATTTATTATTTCAGAAGGCTTAATGTTGTATAATCTTATTTTAGCGTTTCTCATAGCGGCTCTTCTATCTTTTTTAGCTTGTGCTACTTGATAAGCTGGCACGCCTAGTTTAGTAGAAATTATAGCATGATATATGTATTTATACAAAGCATCTTCTGCTAACTTACTAACTTTCATTTCAGCGTCTGTTGCTAAACCATCTGATATATATTTTATTGTAATTGTTTTGCCTGATAAATCACTACTAAATCCAAACTGACCGTTTGCTTCGTCTACTACAAACACACCGTTAAAATTAGCTTTTGAAGGATCTAATCCATATCTACCACTATTGTTAAAAACTCTATTAGATAAGTAATGTGTGTATAGCCAGTAGTCATCACTTTTTAAATTACCGCTAAAAACATTTAACTCAAAATCTTTAAATCTAGTTTCTGTTACTGAAGGCGTTATAGTTAACGTATTGTTGTCACTATCAAATAAATAATCTCCGTCATCATTTTGTGATATAGACTCTGATGGTCTTGATGTAAAACTAGCTGGAAATATCGGATGCTCTAATCCAGCTGTATCAACCCATGATAACATAACGTAGTTAACATAGTCTTGAGGCATAGGTAGCGTTAATGAAGGTGGCACGTCAAGCTCTTGTATTTTTTCAACTCTTGATATATCATATGCAAACTCTTGTATACCTCTTTTAGCGTGAAACAAAACATCAGATCGTTTAGCTCTATTTATTATTTTACCATCACCAACATAGCCATATATAAAATTGTTTACAACGTCTGTTAAACTTACAAACCTATAATCACCTAACGATCTATCAACAAATCTTACTAAAACAACATCGTCTACTACTGGTTTGCCAGAACTAAATGTTATATTAGGGCTAGAATAACTATATGTATTTCTACCTACTTCTGTTCCGTTTACAAATATAATAAAATCAGTTTCAGCTGTAGGTAAATTACTTACAGTTAACTGGTATTTACCTTCATCAGCATGACCAGAGCCAGATGCTTGATTAGCTGTTGTTGTAAACTTTTGACTCGAAGTGTAATATTGTTCGGCTGTAGTTGTTCCTAGTAATCCCATAGTTTATTATTGTTGTGTTTTTTGTATATTCGCTGTTGCACCTATTTGAGTAGCAGCTTGAACTAATCCCGTATCTTTTATTATTAGACCAGCGTATCCTAATATTGTAATTATTAAATTTGTTTCCATCGAAGGATGCAGCTCAAAATTAGTTGATCCTCTTGTCGTTGTGTTATATAAGTCATTAACACTTATTGTTATAACTAAGTCTGTTGATCCTCCAATTACAGAGCTAGCAACTGTTATAGTATCACCAACAGCGTAGCCAGAACCAGCGGCTGTTACATCAACTTGAGTTACAGCATTACCAGCTACTGTTACTTTTATAGTAGCATTTCCACCTGTAAAACCAGATGTTGTTCCTGCTGTACCAGTATATGTACCGTTTGTTGCGCCTGATGATATTGTAGTTCTTGTAGCTAAAGTATTATTTGCTATAATCAAACCACCTTCAACAAACACTTGATCGTCATATACATTTGTGCCATACTGTGTATTTGTAGTATAACCAAATCTTGGTTCAGCTGGCATTTTAATGTATTGCATTAATACCGAAGATATTGATGTTGGATTAACTACAAGATCAGTAGCTCTTTGATAATAAATTGGAAAAGATACAGATGGTGATGTTAAATTTGAAGATAACAAGTATGGTAGTCTATTTTTATCTATTTTTTCTACCTCAATATTTTGATTACTTGTTGTAACATCTATTACTTTATAAAGATCTGTTGGCAAAGTACCAACCCCAGTGCTTAATGATATGCTAGAAGATTTATAAAACTCATCTATTTGCTCTTCAGTTCTAGTAGCTAGATCTCCATAGCTTTCATTTGTACGATTAACGTTTTCTAAATTTGAAAATTTATTATACTCATAAAATAAATTATCTAATAATTCTAACTGTGCTTGTTTAGCTAAATTATTATATTCATAAGGTGTTAGATAACCTCTCTGTTCCTTGTTTAATATTGATAAAACAGACTTATATACTTTATTTACATTAATCGCCATAATTTCTTTTTTATAGTAAGTGGTCACCTATAGAGATGACCACCTCTATAAATGATTTTTATTTTAGTTTTTTCTCAACTGTTTTAAAAATATCAATACCGTCATCAGTTTTAAAATACGCAGCTAACGCTGAGTATGGATTTTCATCAAATGGTACTTTAATTAACGCTTTATCAGTTGATCCCCATTTAAATGTTCTTTGATCATTAGATAATTTAATGATACCTTGTTCAACTGCTTTAATACCCATATTTCTAATATTGATATTTTCATCATTAGCGAGTTCTAAGAACAATTGTGGGTTATTCTGTGCAAATATCAAAGCGTCACGTTTAAGCTCCTTAGAAGTCATCTTAGATACATCATTTCCAACCTCTGACCTTAGTATTGCTTCCATGTGATCAACATCTAAAGTTTTTACTAAGTTCATAGCTTCTAGTTGTAATTCTAATATGTCTATATCGCTTGCTGCTTCTACATCCGCGTCAAATTCCTTATATACTGTTCCAGAGTCTGGATGATATATTGAAAGAAATTTTTGTAATGTTGTTTGTTCTTTTTCAACAAATAAATTACCGTTTCTAAAAACAATATGACCAAGTCTTTGTGGTCCTTTC
>Ga0160423_10000322_pt1 | contig 38136 bp, 35 predicted proteins | sample CRUFie14St8metaG_FD_108191 | JGI IMG/M metagenome (GOLD analysis project Ga0160423, IMG submission 108191) | Marine microbial communities from the Costa Rica Dome - CRUD Field 142mm St8 metaG | ecosystem: Environmental > Aquatic > Marine > Oceanic > Photic zone | place: Costa Rica: the Eastern...
CACCGGCCGACCCGTGGCTAATGCGAGCAAGCACACGTGCACTTGAAGTGAGAGATCTTCTCTTCCGCCAAAGGCGCCTCCAACTCCCCCGAGCACAAGACGAACCGCTGATTCCGGCAAGTCGAGACATGCAGCAACCTGACTGAGATCTTCATGAAGCCACTGGGTCGCAACGTGACATTCCACGCCGGCCCCGTCTTCGTCTGGAATAGCTAGCGCGGATTCGAGGCCTAAAAATGCCTGATCTTGCATCCCGATCGAGTAGTGGTCTTCGACAATGACATCGCCTACGACGCGGAGATCGCCTGTGACCACGTTCTGTTCACGGATGACATTCCCATCGGGATGAATAGAGGGCGTACTCGGATCTTTCGCGAGGCGGGCATCCGCGAGAGCTGGTAGCACCTCATAGGTCACTTCAATTGCGTCTACGGCACGAGCGCAGATCTCTTCGTCGTCTGCGACAACCGCTGCGATGGGTTCGCCAATGTAGCGAACTACATCTGCTGCGAAGACCGGCTGATCAGAGGAAATGAGCCCGTAGGTCGGCTTCCCTGGCACATCGTCAGCTGTGATGATGCGATGCACGCCAGAAATTGCCAGAGCGGGCTCGGTATTAATCGACACGATTCGTGCGTGCTGGTGCGGCGAACGAAGCGTTTTGCCGATGAGCATGTTGTCGGCTGAGAGGTCAGAGGAGAATTGGTATGCACCCTCGGACTTTGCGATCCCATCTGGGCGCAGTGGCGACTGGCCCAGGCCACCCGCCACCGTAGATTCGCGGATACCAAGGTCGCTCACGAGGCACCTTGACTGCGTCGTGTAATGACTGTCTGCACCGCTTCGACAATCCGTCCATAGCCGGTACAACGACAGAGATTTCCTGCAAGCGCTTCACGGATTTCATCGGTGAGTGGTTCCGGCGAGCGCTCGAGGAGGTTTGTGGCGGCCATGATGAGGCCCGGTGTGCAGAACCCGCATTGAATGGCACCGCATTCAACAAATGCGGTTTGGACGTCTGTCGCTCCTCCGAGACCTTCAACGGTGACAACCGACGATTGTGTCGCAGAGGCAGCGAGCACCAGGCAGGAGCACACCAAGTTTCCATCGAGAAGAACTGAACATGAACCGCACTCGCCCTCCTCGCAGGCACCTTTCGCCCCAGTGAGGCCGAGTCGGTCTCGAAGCACAGTAAGCAAACTCTCGCCAGGGTAAGCATCAATCACTTGGCGCCGCTCCCCGTTCACGTTGAGCTCAAAATGCCGTTCGTCATGGATGTTCGTCATGTGGAATTCCTCATTTCCTGAACCCCGCGTTCGATGAGTCGTCTTGCAAGCACGCCAACCGAGTGACTTCGGTAGGCAGCCGTCGAGCGATGATCGTCAATTGGCGATGCCGCTTGCTGAACAAGCTGCGCGATGCCTTGGAGCGAATCTGCAGATATCTCGATGTTGGTCCAGTCGATAGAATCTCCTGCAAACGCTGAAGCGTCTTCAGCCAGAATGACTGTGGGACCGACAGATCCCAGAGCAATGCGACACGAGGTCGACTTCGCAGAGATCACGACTGCAACGCCGGCCACCGAAATGACCATGGCATTACGGGTACCAATCTTCGAGTAAGCCTGCCAGCCATCAACAATCGGCATCTCAATACTCTCGATGAATTCATCATTCTGGAGCACCGAACGTTTCGGGCCGGTTGCAACGTGTTCCACCGCCACGCGACGCTGCCCTTCAGGCGATGTCAGGACTGCAACTGCATCGAGAGCAACGAGAGCGCAAACGCCGTCTCCTGCTGGACTCGCCGTGGCGATATTGCCTCCAATTGTCCCTGCAGTTCGAATCTGGTGGCTTCCCACTGTTCTCGCCGCTTGCGTGAGGCAGGGCGCAAGTGTATCGACCGGTGCACCAAGCAGTTCATCCCAGTTCACGCCGGCCCCGATTCGCAAGAGTCGCTGCTCATGGTCGACTTCAATGGTCGATAATTCGGGCACCTCTTTGAGGCTGATGACCAATTCATCTGGGCTTATGCGTTGCAATCCGTGATTGAGCGCCACCATCAGGTCGGTTCCTCCTGCGAGCAATACCGTCCTTGGCTCATCACGCAATAACGCCGTGAGTTGTTCAATCGAGTGGGGATGCGCTACCGGCACGTAAGAGAGTGTAGAAGGCGTAATCAAAAGGGCGGGATTTCTGCGTGTCATCTCCTTTGATGACGCCAGTGTTCGTGCCAGAATCAACAGCGGTGACATGGCCTGCGATCTCTGAATTTCTTCCAGTGGTGGTCTTCGTAGGAATTGCGGCGTGCATCTACATGATTGCTGGCTTCGGCTTTGCGCTCTTCGCCGTGCCGTCAATCAGTCTCTTCATGCCGGTGACCGAGACGGTCGCCCTGCTTACATTGCTCGGACTCACCAGCGTGCTGCGACAATCGTTCGCACTTCGAGAACACATTGACCGCCCTAGCGCTGTCCGGTTTTCGCTGTGGGCTGTCGCCGGAATGCCCGTGGGCTACTGGATAGTGAACGTCATTTCTGATCAAGCGCTGCGTATTTTCCTCGGCGTGAGCACCCTCATTGCGACTGTTGTGTTGCTCCGCCGGTCAGAGAATCACACGTCTCGCTCTGCCGTCGAGAGTACATTCGCATTTGCCTCTGGTGTTCTCAACGTGTCGATTGGCACAAACGGCTCTCCACTGGTGTTCGCGTTGCAGGGTCGACGTCTCACCCCAAACCAATTCCGTGCGACGATCGCGGTCATTTTTGCAGTCAGCGCTGCCGTGACAGGCACGATCTTCGCCTTCGATGGCCGATACACCGATCGTATTTTTCTCCTTGCCGTGAGTGCTCTGCCCTCTTGGTTTATCGGTACGCTTATCGGGGGCAATATGGCGAGCAACATTGATCAACAGCAATTTCGTTCGGTCGTACTGGTGCTTCTCGCGATCACCGGAATTTCAACTCTCGTTTTCGCTCTATGACTCACCGCTAATATCGTCGCAAGGTCTTGCAGGTGACAAACGTCACAAAGTAAGTTGCATTCACTGCCGTAAGCCAGCGGACGGTGTTACTCGGGTGTAAGTCTGGCAACGAAAAAGGGGGGTCATGACGACGTCTGCCGCGTCTGAATCTGGTGCATTATTGTCCGTCAGGGACCTTCGCACCCATTTCGACATCGGTGGTCACTCCGTGAAGGCTGTCGATGGCGTGTCATTTGATGTCCATGAAGGAAGGACTCTTGGCATCGTAGGAGAATCAGGGTGCGGAAAGACCGTTCTATCCCGATCAATTATGGGTATTACGACGGCGTCAAATGCTGCCACATCAGGGTCAGTGAGTTACTGCGGAACTGAACTAGTAAGCAAGAGCAAGCGTGACCTCCGCAAATTCTGGGGCAAAGAGATGGCGATGGTGTTTCAAGACCCCATGACGTCTCTCAACCCGGTTGTTCGTGTGGGGCGACAGCTCACCGAGCATCTTCGCGTCCATCTAGACCTTTCAAAGTCGGAGGCGAGAGATCTTGCAGTGCAATTGCTGACGTGGGTCCGTATCCCGGAACCTCGGGAGCGCCTTGACAATTACCCACATCAGATGTCTGGTGGTATGCGACAGCGTGTTTGTATAGCTATCGCTCTTGCATGTTCACCGAAACTACTGTTCGCCGATGAGCCAACAACCGCACTTGACGTCACGGTTCAGCACCAAATTCTGAATTTGCTGGCCCAACAACAGGAAGAGCGTCGGATGGGAATGGTACTAGTCACTCACGATTTGGGTGTAGTTGCGACCCGCACCGATGACATCGCAGTCATGTATGCAGGCAAGATTGTGGAGAAGGCGTCAACATCGGCGCTTTTCAGCGCAATGCGCCACCCCTATACACAGTCGCTCTTCTGGTCAATCCCGAAGACCTCAGAACCGAAGCACACTCGTTTGAGCGCAATCGTCGGTCGACCGCCAAACCTTGCGGCCCTACCCCATGGCTGCTCGTTCGCAGACCGTTGCCCGTATGTTCAGCCGATATGCAGAGAAGTTGAGCCAAAGTTACAAACAATGGACTCGCATTCATTCGCGTGCCACCTCCCCGTCGGCAGCGCAGACGCAGAGGCGGCTCTCAACGCAAATATTTCAGCAGGCCTTCTTCAGTCAAAAGCTGCGGCGGCACGTCGTGAGGCGCGCGAGGGAAGGTTGACGTAATGGCGGGTTCGGGTACAGCACATCTCCGCGACGAAGACGACATGATGATTCGGGTGGAAAACCTCACGGTCCAGTTTCCAGCGAAAGGTGGCAACGTCGTCCACGCGGTGAGCGGAATCAGTTTTGACGTCCGTTGCGGTGAGACTCTTGGCCTTGTAGGCGAGTCTGGCTGCGGAAAATCCACGACGGGCAAAGCGCTTCTCCAACTTCCTCCTCCAACGGGTGGGTCGGTCCAACTCGACGGCGAAGAGTTGACACAACTGAGCCGGCCTGAAATGACGGCCCGCCGGACCGACATTCAAATGATCTTTCAAGACCCGATCTCGTCGCTCAATCCACGGAGGACAATTGGCAAGATCGTCGCAGAGCCTCTCGACGTATGGGGGCCAACAGCGAGTGATGAGCAGTGGGCACTGGTTGCGAGCATCCTTGATGCGGTCGGCATCGACCCTGAGGATGCGAAGTACAAACGACCTCACGAATACTCCGGTGGCCAATGCCAGCGAATTTCGATTGCACGAGCGCTCGTCATGGAACCAAAGGTGATCATCTGTGACGAGCCAGTTTCTGCACTCGACGTGTCGGTGCAGGCCCAGATTCTCAACATGCTGGAGGATCTCAAGGCGAAACACGGACTGACCCTCGTATTTATTGCCCACGATCTTGCTGTTGTGAAAAACATCAGCGATCGCGTGGCCGTAATGTATCTCGGCAAAATGTGTGAGATTTCTGATTCCGATGATCTCTATGCCAAACCAGCACACCCATACACACAACTTCTTATGGATTCGCACCCAGAGCCAAATCCTGATGCGGTCATCGATGATACGGTCATCCTCGGTGGCGAGATTCCGAGTCCGATCTTCCCACCATCAGGTTGTCGCTTTCGCACACGCTGCAAATCCGCTGACGACCGCTGCGCAAATGAAGAGCCGAAAATGTCAATGATCTCTGACGGACACTATGTTGCTTGTCACCATCCGCTAGTGGAGCCGGTTTCATGACCTGCGCTGGCCTATGGCTATCAGCGCAACCGCTAGCATTCAATCGCTGTGGTGAAATGCCACTTCGACCCGTCGTGACGACCAGTCGCGACGATGATAACAACCAATCAATAAAAACTAAATGGGGGAAACTGCAATGAGACGAAAAGGTCTTTACCGAGCAGTCGCCTTCCTTGCAGCCGCCGGTCTTATTGCCGGTGCCTGTGGGGGAGATGACGATAGCGCGCCCGCTGACACACCGGAGGAAGCTTCAGGTGAGGCTGAAGAAGCAGCTGAGGAACCTGCTGTCGAAGCCGGTGATGAAGCGGAGGGTGATGTCGATACAGCAATCGAAGAGGAGGAGTCCGCTGTGAATTATGGCGGTTCGATCTCCGTAGGAGTCGAGGCAGAAGCAACTGGGCTTCGTCCTTGGGAGGACACCTGCTCCTCACCTTGTTACAACATGATGAATTCAGTCTTTGACAAGTTGGTGGAGATGGATGTCAGTGGCGCTTATGTGCCGTACCTCGCAGAGAGTTTGACTTCGAACGAAGACTTTACGGTCTGGACGATGACTCTCCGCGGCGACGTGACATTCCATAACGGCGTTGAACTTACTGCTCAATCGATTGCGGATATGTTCCCAATCCAGCAGGCTGGCTCAGCCGGCTCAAGTGCAATCGCTGCCGCAAACCTGGTGTCAGTAGAAGCGACTGGTGACCTAGAAGTAACGTACACCTTGTCTGAGGGCGGCTCAGCTTTCCCGGCAACACTCTCACGTGCACCTGTCGGAATGGTATTTGAACCAGCAGCGGCAGCCGCTGACTCAGAGGGCTTCTCGATGGCACCAGTTGGAACCGGGCCGTTTGTAATTGATTCGAGAGACCTTGATAACGAGACCACGTTTGTCCGTAACTCCGAGTACTGGGGAACCGACCCTGACGGAAATCCTCTTCCGTACCTGGACTCAATTTCATTCCGTCCAATCCCGGATGAAGGCACACGACTCGACGCGCTGCTCTCAGGAACAGTGAATGCGATGCAGACACTGCGTCAGGGAACTATCCGAGACGCACGAAATGCACGTGATGAAGACGGTGCGGAAATCACTCTTTATGAACACCAGGGCAACAACGTTGGTGGCGGAATGTACAACGTTCTCGCTCCACCGCTCGACGATGTTCGAGTTCGCCGTGCACTTACCCATATGAACAGTCAGGAACAGGTGATCGAGGCGCTCGGCGGTACTGGCATCTCGCTTCCAGGAACCCAGTGGTTCAGCCCTGATTCACCTTGGTGGAGTGAAAAGGTCGCAGAGGCATGGCCGAAGTTTGATTTTGAGGGTGGGGTTGCCATGCTTACTGAATACGTAAATGACCCCGAACGCTCCGACGGAAAAGCCGTTGGCGAGTCGATTGACGTTGAGTTGTCATGTCCTCCTGACCCAACACTCATTGCTTCAATGCAGGTGGTTGAGCAGCTTTATACCGCTAGCGGTTTGGTCAACGTAACGATGACTAACTATGACCAGCAGACCCACATCGGAATTGCGCTCGGTGCAGAAAACGGATATGTGGGGAACCATCAACAGCACTGCTGGAGATGGAGTAGCGATGACGATCCGGCGGTGAACCTGAATCCCGCCCTGGCGCCGCCAACTGCGGAAATTGCTGAGGCAATTGGTCTTCCTGGGGTCGTCTCACCTCTGAACTTCACCAACTGGTTCAGCCCAACAGCGTTCCAGGCAGCAGTTGCCGCAACTAAGACAGATGACTTCGCAACCCGTTATGGGCTCTATGAATCCATCATGCTTGAGTTTGCAGATCAGGTGCCGGTGTATTACTCCGGTCACACTGCGACTGCAATTGGAACCGAGACCAACGTTCTTGGTCTAAATAGCTGGCATGTGCCATCTGGTGAGCTCGGTATTGGCTTCCCGAGTGCGGAGGGCCGCTGGGCCGAAGTGTTCATCGCTTCCTAAAAAACCACATCGGTTCCGGGAGGGAGAGTTATGGGAAAAGTCATTGTCGCAAGGCTCGTTCGCCTCACAGCAACGCTTTTAGCAGTGACTTTTCTCACGTTCTCAATGACAGCTCTCCTTCCCGGAGATCCGGTCAATGCCATCCTCGGGGTCGACTCAGTTCGTGACCCCGAGGTTGTGGCACAAATTCGGGCGGACCTCGGTCTTGATGATCCATTCCTTCTCCGTTACGTGAATTGGCTTGGAAACACTGTGACCGGTGACCTAGGACAGAGTTACATCACCGATCAAGATGTGAGTAGTACGATCGCCCAGCGGCTGCCGGTAACTGCACAAATAGCATTCATGGCGATCATCATGGCACTCGTACTTGCAATTCCGATTGGGGTCCTCGGCGCTTATAAGCGGGGGAAGTGGCAGGATACGACAACATCCGCAGGTGTTCAGATTGCCCTCTCAGTTCCGAACTTTATCGTCGGTATCTTTTTCATTTGGCTGTTTTCCGTTCAACTCGGATGGCTCCCAGCTTCAAACTGGAATCGCATCAGCAAAGACGGGCTCATCGAAAATCTTAAGACTGCGATACTCCCAGCGTCCGCTCTCGCCATGACTCAGATGGCTATATTTTCTCGGCTCGTGCGATCGGACATGATCGCAACATTGCAGGAAAATTACATTCTTGCAGCTCGCTCAAAAGGTCTTTCGGATCGGTTTATCCTCATTCGCCATGCGCTTAGACCTAGCTCTCTGAGCCTCATGACGATCGTCGGAATTAACTTCGGTGCACTCTTGGGCGGCACGGTCATCATTGAGACTCTGTTTGCGATACCAGGTATCGGATTCAGGCTCATTAATGCAATAAATCAACGCGACATCATCGTAATTCAGGGCATCACGGTCTTTATCGCAACGGCTTACGTCGTGATTAACACAATTGTTGACCTTTTCTACGCAGTTATCGACCCAAGAATTCGTAAGGCCTGAGATGTCGAACATCAACACCACAAACGAAATTTCAGAATTTCCACGGGACAGGCTCAGCAACGTCTCTTCTTCAACAATCTCGCCGGCCACTAACACCCCCAAAAAAGCAACACTTCGTGAAGTGATAGGGGCCATGCCTCTACGAGTGAAAATGGCATCTACATGGCTACTTCTCGTTGTCTTTGGCGCCATATACGCCAAGATTGACACCGGGTTACTTAGCGGGTCACTCCCCTTGCAAAATCCAAACTTTCAGACAAACGGCTTCGATCCCGCAACAGCTACATTTGGGAGTGGGGAGCCGATCGAAGGAATCTCGGCTGCTCACTGGCTAGGAACCGATGCGATTGCTAGAGACACTTTCGCTCGAATCGTGCACGGCGGGTGGGTATCGCTGATCGTTGTGGTCGTCTCTGCGGCGTGTGGGATTATCATTGGTGGATTTTTAGGTTCACTAGTTGGTTTCGTTCGCGGGCGCACAGAGACGATAGTGATGGCTTCGGTCGACGTGATTCTCGCATTTCCTGCCCTCGTGCTACTGCTCGCTCTTGTTTCCATCTTCGAGGTTCGCAATCTTTTCGTGATCAGCGCAGTAATCGGTATTCTCTCAATCCCCGCTTATACAAGAGTTGCGCGCGCGAATTCGCTCGCAATTTCTTCTCGAGAGTTCGTAACCGCCGCACGTGCGATCGGAACAAAGCCGAGTCGGATTCTCTTCAGAGAAGTGATACCTAACGTGCTACCCACGCTGCTGGCTTACGCCATGGTGGCCGCGGCCTTCGTCGTGGTGGTGGAGGGCTCGCTGTCCTTCCTCGGACTGAGTGTTCAACTACCAACAGCCACGTGGGGCAACATGATCAACCAAGCTCGTCGCGACATAAAGATCAATGTTGCGCAGGTGGTGTGGCCGTCGCTAGCTCTCTCAATCACGGTCCTCTCGCTTAATCAAGTAGGAGACTATTTCCAGCAGCGAAGGGAAGTAAGAGGATCCAACCTATAAAGCTTCATACAACGAGCATCATCTCGTTTAGATCTTCCCAGTAGGAAGGCCAACTCTTCGACGTCACCCCTGGATTAGTGATAACGGTGCCCGGAACGCGTGCACCAATTATTGAGAACGCCATTGCGAGGCGGTGATCGTCATGAGTTTCGACAGTTGCGCCAGTAAGTTCTGCCGGATAAATGGTGAGACCATCGTCGTGTTCAACGACATCGGAACCGAATTTGAGTAATTCGGCCGCAAGATCTCCGATCCGGTCGCTCTCTTTGCTTCTTATAAAACCCACGCCACGGATTCGGGTAGGACTTGCGGCGAAGCACGCAAGCGCAGCAACGGTTGGCACCAAATCAGATATCTCCGACATATCGATGTCGATACCCTCGAGATCACTCCCATTCGATGTCAGCTTGGTGGAATGAGGTGTCCAGTTGATCTCGACGTTCATCATTTTCAGAATGTCAACAATCTGACTATCACCTTGTAGAGACGCGGACCCGAAGTCTTCAATGATCAGGGTTGAACCCGTTAGCGCTGCTATTGCGAGCGGATAAGACGCCGATGAGGCGTCCGGTTCGATGGTGATAGATGTCGCCGAATACTCCTGCGGTTCAATGCGAATGGAGCCTTGTGAAATCTCAGCTGACACTCCAAACAGCCCCATGACCGAGGCTGTCAATTCTACGTACGGCTGCGAGATCGGCTGTCCCTGCAAAGTGATCTCCAGGCCCTCCGGCAGCACCGGGCCGATCATCATCAGCGCAGAAATGAATTGGCTCGATGTCGTCGCATCAATCGATACCGCTCCCCCGTGAAGTGGGCCATTAACAGTCACCGGCAATCCGCCGTCTTGATCAGCGATCCGCGCACCCAGTGACCTAAGGGCAGCGAGCAAGGGACCTATCGGACGCCGCTTCAAGCGCTCGTGCCCGTCGATAGAGATGTTGCTACCAGACGTCGCTGCAAGCGCCGTCAAGAAGCGTGAGGTCGTCCCTGCGAGTTCGGCGTGAATCGTCCCCGATTGCAACGATCTAGTTCGCACCACCGCTGCGGACGAACCGGAGAGAACCACCTCGACCCCAAGGGCACTGAGGCCCGACAGCATGGCGCTGGTGTCATCACCATCAGGAAGATTTTGAAGCGTTGATCTTCCCTCACTAAGAGCAGCGCAGATGAGTGCCCGGTTCGCAATGCTTTTCGACCCCGGAACGCGAACTTTGGAGTGGAATGGGCGCTCAACCGGGGTGCACCGAAATGTCATGTCAGGGCACTCACGGTTGGCCGGAAGCCACGTGCGATGAGACCACCGCGAAACATGTCGACCACCCCTGAATCGACGAGAACGACAGCGACACCACGGTTACCTTCGGCGAGGTGAACAACCTCGAAATTGGCGATGTTGACGCCGAGCTCAGCGGCAAGGGTGAACACCTCGGCTGCAGCACCTGCACGATCTGGAATGCGAATACGCACCTCGGAGAGTGATGACGGGTCGGTCACACGACCTGGAAGATTAGCTCTTGATTCTCGAGCCCTCTGAAGCATGCTCTCTAGTGAAGTTTTCTCTTCGGCTTCGATAAAATTTCGCACATTCTTGAGCGCTGCATTGAGGTCATCGATTGCTTCGAGAATCGCATTACGGTTCTCTTGACAAATATCAATCCAGATACGTGGTGATCCACTTGCAATACGAGTCATATCTCTGAAGCCACCCGCAGCAAGACGGAGCAGCGAAGCGTGCTCTTCGGATCGGTCTTGAGCAAGCGACATCAATGACGCGGCCGTGAGGTGTGGCAGATGGCTGACAACGGCAACAAGTCGATCGTGTTCGGTTGGGGAAAGTGCGACGACTTCAGATCCCAATTCACGTACCAGTGATGCGACAACTGCAAAATTTTCGTCATCAGCCTCAAGGTCGGGGGTCAAAACCCAGATCGCACCATCGAACATGTGAGGATCAGCTCCATCAAGACCTTCGAGTTCACTGCCTGCCATTGGGTGCCCGCCAATGAAGCGCTTGTCGTGGATTGACTCACAGATTGGTGCCTTCACAGATCCGACGTCAGTCACAACACCTGACGTCGTTTCTAGCATCTGCCTCACGACGCCAACACTTGCTGTAACTGGAACCGCCACGATGGTGATATCCGCTTCCAGATCGAGGCCAATTTCAGAAATGATGCCCTCGTGTTCTGCACGACGACTCACTACGTCATCAAGATCACTCCCTCGCACATCCCAGCCTCGCTCGCGCAGGGCAAGCGCAATAGAACCTCCGATGAGGCCAAGACCCACAACGTTCGCCGTGCGCGTGTGATCAAGAGTATTCACGGGCGTTGAGCGTATCGTTCAAGGCCGCAGGCTTTACTCAGTTCGATGACTTCCGACGACGACATCTTCCGCCAGTCACCAGGTGCGAGCTTGTTATCACGGATCGGACCGATGCGAATACGGATGAGCCGTTGCACGCGATGTCCAACTGCGTCGAACATTCGCCGTACTTGTCGATTTCGTCCCTCATGAATGACGATGCGAACAACCCCTGGCTCAGGTTGTGAAACTCGCGCTGGTGCGGTCATTCCATCGTCAAGCTCCACTCCATCCCGGAGGGCTCGGAGTGCTCCCGATGAGAGAGAGCCATCCACTTGGGCAAGATATTCCTTCTCGACCCCTTTAGACGGGTGTGTCACGGCGTGGGTGAGATTTCCGTCAGTGGTCAGAAGAAGGAGCCCTTCGGTTGCCATATCGAGCCTGCCAACAGCATGAAGCCCAGGACACTCAGGCACAAGTGACAGCGCCGTAGGGCGACCTTGAGGATCAGACGCTGTCGTCACCACTCCATCTGGCTTGTTCAACAGGTAGTAGACGAGATCAGGCTTTATACCAACCGGAACACCATCAACGCAGACAACGTCATCACCGACATCAACCCGACACCCAAGTTCAGCGACCACATCGTTCACCGTGACGCGACCCTCCGAAATCAATATCTCACAGGTTCGACGACTCCCCCAGCCACGCTGAGCTAACACCTTTTGAAGGCGTTCCCCCTGCAGCTCGCCACCAGGTTCGTCGGCATCTTCGAGATACCAGGAGACCTCATCAACCATATTGACTAACTCTCAGCCTGGAGCAGGTTCGCTTGGCGGTTCAATGCGCAGACCATTCTCAAGCGCCTCCACGACGTCTGCATCAGGAATGAACTCGGCGATTGATGGCAAGTCCTCAAGACTTGCAATTCCTAGTTTCTCGCAAAACGTTGAAGTGGTTCCGTACAAAATTGCCTGACCCGGGCCGTCATCATGGCCGACGGCATCGATGTATCCCCTCGCAGTAAGCGTTCGTAACACCCCATCAGGGTCAACACCCCTGATCGATGCGATTTGACCACGACTGATTGGCTGTTTGTAGGCGATGATCGCAAGGGTTTCAAGGGCGGCTCCGGAGAGTCGTGTCCTTTGCTCATCTAGTAAGAAGCGTTCAACATACGGGGCAAGTTCAGCAACCGATTGGTATCGATAGCCTCCCGCTACTTCGATTAGTTCAAAGCCCGAATGTCGTTCACTATATTCAGCGGCAAGAGCTTCACATGCCGCCTCAATGTCAGAAAGCGGCCGTTCAAGGAGTTGCGCAAGCAGTTCGACCGGTACCGGCTCCATTGCGACAATAACGATGGCTTCGATCGCTGCATGAAGAGAAGACGGGTCTTGTTCGTGCATAGCTAACCCTCGTAATCATCGATTGCGAGAACCAGTAGGTCGGTGTCAGCGTCTCCTACCCAGACAATGTCGATCTCGCCAAATTGAGTGAATTGCTCGATGTCAACGATTCCTTGCTTGAACAGCTCGAGCACGGCGAGAAAACGAACGATGACCTCTACTCGCTCAACCAGGTCTGCAGTGAGGCGCTTGAAATTGATACGGCCAACAATTGGCAGTTCGGCAAGAAGCTCATCGACTGCTTCAGCCACTGTGATTCGTATCGGAGAAACATGGAAGAGATCGACGATTGGCTCAGGTTTGGGTGTGAGCGCCCGAATAGCAGCACTCTGAAAACGGCGAATCGAGACGCCCTCAAGCAGGTCAGGCATGAGCCCAGCGAATCGTTCATCTGCGCCAGTTCGTCGAGGGAAGCACAGGTCAGCCTGTTCGGACAGCGCATTGAGCACCCGAGCGACATCTTTAAATGTCTTGCATTCGAGCAGTCTGGCAAGTAGGAGATCTCGCTCCGACCAGAGCGCAAGCTCTTCATCAAGGTCACCATCATCGTGCCCAGGAAGTAACCGGCGGGTTTTAAGCTCAACGAGTGTGGCGGCGATAAGCAAGAACTCGGTTGCCACCTCAAGGTCGAGTGCCTGCAAGCGCTCTACTTCGAGCAAATAGCCATCGACAATTCCTGCCAAGTCAACTTCGTAGAGGTCGACTTGCTCCTTGAGGATCAGCTGGAGCAAGAGGTCAAACGGTCCCTCGTACACCGGTGTCTCAACAGCAAATGCCACGCCCTTACGCTAGTACCCAAACCCATTCCGTTACTGCGACCCTCCACAGGTAGCCTGTCGATGTGACTCGAGTTCTTTCGTGCATTCAACCGACCGGCGATGTCCACCTCGGCAATTATCTTGGTGCTCTTCGCAATTGGGTTAATGGCCAACACGAAAAAGACGTGTATCACGGCATCGTCGACCTTCACGCGTTGACAGTGACAACCGAATCTGGCGTAGTTGGCGGGTCAACAGTGAGTCTTGCCGCAATGTTGTTCGCTATCGGTTTAGATCCCGATATTGCAACGATCTTTGTGCAAAGTCACGTGCCTGAGCACTCACAACTTGGATGGGTGATGGAATGCACGGTCTCATTCGGGGAACTCTCTCGCATGACTCAGTTCAAGGACAAGTCAGCAAAACGTGAAACCGACTTCGTTGCAGCAGGTCTCTTCACATATCCAGCTCTTCAAGCGGCCGACATTTTGTTGTACGACGCAAATGAAGTGCCCGTCGGAGATGACCAACGGCAACACATCGAAATCACCCGAGATATCGCAGTTCGTTTCAATAGCCGATTTGGGGAGACATTCGTAATTCCAGAGGCGGTGACCCCAGCCGCAGGTGCCCGAGTAATGGATCTACAAGCTCCGTCGTCGAAAATGTCGAAATCTACCGACTCGGATGCAGGATGTGTTTTCCTGCTAGATGATCCGAAAACAATTGAAAAGAAGTTCAAGCGAGCAGTGACCGACTCTGAATCTGAAGTTCGGTACAGCGTGACGGAAAAGCCCGGAGTCTCGAATCTTCTTGACATTCTTGCTGCAGCCGGAGGTGGTACCCCTACACACCTCGCAGAGGAGTACACCCAATATGGTCCGTTGAAGGCTGACGCGGCCTCGTCAGTGATTGCGATGCTTGAGCCAATTCAGCACCGGTATCGCGAGTTGATGAACGACCCAGGTGAACTGCAACGATTGCTCGATATCGGCGCTAGCAAAGCACAACAGCAAGCCGCCTCAACATTGAGCAGAGCGTACGAAGCTATTGGGCTCCTCCTGCGCTGAAGGGACTCCTTCTTCGCTGAGCCGACAACACGTTGATCGGCGACTCTTCCGACTCGCCCTTCCTGCACTCGGAACACTCGCTGTCGAACCGCTGTATGTCGCAACGGACACGGCCATCATCGGTCGCGTCGGTGCAGAAGAACTCGCCGGCCTGGCCGCCGCGGGGACCATTTTGGCAGTGATCGTTGCCGGAACGAATTTCCTCGCATACGGAACGACTGAGCGCATTGCCAGCGCTCGAGGTGCACAGAACGTGGCCCGCTCCGGCGCGTTTGCTCAACACGCAATCTTGCTTGGCCTTGGCCTCGGCCTGTTGGCGTGCGTTGCACTCGTTTCTTCGGCCTCATCGATTATTTCTCTTCTCGGTGCCGGCCCGGAGACCACGTCGCACGGCATTCGATATCTCACGGTTGCGGCATTTGGGCTGCCAGCAGTCATTGTGATGGTCGCAGCCCAAGGTGTGCTGCGCGGCCATGCTGACTATCGACGACCCTTCGTCGTGCTGATGGTGAGCAACATCATCAACGCAGCAATCGAGATCCCACTCGTATTTTTGGCGGGTTTGTCAATTACCGGCTCAGCCGTATCGACGGTAATTGCGCAGTACCTGGGCGCCATCTGGCTTGTCATGATCGCAAGACCTCATCTTCAAGTAGGCCGTCGATTCTCAGTGCAGAGCGCCGTTGCTCGCGATCTACTCAGAGTAGGTGGCCACCTCGGCGTACGCGTGTTCTCCATGCTTGCGATTGCCACCGCTTCAACCGTGCTTGCCGCTCGGAGTGGAGATGCTGTTCTCGCCGCTCACCAGATCGTCAATGGAGTATTCGTCCTACTGGTGCTGTGCCTCGATGCGATTTCCATTCCAGCACACACTTTGCTTGGCGAGTCGCGCGGCTTGGGGCACCTCGAGCTTCAACGACGAGTGTCAAGCCGTGTGTATTTCTGGAGCGGAGTATTAGGAGTTGCATTTGCCATAATCATCTTCGCTTCTGCACAAGCACTACCCAGCCTTTTTACTGCGGATCAGTCTGTGAAATTGGCGGCAACCGATGGGCTACGTCTTCTCTCAATAGCTCTTATCCCTGGAGCGATCGCGTTCGCTGGCGATGGGATCCTCATCGGTCTCTCAGACAGCAGATTTCTGGGTCTCGCGGCGTTCGCTCACACGGCGATCATGGCACTTGCCCTCTTTTCTGAGTCGATTCGTACCGGGCCAGGTCTTTCGACAATTTGGGCCCTTCTGACGCTCTGGATGATCATCCGAGCATTCACCGTCGCCGTCCGCAGCCGATTACTTCTCCGGTAGAGGCGCAGTGCCTAGAGATCATCAGCAACACGTAGTGCAGGTCCCCACCGCCCGCGCCCGAGTACCGTTTCTAAAGTAAGAAGAGAACTTCCCGCCTCGCAGAGTAGTTGAGCACCAATTCGCTCATGGTCGTGATAGCTGGCGAATCGCTTCGTTCTTGGCCCCACCAACGTTGCAACGATGCGCAGAGGGACTGATAACCCCGAAACTGTCTTTCCCACATCGTGAAGGAACACTCCTGCAAGAGCATCCTGCGGTGCATGAGGCTCAGCAGTAGTAAAGCGACGAGCGACCATCACTGAATGGGATCGATCAGCACGACACATCCGAAACCAGAGCAAGAGTTCTTCTTCAGCAAGTGTCTCCCTGACGAGCGCCATCTCCTCAGCCGATATTTCGACGGGATGCAGCGACCACCATGTTCGGCGAATCAGATGCAGAATCTGTTTCACGACTGCCTCTTCGCTCGCGGATGCGCTGCTACGTACAACTCCCACAGCCGTTCTTGGCTCACTCGGGTGTAGAGCTGCGTAGTTGAAATCGTGGCATGGCCCAAGATCTCCTGCACGATTCGAAGATCGGCTCCGTGATCAAGGAGGTGGGTTGCACACGAATGGCGTAACACATGCGGAGAGAGATGTTCTGTGATGCCAGCTCGTTCACCGGCACTTTTGATCACCAACCAAATACCTTGTCGAGAAATCCGGCCTCCACGTCTATTTAGAAAAACTGCCTCAGCATCATCTCGGTGACGCCACTGCCTGGGAACGAGCTGTGCACGCCCTTGGGGCCCGAACCAGTCTTCAAGAGCCAACAGAGCGCTGGTGCCGAACGGAACGATGCGCTCTTTCGAGCCTTTGCCAAGCAGTCGGACAAGTTGACTATCAAAGTCAATTGCAGAGGTGGACAGTCCCACCACCTCACCCACGCGAGCCCCGGTGGCGTACATCAACTCAAGAATCGCGCGGTCTCGGCGAGAAACCGGGTCACCCGCTGAACACGCCTCGAGGAGTTTGATCACCGACTGCTCATCAAGTGGCTTCGGAATTCCTGACGGAACCTTGACTCCATCAAGACGATTCGTCGGGTCATCGTATCGAAGCCCTTCGGTGACCAAAAACCGGTGAAGCATTCTCACCGCTGCAAGGTTTCTCGCTATCGAGGTGGGTGCTGCACCTTGGGACTCTCGAGACGCAATGAACGACACGATCAGCTCGTCACCTACTGATAGAGGGGTTTCGTGGTGCTCTGCGAGAAAGATGACATACTTCATGAGGTCGCGCCGATACGCCATGACCGTGTTTGAACTACGGCCGCGTTCTGTTGTCAACCACAGCAAGAAGTCCTCGATCTCAAGTGGAAGCGTTGCAGTGATCGATGCGGGTGTATCCACTAGTGAGCACTGTCCCGTTGCAACAGCAGTCGATTCACCAGCAACAGAGCAGTCACGGTTTTAGCATCAGTGATCTCCCCCTCATCGATCATCGTCAGCGCGCGTTCCATAGGTAAGTGATGAACTTCCATGTGTTCTTCTTCAGGACCTTGCCGCTCAGGAACACCTTGCGTGCAGCCGGTTGCGAGAAACAAGTCTGTGACAGCATCGGTCATACCCGGGGACGGTTTCAGCGAGAAGATGTGCTGTAACTTCTGCGCAATAAGGCCAACCTCCTCAAGCAACTCACGCTGCGCCGTGACCACAATTGGCTCTTCTGGGACATCTCGCATGCCTGCTGGCACTTCATAAATAGACTCTCCGTACGTTGGCCGATACTGCCGAAGCAGGACCACGGACGGCACACCCTCTGGGTCGAACATCAACGGAAGCACCGCAACCGAGCCAGGAGATCGGACGATGTCTCGGGTAAATGACTCTCCGTGGGGGTCAAGAAATGATCCGACGACAACATTCCACACGCCACCCTCGTGCACAAGGCGGTCACCTTCATGACGGAACTCCGCCATTACGTCACTCTCGCGTCGCTCTTTTCATTGCTTTCGGCGCGGTCCATTGCAGAACCAACCAAATCGCGGAACAGCGGATGCGGACGATCTGGGCGACTCTTGAACTCAGGGTGAGCCTGAGTGGCCACCCAGAACGGGTGATCAGATAACTCGATGAATTCGACGAGTCGACGATCGGGAGACACTCCACTACAGACGAGGCCAGCCTCTTCCAGCCGAGAGCGGTATGCAGGATTGAACTCGTATCGATGGCGGTGTCGCTCACTCACCACCGGTTCGCCATACGATTCATGCACCTTCGAACCTGGGGTCAACACTGCGTAGTAGGCCCCCAGACGCATTGTGCCACCGAGATCAGTAACCTCTCGCTGATCGTGCATGAGGTCGATCACTGGGTGACGACTCGATGCCTCAAATTCTGTCGAGTTGGCTTCATCGAGTCCGGCAACGTCTCGAGCGAATTCAACCGTCATCGCATGCAAACCGAGACAAAGGCCGAGGCAAGGAATATTGTTTTCTCGGGCAAATCGAGCTGCTGCGATCTTTCCTTCAAACCCACGTGACCCGAAGCCACCTGGAATGACAAGACCGTCGATATCTGACAGTCGACCTTGTCCAAGAAGGCCTTCGACATCTTCAGCCTGGATCCAGTCGAGCTCAATTTTTGCGCCATGATAGAAGCCCGCATGCTTGAGACTCTCAACGACCGAGAGGTAGGCGTCTTGCAGCTGAACATATTTGCCGATTAAGCCAATGCGAACTGGCTTGGTTGCTGCTTCAACGGTGTCGACGAGCGCAGACCATGAGGTCAGGTCGATATCTGCATCGTCAACACGCAACACGTCAAGGCACACAGAATCAAGGCCTTCATCGTGGAGCAACAGCGGAAGTTCATAAATATTGTCAACGTCAAATGCATTAACTACCGCACGTTCATCAACATCGCACATGTTTGAAATCTTGTGTTTCAGTTCGGCCGACAACGGAGCTTCGCTTCGGCACACGATGACGTCTGGTTGGATACCGCGGCTGCGAATTTCGGTCACCGAGTGCTGTGTCGGTTTAGTCTTTTGTTCGCCCGCCGGACCGATGAATGGCACGAGGGTGACATGGATGTAGCAAACGTTGTCTCGCCCTGCATGGTTTCGATATTGCCGGATTGATTCAAGAAATGGAAGGATCTCGATGTCACCGACGGTACCGCCGACCTCTGTGATGACGACGTCAACGTCATCGGTAGAGACCCGCTCAATACGACGCTTAATTTCATCGGTGATGTGAGGAATTACCTGAACGGTCTTGCCTAGATACTCGCCCTTGCGCTCTGCCGCCATCACCGCCTGATAAATCGAACCGGTTGTCGCATTTGAACTTCGAGTTAGTGACTCGTCAATAAAGCGCTCGTAGTGTCCGAGATCGAGATCGGTTTCACCGCCATCGTCGGTAACGAACACCTCCCCGTGCTCATACGGGTTCATCGTGCCCGGATCAAGGTTGATGTATGGGTCAAGCTTTTGCATCGTGACGCGCAGACCACGCATCTTCAACAGTCGACCAAGCGAACTGGCAGTGAGCCCCTTGCCGAGAGAGCTGACCACACCACCCGTTACGAAAATATGCTTGGGCAATTGGTCCTCCGTCCTTCTCGAGCCCTCACTCGTTGCTGACGGAATTACACCATACCTCGCGACACCAGGAGTTCGCGTCAATGTCACCGCTCGAGTAGCCGTCGGGCAACTGTGACCGACTCAGAATCATCAGATCCGGTCAGGATGCGGGCAATTTCGTGCTCCCGTTCACCACCATCAACTCGCCCGATAGTGGAGTACGGCGTATCGCCCACATGATGCTTGTCGACAACCAGATGCGACGTTGCCGCAGCTGCGACGGTCGCAAGGTGGGTTACAACAATAATTTGGCGACCATTTGCAGCGGCTGACAACGCATGAGCAATGGCATCTCCTGCAGAAGCATCAACGCCTGCGTCAATTTCATCGAAAACCGAGGAACTCACGTCACTGTGACGTCCGATCGCCAAATCAAGGGCAAGCATGCAGCGAGCCGTTTCTCCACCGGAGGCGGTTCGCCCCAACGGCCGTGGGTCATCTGATCCACTTGGGGCAAAGAGAAACTCGACCTCTCCCCCATCGGTTCCCGCAACGTCAACGTCGAAACGAGCGTGCGGCATGCCGAGAGATACAAGATGTTCCGTCACAACAGCGCCCAGACGCGGCGCACATTCGAGTCGCTGACGTCGCAGCACTTCGGCAATGCGTTCGTATTCATTGACTGCTGACGCCATTGCTACATCGAGCTCACCGGCGCGTTCGTCGTGGTGCCGAAGTCGGTCGCTCTGTTCGACAAGACCGTCACGAAAGGCGAGAACCTCGCTCATCGAATCGCCATACCTTCGACAGAGCCCCTTCAGGGCCGAGACGCGCTCACGAATGTGGGCGAGCCTCTCAGGGTCGTCATCGAGATTCGAGAGTTGGCCGCGAACCTCCCCTGCTAGGTCGTCAAGTTCCGCGAAGACACCGTCGAGCCGTTCGGCTATCGATGCAAAACTCTCAAGAGGTTGAAGTTCTCTCGCCGCGACACGGAGCCTCTCGTCATTGTCGAGGGCATCAAGTAATTGTGCGGCGACGCTTCGTATTCGATCGACGTCTCTGAGCACGCGCTCTTCGTTCAATAAGTCGTCGAGCTCGTGTTCACCGGGAGCTAGTTGGTTGATTTCGTTCAACTGGTATTCCAGAAAGTCGAGTTCACGTTGACGCTCGGCAGCGTCGCCTCCCAGCGCAGTAATTTCGGCACGAAGGGCCGCAATTTCGCCCGCACAGCGATCCGCCTCTTCGCGTGACAGACCGCCGAATAGATCAAGTAAATCTGAACGTACCCGGACACTCCCTAAGCGATGTTGTTCGTGTTGTCCATGGATTTCAATCGCCGACGTCGCAAGCTCTGCAAGAGCATGGGCTGTCGAGGGTCGCCCGTCGATGTAAGCCCGAGACCGGCCTTCTCGGGGCACGACTCGGGTGAGCACCCGCTCCTCAACTTTGCCGTCTGTCGTCACGACGTCAAAACGCAGATCGACACGTGCCTCGTCACATCCCGACCGAATCACATCTGATTCCGAACGCGCACCACAGGCGAGCGACAGTGCTGACAGCAGGACGCTTTTGCCGGCCCCACTTGCACCGGTGATAGCGGTTACCCCACTGTCGAAGAGAACTGTTGCGCGTTCGATCACGACAACATTCTCGATATGGAGCTCGCGAATCATGTCAACGGTCGAGAAGCCCGAACTTTGCTTTCAAAATCTGGTGGTACTGCTGTTCGCCGAATCGAACGAACGATGCTGTGTGTTCCGACGGTCGGCACGTGACCCGGGCACCATCGTCAAGATCGGCGACCGTAACCCCGTCGACGACTAGCGCAGCCGATCGGTGACCTGAGACACGAATCTCGGCGACTTCCGACGGGTCAAGCACAACGCTTCGGTCAAACAACATATGAGGGGCGACTGGGGTGACGAGCATTGCCCGGTGCCGAGGCGATACCACCGGCCCTCTCGCAGAGAGTGAATATGCGGTGGAGCCTGTTGGTGTGCTTACGATGAGACCGTCTGCTGCGTAGGACGTGAACGCACTGCCATCGATGAGAAGAGTGAGGCGCACGGTGTTACCTGACTGGCGCTTTTCGACCACCGCCTCATTGAGCACCGACCACGACCCGAGGTCTTCACCCAACGATGACTCAGCTTCGACGCTGAGCATCATTCGATTTTCCGCAGTCCAACGACCTGCGCCCGGACCCATAGAAAATCGGTCAAGTGCGTCCGAAAGCCCATCACCTTCGACCTCAGATAAATAACCGAGATTTCCGAGGTTGACCCCTAACAACGGCACAGACGCACCGTTCAACAGTCGCACTGCTCGTAAAACGGTGCCGTCTCCGCCGAGACACAACACCAAGTCTGCATTTGATGCCTCGCCCTCGAATGCAGGGATGCCTGAATCTGCCAGAGCGTCAACATCACTTACGCCAATGCCGCAGCTATGGCCCCGCTCGTGCAACCAGGCAGAGGCTTCTCGAGCAAGTTCGATCGCTCGAGGCTCTTGGTGATGTCCGACGATGAGGACCCTCATGACAGCGCCTGCGCTCTATTTGGCGCACGAAGCGCCAACAGAAACTCTCGGTTTCCATCGGCTCCGTGAACGGGACAGTCCATAACTCCTATCGTGTCACAGCCGAGGGCCACAAAGGTGTTGCGTACCCGATCGAGAGCAAGCTGCCGATCCGCGTCATTTGAAATCACTCCCTTGCCTGCAGACACTTTTTCTCTTCCTACCTCAAACTGAGGTTTCACCAACAACACCATTGGAGCGCCATCAACGCACTGCCGAAGAAGTGATTCCGCCACCGTTGTTAGCGAAATAAATGAAAGGTCGGCAACGAGAATCTCGAATTTTCCACCAAACTCGTCTGGATCGATCAATCGAATGTCGGTCCGTTCTTTCGAGGTCACTCGATCATCGGTAAGCAAGCGTTGATGAAGTTGTCCCCGACCAACATCGACTGCCACTACCGATGATGCTCCAAGCTGCAGAAGACAATCGGTGAAGCCACCGGTTGATGAACCGCAGTCAATCGCTCGTGCCTCAGCCACCGCCGCAAGCACTTCGGGCCACTCGTCCAATGCAGCCTGGAGTTTTTCGCCACCACGTCCAACGAAACGGGTGGCAGGTCCGTCGACGGCAAGGGATTCATGTGCAGCCACTAATCGTGACGCCTTCTCAGCGACCGCACCACCGACCCGCACGAGCCCCGCAGATATGGCCTCAGCAGCAGCTGTACGACTCTCCACCAGACCTCTGCGAACGAGTTCGGTGTCCAAACGTCGACGCTGGTGAGCCATTAGCGTTCACCAATCACGTACCGAACCGCATCAGCGAGACATGGCACACGATTCCATACGACGACATTTTCGGCGTCCGGTGCAACCCCAGATGAAACGGCAATGAACCGGCAGCCGAGTTCAGCAGCAAACCGACCATCGGTGCTGTACCTGTCGCCAATCATTACGGCATTCTCTGGACGAAATTCAGGCCCGATACGCGCCGCAACCGCCGCCGCCATGGGCGCATGCGGTTTTCCGGCAAGAATCGCTCTTTGTCCCGTCGCCGCCTCAACGGCGGCGAGAATCGCACCTCCACCGGGCGATTCTCCAGTTGCCGTCGGAAACGTAGCATCTGAATTTGTCCCGATGAGGCGTGCACCGCCGCGCACCGCTCGAGCGGCTCGATCGAGCCGAGCGTAGTCAAACTCGATATGTAAGCCGACGATGACTGCATCAAGTCGTTCACCCACAGCGTCTTCGGTGTTTGCGATCGGCACACCCCCGGCCTCGCTAACGGCCCACTCAACACCGGGACCAGCGCAGATGAGAACACGCTCGTTGCTCTCGATCAGCGTTGCAGCGGCTTGGGCACTTGTCAGCAACTGGAATGCCTGACCAACACCAGCATCACCCAACCGTTGCTCATAATGAGAGGGGGGTTTGTTCGAGTTATTGGTGACGAACCAGACCGAAGCACCCTCGCGTTGCAGTTGGGTTATCGCCTCGACTGAGCCCACAACAAAGGAGTCTCCGTTCCAGACGACTCCGTCGAGGTCACAAATGACGTATCGAACCGGTGTCACATTGTCCTATGTATCACGGAAAAGAGATTTCTGCTCATTACGTGGCAGAGTTTGGTATGCCAGTCTTTGAGCCATTCGTTGGACTTCGATTTGAACAGAGCCGTTTCGCTGAATCGGTTGCACCCCCTTATGACGTTCTCAGTGGGAACGATGTGCGGCAACTACGGGAATCATCCCCTTCAAATGTGACGTGGATCGACGTTCCTCTTCGAGACGATGGCGAAGATCCCTACGCAGTCGCTGCCACAAAGATGACTGATTGGATCTCATCTGGGGTGCTGATCGCCGACGAGACGCCTTCGTTCACGATCTACCGCATGACCTTTAATACTGAAAGTGGCGTGTCTCGGACCATTGACGGCGTCATTGGGGCACTTGAGGTTGTGCCCGAAGGGGGCGATGGGGTGCTACCCCATGAACGCACCACCCCGAAGGCAAGCACCGATCGACTGGACCTCACCATCTCCACCAAGGCAAACCTCTCACCGATCTGGGGTTTATCAAGAGCAGCTGGCCTCAGCGACCTGCTTGCCGAGCCTGGGGAACAATTCGGCGCCGTCGAGATTGATGGTGTTCTTCACACGCTTGAACGCGTGAGCGACCCCGACCGACTTTCTGCCATTCAGGCATGTGTATCCAGCTCGGATGTGCTCATTGCCGACGGACACCACAGGTACGGGGTGGCTCGCCAATACAAACAGCACGTGGACACCCACCAGGCTGAACTGGCGACTGCTGCATCAACCACCATGATGTTCGTGAACGAGATGAGTCCCGAGCAACTTGCAATTGCCGCAATCCATCGGCTGTACACCGACATTACCAGCGATGACCTTCGAGCGGCTTTGGAGCGTTCGTACGACCGTATTGGTTCAGTGCCAGCAGATGATCAATGCCTTCAAGCCATGGCCGATGCCTCTGCGGTTGGTTTCGTCACCTCCGATGCCACAGTCGAACTTTACGTTCCTCAAAGTTCCGCTGAACTTGGAGACCGAGATCTCGACGGAGCACGCCTCGAACACGCATTCAGCGGCATCTCGCACACCGTCAGCTATCAACACGGAGTTCTTAATGTTGTAGATGCCATCACTTCAGAAGCGGCTTCGGCTGGAATTCTCATCCGGCCAGTGCCCTTCAATGAAATTGTTCGCACTGCCGAGCGGGGTGACCTCATGCCACCGAAGTCGACGTTCTTCACTCCAAAATTGCTTACTGGAACAGTGATCCGTCAGATGCAATAGCCAGAGTTCAAAACCTAGCTTCGCGAGGCTTGATAAATACCCTCGATCGTGCCGTCGAGCATTGCATCGAACTCCTCGTCAGTTTGCCCAGCCCGAAGGCCCTCCGTCAACGCACGTGAGAAGCTAGCAATCACACCACGGTTTCGTGAGAGGCGTTCGTTCGCGACTTCGCGGCTATAACCGCCCGAAAGCGCAACCACACGGGCCACCGAATCATGGTTAACAAATACGTCGTAGAGCCCGTCGACCTCAGGCAAGGTCAACTTCAACATCACCGGCGAATCGGCACCAACAGTTGCCAACTCGTTCAAGATGGCATCTCGAAGCATCGATTCGGCCTCCGCCTTATCTGGGGCGTGAATGTCGACCTCCGGCTCAATGATCGGAACAAGACCGGCCGAGAGGATTTGATGCGCAACCTCAAACTGTTGGGAAACGACTGCCGAAACTCCGTCCGGGTTGGCGGTTGAAATCACTGACCTCATTTTTGTACCAAAGATTCCGGCTGTAACCGCTCGTTCAAGAAGCGCATCTAGGTCGGGCATCGGCTTCATCACTTGCGCGCCGTCAGCCTGATCGGCAAGGCCCTTATCGACTTTCAAAAACGGAACCACGTTCTTGTGATGCCAGAGATAGCTCGCAGTGGGAACCCCGTCGACTAAGCGATCCATCGTCAATTCAAACAAGATAGCGCCGAGCACGCGCTCGCCAGAGAAAGCTGACGACATCATAATTCGAGATCTCATTGCGTGCATGAGATCGAACATTTCCTCGTCATCAGCCCAGGACCCGTCAACAATGCCATACAAACCCAGAGCCTTTGGCGTACTGCCACCACTTTGGTCAAGAGCGGCAATGAAACCGTCATCAGTTCGTACACGTTGCAATTGTTGTTCGTTCATTAGGTCTCCCGAACCTGGTAGTAGTTAGTCGACTTTGGGCAAGACGCGAAGCCCAAGATCTTCGAGCACTTCGCCGTCAACTGGAAGCGGCGACTTTGTCATTGGGTCGGTGCCACTCTGAGTCTTTGGATATGCAATAACCTCTCTGATGTTGTCCTCACCGGCGAGAATTGCCGTCAGACGATCGAGACCGAATGCGAAACCGCCATGGGGCGGCGCTCCATAATCAAATGGGCGAAGGAAGAAACCAAATTTGCTTTCAGCTTCCTCCTCGGTGATACCGAGCGCAGAAAACACTTGGCGTTGGAGTTCTGGTTCATGAATACGGATTGATCCAGAGCCCAATTCCCAACCGTTTAAGACGAGGTCGTAGGCAATCGAACGCACGGACAGTGGGTCAGACTCAATTCGATCAACGTCATCTGGGTGAGGCCGAGTAAACGGGTGGTGCCCCGGGCGAGGCGTACCAGTCACCGGGTCGACGCCCACAAAGAGAGGGAACTCGACAATCCACACGTATCGGTATGGGCCTTTATGGACAGGAGGACGACCCAGATCATTGCGGAGGGCACCGAGCACTTCGCATGTCGTTGCCCACTCATCAGCCACGATAAGGATGAGGTCGCCCTCTGAGGCCGACATCGCAGCTCGCACCGAAGCCGACTCCTCCTCACTGAGGAACTTAGCCACCGGTGACTCAAAACCCTCAGACGTTACCTTCAGCCACACAAGGCCCTTTGCACCGATGTCCTTCGCTCGGTCGGTGAGTTTGTCGAGTTGATTACGACCAAAGTCTGCCGCACCGCCAGACACAAGGATGCCTTTGATCGACTCTGCGCCAGCGAAGGCTTTAAACTCCGTGGAGCCAAAAGTCGAGGTCAACTCAACGAGTTCCATACCGAAACGAAGATCGGGCTTGTCGATGCCGAATCGATTCATCGAATCGTGCCACGTCATTCGTTCAATGGCTGGAGGCCGTTCACCAAGCACTGCTTCCGCAGCGGCGAGCACGGCGTCTCCAACTGCATCGAGGACATCGTCTTGCTCGACAAACGACATCTCCATATCAAGCTGCATGAACTCGTACTGCCGATCAGCGCGAAGGTCTTCATCACGTAGACAACGCGCAATCTGATAGTACCGGTCGGTGCCACCGACCATTAACAACTGCTTAAAGAGTTGAGGTGATTGCGGAAGCGCGTAAAACTCGCCAGGTGATTTTCGACTCGGCACAAGGAACTCGCGGGCTCCCTCTGGCGTGGACGGCACGAGCATCGGCGTTTCAACCTCAACGAACCCTTGGCGTTCCATCGATGTTCTCACTGCGCTGTTAACCGCCGCCCGAACCCGAAGATTTCGCTGCATGCGATTTCGACGCAAGTCAAGGTAGCGATACTGCAACCGTACGTTTTCGTCGACATCATTCGCTCGGTCATCAATAGAAAACGGCGGCGGCTCAGAACGCCGAAGAATCTCGACCTCACAGTCACCGATTTCGATCTCGCCAGTTGGCAACGAATCATTCACTGTGCCCTCGGGGCGGGCCCGAACAACACCGGTGATCCTCACCACATATTCAGACCTCACATCGACGTTGTTATTGATCACACACTGAAGAAGGCCGCTGTGATCGCGCAGATCGACGAAGGCGAGATGCTCACCGTGTTCTCGACGTCGACCAACCCAACCACACACTGAAACTTCTGATCCGATATCAGAAGCGCGAAGGTCACCGCACATATGAGTTCGCATCGAGGTCGCACCAGAGTGCGAAACAGGGGGATTCATGAGGCTGCTCCTTGGAGGGAAGATAAACGCGAAATCAGTGTGTCTGTGACGTCGGCACGAGCGACCAAAAGTTGCTCTTCGTCAGATCGGAGGTTGCGAATCAGTGCGGTACCGGACTCCCGCTCTGATTCTCCAATAAGTACTGCAAAACGCGCGCCGCTTCTGTTTGCAGCTTTCATTTGGGCCTTCATGCTTCGCTGGTCCCAACTTCTCTCGGCTCGGATTCCACCGGCGCGTAGTTCGGTGCACACAGTGAGTGCATCGCTTCCATCGCCAACATCGACAACAAATACATCCGCGTTCTGGCTGGGGGCAGCAAATACGTTCTCATCGTTGCAGGCAAGCAGGGTCCGATCGAGCCCGATTGCGAACCCGACACCAGGGGTGTCCGGCCCACCAAGATCGGCGACGAGCCCGTCGTAACGACCTCCCCCGCCTAGGGCGTTTTGTGCCGAATCAAGGGTTCCTCCGCGGTATTCGAATGTGGTGCCACGGTAGTAATCGAGGCCCCGAACTAACTTGAGATCAAGGTTGTATGGCACTCCCACTGCATTCAGACCCTCGCAGACAACCTCAAAGTGCTCGGCAGCCTCTGAACACCAATAACTGTTGATGAGAGGGGCCTCGGCAATCACCGGGGCGTCTTGGGGTCGTTTGCTGTCAAGCACCCGCAACGGGTTCCGAAGCAGGGTCTGTTGCGACTCTGGGGAAAGATCAGCATTACGAGACTCGAAGTACTCGTGAAGCGCAGCAACATATCTGGCCCGATCATCGGGCGTTCCTAAGGAATTGATGGCGAGTTTGACGTCGCGCAGCCCCAGCGCAGCAAAAAACGTCCAACCAAGTTGGATGACTTCGATATCGATGTGGGGATCAAGCGATCCGAGCACCTCGATCCCGACTTGATCAAACTGGCGGTACCTGCCTCGCTGCGGTTTTTCGTACCGAAAGTTTGGACCTGCGTACCACGCCTTGAACGGCGTCGTTGGCCGATGCTCAACGAAACTCCTGCAAATACTTGCTGTCTGCTCGGGCCTCAGGGCCACGTGCCGTTCACCCTTATCGACAAAGTCGTACATTTCCTTGGTCACAACGTCAGTTGCTTCGCCAAGACGGGTAAACACGCCGACGTCTTCCAACAATGGGGGGATCACGAGGTCATACCCAGCGAGGCCAACAGTGTGTTCAAATACGTCAACAAAACGTCGCCACCTGAACGATTCAGGCGCAGTAATGTCGCGCATTCCTGGGCTCGTGCTGAATTCGGGCACGTGGCGAGGTTACCGGCCTAAGCGAACTCCTGCGGTGATCTCTTAGGAGTTGTTGTCTGTCGATCCACCGGGAATGACGCGATACGCGTCGTAGACAGAGTTGATTGCCTTTATCCGGTGAAGAACGGTGTGTAACTGCGTTGCATTCTTCAATTCGAATTCGAACCGCATCTTCGCGACTCGATCGTCGCCTGTGAGGGTCTCGCAGGAGACGATGTTCACATGGTGATCGCCAAGTGCATTCGCGACATCTCGAAGCAGGTTGGTGCGGTCGAGGGCAACCACCTCCACTCCGGCATTCACCACACTCTGGGAGCCGTCAACATCCCAATCAACGCCGATAAGGCGAGCCGACTGCTCTTCGCTCAGACCAAGCGCGTTCGCACAGTCGGTTCGGTGAACGCTAATTCCGCGTCCGCGTGTGACAAAGCCAATGATCGGATCACCTGGGACCGGAGTACAACAGCTGGCAAGGCGAACGAGAAGATCTTCAAGGCCTTCAACATGAATCCCAGACTCGCTGTCGCGTCGCAGCCGGTGGCGAAGGATGTCTTCGGGCGGTGCATCGACAATCCGACTTGGATCGAACGCGTTCGCCATTCGAAGAGCAACACTTCGAGCAGATTGGTGCCCCTCCCCGATCGCTGCCAGAAAGCCGTTGAGGTCGCCTTGGGCTGTCTCTTCAACGATGCGAGCAAACTCATCATGCGTCCATACCTGCTGCAGAGGCACCCGCTCACGCCGGAATTCCTCGGTTAATTCCTCTCTGCCCTCTTCAATCGCATCAAGACGACGCTCCCGACTAAACCACTGCCGAATTTTGTTTCGAGCGCGAGTCGAAACAACGAAGGCCAACCAGTCTTGTGACGGTGATGCATCATCTGATTTCGAGGTGAGAATTTCACATGAATCGCCGCTGTTGAGTGTGCTGTCGAGAGCAACGAGACGACCGTTTACTTTGGCTCCGTAACAGGCGTGACCCACTTCGGTGTGCACGGCGTAGGCAAAGTCGATTGGGGTCGAACCGATCGGCAATGCAACGACCCGACCCTCGGGAGTGAAGACATATACCTCGTCTTGATCGAGGTCTGTCTTTAACGCCTCCATAAACTTTGACGGGTCATCAACTTCCGCTTGCCAATCGACTAGACGATTGAGCCAATCGATATCGCCATCATCGCCGCCTGATTTGTAAGCCCAGTGAGCAGCGACTCCCCACTCCGCTCGCCGATGCATCTCATCGGTGCGGATTTGAACTTCCATCGGTCTGCCGTTTGCGCCGATCACCGTCGTATGAAGACTTTGGTACAGGTTGAACTTCGGCATCGCAATGTAGTCTTTGAAACGCCCCACCACGGGACGCCAATTTCCATGGATACAACCTAGAGCTGCGTAACAATCCTTGACCGTTGGAGCGATCACCCGAACCGCGACTATGTCGAAAATGTCATCGACGTCTCGACCCTTCACAACCATCTTCTCGTAGACACTCCACAAGTGCTTGCTGCGGCCAGTGACCTCACACCGAACTCCTGACTCAATGAGTCGCGTACGCACCGTGGCGATAGCTTGTGCAACTGACATATCACGTTCAGGTGTGCGCTCTGACACCAGGTGATCGAGCTCTGCAAAGCGTTTGGGATGTAGCGCCGAAAACGCAAGATCTTCTAATTGCTGACGAACCTCTTGAATACCCAGCCTGTGGGCAAGCGGTGCATAGATATCAAGAGTTTCCTGCGCAATTCGATGCTGGCGATCTGGAGACATCGACGCGATCGTTCGCATGTTGTGCAGCCGATCGGCGAGTTTGATGAGCAACACCCGAAGGTCTTTTGCCATTGCGACGAGCATCTTGCGCATCGTCGCCGCCTGCTGAGCCTCCCGAGAATCAAACTGCAGGCGGTCAAGCTTGGTTACACCGTCAACAATCGCGGCAACGTCTTCGCCAAAATCTCTGCGCAGGTCGTCGAGCGAAAGCTCGGTGTCTTCAACCGCGTCATGCAACAAGGCGGCTGAGAGGGAAATGTCGTCTAGCCCAAACTCCGCGACAATTTTGGCCACTGCCAGAGGGTGGTGAATATAACTTTCGCCGCTCGAACGCAATTGCGTTGCGTGAGCCTCAGCCGCAACGTCATACGCTCGATGAATCATCCCCGTCGACGCCTTGGGGTGGTACTTAAGGTACGACTCAACGACCGGAGACAGGTGGCTTGCCAGATTTTGTTCGGTGTTACGTCTCCATGGGAGAACTCGATCAACGGTTGTCATAGCGTCCCCCTACAACCTCAGCAAGCTCTCCACTCGACGGCCCGAAAGCCGCACACGCCCCTCAAGTGCCTCAAGTTCGAGCATGACTGCGATACCAACCACAGTTCCACCTAATGCTTCGACGAGTTTGCACGTTGCCGCCGCAGTACCACCGGTAGCAAGCACATCATCGACGATCAGTACTTGTTCATCAGGCCGGATGGCATCACGGTGAATTTCAAGACGGTCGGTTCCATACTCAAGTTCATATTCTTCGCGGGCGACCGCCCACGGGAGTTTGCCAGGCTTACGAACAGGCACAAAGCCGGCTCTCAACCGATATGCCACTGGAGCTGCGAGAATGAACCCTCGAGCTTCGACTCCGACTACACGAGAAATCTGCTCGTCGTGCATATAGGCAACAAGGTCATCGACTGCTCTGCCGAAGGCAGCTGCATCGCCGAGCAGCGGAGTGATATCACGAAACGTGATGCCTTCGACGGGGTAGTCGTTGATATCCCGCAAAAAAGGAAGCATCCACTCCGACGTTGCCATATATAGAGGTTATCGGAGCAGGTGGTTCCCTGTCAGCGACGACGCTTCTTTCGTGGGCGGGGATCGTGTTGAAGCACAGATGCTGCGTCACTCGACTGAGAAGATTCTGAGCCCTTGGGCGCAACCGTCTCACCTGAACGCGCACGACGTGAGACAGAACCGCCGAGCACCAACGTTCGAAGGTCTTCGCCTTGCACGTGGTCCGCCCCTTCTTTCTTCCAGCCCTCAGCTCGAAGTTTCAGCATCGCTAGCGTTGGCGACGCTACGAATACTGACGAGTACGTTCCCATCAACATGCCAATGAGCAATGCGATAGCAAATTCACTTAACGATGAGGCCCCAAGCACACCGGAACCGATCACGAGAAGGGCAATCACCGGCAGCACTGATGAAATCGACGTATTGGTCGACCGCATGAGTACTTGGTTCATCGACACGTTGACAACGTCGCCGTACCCAACCCTCACTTGGGCGAATCGTGTCTCATTTTCCTTCACCCGATCAAACACAACAATGGTGTCGTACAGCGAGTAACCGAGGATCGTGAGGAACGCAATCACCGTCGCCGGAGTCACGACAAATCCGAACAGCGAATAGATGCCAACACTTATAACGACGTCATGAATCATGGCGAGGATCGCCGCAACCGCCATTCGCCATTCAAAGCGGAGGGAAATAAAGACCGCGACGACAAATAAGAAGATCACGAGTGCCCGAATCGCCTTATTGGTGATATCACTCCCCCAGCTTGCGCTGACCACGTTGACGTTGATGTCGTCAACCGATGTTCCTGCTGCGTCTGCTAACAGCTGACGAACCTCACGGGCTTCAGCGTCACTAATCGATCGCACCTGCACTTTGACGAACGAACCGCTTTCGGAATCGCGCAGCTGGATCCGCGATCCCTCGGTATCGATCTCGGCTTGAGCAAGCACATCGTCGGCATCGGCAACAGTGAACGAACTACCCGGAACATCCCAAGACGTTCCTCCTTCAAAGTCGATACCAAGGTTGAGGCCCTGTACGGCAAGAGAAATGATCGTCACGACAAGCAGCAGAGAGGAGACAACAACACCTATGAGCCGCCGCCCAAAGAAGTTGATGGCGGTCTGCCCGAGATAAAGCCTGCTCCGGCCGGACTCGGCGATGTTGACCTTCTGTCGTTCTGTGTGGTCACTCATTTCGCACCTCCCAAGCCGAGGATGTTTCCATGTTCGACTGCGATGCGACGGGTGAACAGAATTGTCGCTGGTTTTGTAAAGAACCAACACACCACAAGGTCACAGAGCGTGGTGAGACCGAGATACAGCGCGAAACCCTTCACCGAACCGACACTTAGCCAGAACAAAATTGATGACGCGAAAATGGAGACAAGATCCGCAGAAACAATTGTTCGCCACGTTGATGCGAAGCTGCGAGGGCCTGAATTCCTCGGAGAGCGACCGGCGCGGACTTCGTCTTTCAGGCGTTCGAACAACACGAGATAACTGTCAACAGTGACTCCGATGGCCACAATAATGCCAGTAATTCCTGCCAAGCTAAGCGCATAGTTTGTCCATTGAGACACCAAGGCCGCAAGGGAAAAGACAAGCGAACCCCAGATGGCGAGGCCGGTAACGATGATGAGCGCAATCGACCGGTAGTACGCCACTAAGAACAGCAGCATCGCAACAAGCCCGACTGCTCCAGCAATAAATACCGCTCGAAGCGAATCAGCACCGGCGGTAGCAGAGACGGTCTCAACCCGCTGTGCCTCCACACCGACTGGGAAGGCTCCACGATTGAGCACTCGGGCGAGAGAACGAACTTCCTCTTCAGCGAATGCACCAGAAATTTCAACTCCGGTTGAAAATGACGGTTGGTTTACCGTCGGGGCTGACTGAATGATGTTGTCAAGCACAATCGCTAGTTGGCGAGTTGGGCAAGACTCTGTCGCGGAGTAACACTCCGCTGCGAGAGCGTTCCAGATTTGCTGACTATCACTGCGGAGATCGACCGACACGATCCACTGATTGGTGAGTTGATTGATCTGGGCTTGGGCGCTTCCGCGCTCGAAGACCTCGCCCGAACCTCCCGACGGCCCGAGAATGCAGGTTTGTAGTCCGTCTGCGGTGATGAATGCTCCAGTCCCGTCTGGCAGTTGCTCACCGAGGTCGGCGGGACTTACACCGGCCTGGCAGGCAAGGACTGGTCGCAGCGTCACAATTCCGGCGACATCAACGGCTTCTAGGGCCTCTTCTTGATCTTTGACTCCCGGAAGGTCAACAACGATGTTGGCGCCTTCGACACGAACATCAGGCTCAGCAATGCCAAGGGTTTCTAATTCGTCGCGAATCAGATCTTGAACAACGAGGAGGTCATCTGAAGATGCCTCATCAGTCGACTGAAGTATGACCGAGACGCCACCCTGCAGATCAAGGCCAAGAATCGGCTGGTTGCCTGTCCCTAAGTTCACTCCGAGCAGGGTTGCGACCACGATGATGAAGACAAAAAGACTCCATCGGAGTCGGCGCGAACTCACGATTCGTCCGACTCATCCTGATCGTCGCCGTCTCCCGCCGGTACGGCCTGGCCACTGACGCGACCGTGCACCTGACTCTTCACCACACGTAGTTGCACGTCTTCATCGACTTCGATCCAAAACAGGTCATCTTCAACCGCAGTAATAAAGCCATAAATGCCGGAGCCCGTGATGACCTCGTCTCCCACTGCGAGCGAAGCCTGCATCTCCGCTGATTCACGCATCTTGCGACGCTGAGGGCGAATCATGAGGAAATACAGAGCGAGCGGAACTGCAGCGAGCAGCACGAACTGGAAGGCCGCCGATCCGGAAGCTGTTTCTTCTTGAGCGATGAGAGCAGAAAGATCATTCATAACGGGTCAGATGCTATCGACTCACCACTGTCGAGACCCCGACCTACTACTCCCAGGTGTGAAGAATTTCCTCTCGAAGGGAGTCAAAGGTGCCATCGATGATCGCTGACCGCATCGATGCGACGAGGTCGATCGTCCATTTCAGATTGTGGAGACTGAGAAGGCGTGAAGCGGTGGGCTCCTTCGATTGAAACAAGTGTCGCAAGTATCCTCGGCTGTGCGTGGCGCACACCTGACATGTGCAGTGAGGGTCGATCGGCTCATCGCTCAGCGCATTACCGCTTGCTTTCACTTGCCAACGACCACCGCTCGTGAGCGCGGTACCGTGCCGGCCAAGCCTTGTTTGCATCACGCAATCAAACTGGTCTACACCACGCGCTACCGCCTCGACCAGAGAGGCCGGGTCGCCCACACCCATCAGATAACGAGGCCGGTCGGCTGGAAGGTGGTCTACTGCCGCTTCGATTGCGGGAAGCATTTCCCGGCGAGGCTCCCCTACCGACAAACCGCCAATTCCGTAGCCATCGAAATCGAGCGCAACAGTGCGCTGCGCACTCTCCGCCCGAAGTGACTTACTTGTGCCGCCTTGCACAATGCCAAACAGTGATTGATTAGTCCGGGTGTGGGCCTCTCGTGCCCGGTGTGCCCATGACGCCGTGCGTTCGACTGCTTGGCGGATGTCATCATCAGGGCTCGGAAGCGGAGGGCATACATCAAGCACCATTTGGATGTCGGCACCGAGTTGTTGCTGAACCTGAACTGCTATCTCAGGAGTGAAACGGTGCCGAGATCCGTCGTAGACGCTCTTAAAGGTGACTCCGTCATCGTCGATCTTTGGGTCGAGAGAAAAGACCTGAAAACCACCAGAATCAGTAAGCGTGAGACCTTCCCAGGCGGCAAATTTTCCCAGTCCGCCGAAATGCTCAACGACGTCAGCACCCGGTCGCAACATGAGGTGATACGTGTTTCCTAACACAATCTGTGCGCCGATATCTCGATAGTCGTGGGCGTCGAGATACTTCACCGCACCACGAGTTCCCACCGGCATAAACGTCGGAGTTTCGTAGCTGCCGCTGGCGGTAACCGCAATACCTGCACGAGCCTGACCAGAGAACGCCTCTACCTGAAGTGTGACCGGAAACACGACCGAGACGTTACCGGTGTCGATTGAGAAGCATTGCATCTCCGAAGCTCAGCATTCGATAACGCTCGCCAATTGCTTCTTCGTACAGTCGCCGCCAACGGGTGCCAACGAAGGCTTCGATCATCACCAACAAAGTGGTGCGTGGTTGATGAAAGTTCGTCATGAGGAAGTCAACAACTTTCCAGTCGTAACCCGGACGAATAAACAAATTTGTTCGACCTTCCAGACGATGAGTTGTTGCTGCGCTTTCGAGCGCGCGAGTTGACGTTGTGCCAACAGCAATCACGCGAGCAGCATCATTGACTCGTTCAAATGCTGCGCTTCCGACACGGTACGACTCAGTGTGCATGATGTGATCATCGAGCCGTTCGACCTCCACCGGCCTGAACGTGTCGATGCCGACGATGAGTTCAACCTCGACAATGTCGACTCCGAGAGCCTCGAGTTCAGAGAGAAGCTCGGTGGTGAGGTGGAGGCCCGCGGTTGGCGCTGCAGCACTTCCGGGCCGGTCAGCGAACACGGTTTGGTAACGATTGGGGTCGGCAGGTTGCTCAGTTATGTACGGCGGCAGCGGTAGTTCGCCGAGAGCGAAAAGTTGATCTTCGGATGCAAGCATCGAGACCTGAAATGTCGCTGCAGATGGAGATTCCCGCCTACCGGTCACAGCAATAACTGCCTCACCACTGTGCGAAAACAGCTCTTCGCCAGGCTTCAATTTGCCCCCGGGCCGCATGAGACATTCCCATTCGCTATCGCCCAACGGCTCGAGCAACAATACTTCGACCTTTCCTCCTGTTGCTCGATGTAGATGCAGACGCGCCGGAAGGACCTTGGTGTTGTTCACGACGAGTACATCACCAGCCAACAGTTCTTCACTGAGATGTTCAACCACCGAATGTCGAGCGGGCCGATCGCCTTCGTCAATTAGGAGCCGCGCTGCGCTGCGAGGCTCTACCGGAGTCTGAGCAATCAACTCAGCAGGAAGTTCGTAATCGAAATCTGAAATCGACATCAGTCTTCAAACAACGACCGGGTCTGTGTGGCGACTTCTTCAGACCCAGCCGGCACATCGACTCCCATATGAGAGTAAGCAGCGGGCAACGCAATGCGGCCGCGTGGCGTGCGGGCGATGAGCCCCAGTTGGATAAGAAATGGTTCGTGTACGTCCTCGACTGTTTCGGGTTGCTCGCCAACGCCGATCGCAAGGGTTGAGAGCCCAACCGGGCCACCCGCAAACCGAGAGCACAGTGAATCGAGGAGGGCACGATCGACCTTGTCGAGACCCAAATCGTCGACACCGAACACCCTCAGCCCCTCTCGGGCGACATCGGGAGTGATCAGACCATCTGATCGGACTTCTGCGAAGTCGCGCACTCTGCGGAGAAGACGATTAGCAATACGTGGGGTGCCCCTCGAACGACGGGCGACTTCAAATGCAGCCTCGTCATCGATGACGACGCCCCAAATTGATGCAGCGCGAGACACCACTGCGCTCAACTCTTCTGAGCTGTAGTAGTCAAGTCGAGCAACGTAACCGAAGCGATCCCTAAGGGGCCCCGTGATCATGCCAGTGCGGGTAGTGGCTCCCACCAATGTGAACGGCGGCATCGTAAGTCGGATACTTGATGCAGCAGGCCCTTTGCCGACGACGATGTCGAGCTTAAAGTCTTCCATTGCTGGGTAGAGAATTTCTTCGACCGCTCTCGAAAGTCGATGTATCTCGTCGATGAATAATACGTCGCCTTCACCCAGTTTGGTCAGGATTGCCGCGAGGTCGCCCGCCCGTTCGAGCGCGGGACCAGACGTCACATGCAAGTCAACGCTGCGCTCGATAGCAATGATCCCGGCAAGAGTTGTCTTGCCGAGCCCTGGTGGACCTGCGAACAAAAGGTGATCGAGGGCTTGGCCGCGCTTCTTTGCCGCCTCTAAGACGATCTCAAGATGCTCTTTCAATTCGGATTGGCCGACAAACTCGCTGAGAGTCTGCGGCCGTAAACCAACTTCAGCCGGATCTGTCGAATCATCCTCGATGCCCGGATCAAGGAACTCTTCACGCACGTTGCGCCCCCAGATATGACAGCGCGCTGCGCAACCCCTCGGCGACATCAACGTCGACCGGCAATTCGCTTGTAGCCGAGACAACTTCTGATGGGTCATAGCCCAACTGCTCAAGCGCAGCGCGAATTTCACGAATCGCACCACCAGGTGTCGCCGACGATGGTGCGTCGATTTCAGGGAGCGACAGGCGTGAACGCAGTTCGACGAGGAGGCGCTCAGCTGTCTTCTTTCCTACTCCTGACACCATCGTTAACGCGTTGACATCTGACGTTGCGACTGCGTCGACAAGAGCATGAGGAGTGTGTGTTTCAAGAATGGCTAGCGCCAACGAGGGGCCGACTCCGTGAGTTGCAATGAGAATGCGAAAGGTTGCCCGTTCGAGCACGCTGGTGAAGCCA
>Ga0160423_10000323_pt1 | contig 38053 bp, 41 predicted proteins | sample CRUFie14St8metaG_FD_108191 | JGI IMG/M metagenome (GOLD analysis project Ga0160423, IMG submission 108191) | Marine microbial communities from the Costa Rica Dome - CRUD Field 142mm St8 metaG | ecosystem: Environmental > Aquatic > Marine > Oceanic > Photic zone | place: Costa Rica: the Eastern...
ATTTACAGCATCTTGAATTGTAATACCTGCTCCATCTGCAGAACCAGATGTATCACCTGAACCTGCATTAAGAGTAATGTTTTTATCTTCTACATCTAATGTTGCTGTATTTAAAGTTGTTGTGGTTCCTGAAACTGTAAGGTTACCAGTAACTGTAGCATTACCCGCAATACTTATATTTGTAGATGTAATATCATCTGATGTTAATGTTCCATCAACCTGTACATTATTAAATTGTACATTATCCGATGTACCTACTGCTTGGCCAATAGAAATAACTCCACTAGATAAACCAACACCGGTTCCAGCAGAGAAATGTGCTCTTACTTCTGCAGCACTTGGCCCTGTATATGTTATAACACCTGTGCTATTATTATATGCTAAAGAACCATCACCGCCAGCATCTGTTACACTAATATCACTTAATAGTGCTAATGTACCAGATGAGTTAGGTAATATTACATCAGGGTTGCCACTAAAGTTTGAATGTGCTGGAGCTTTTAACCTAACTCTGTGAGCATTATTTGATTCACAATAAAAATCTACTGAAGCAACTGAACCTGTGCCTGTTTTAATTTGTACATTACCATCTGATATTGTTACTCCACCCGATGAACCGTTACCATCTATTGTATGGTCAGTAGCTTCTAATCTTGCATCTACTCTGGCATTTGTAAAATATAAATTATTTGAGCCTTCGGTTAAAGTATCGGTAGTTAATCCTGTCCTAGTCCTAGTATCAAAAGAAACTTGGTTACCCATATATCCATGAGCTGAACATTGGTAGTGTAATATTTCTGGAGTTGAATCTGTAGCAAGTATCTGTGTATATGCACCTGAACTACCAGGAGTTCCACTTGTCGTTACTCCAGTAGTGTAAGCAGTAGTCTTATCTGCCTCGTAATAGAATCTTAATGGGTGACCTGAGTTTGAACTATCTGATTGGTCAAACTTATATGTAATGCCTGGAACTAGTTTAAAGTATGGAGAAAAGATCCCGTTGATTTTATAACCAAGACTACTTCCTTGTCCCTGATATCTATGAGATGAATCTTTAGAAGCTACAGTAACTGTAAAAGTTTGAACATCGTCTGTATGATAGTTATATGAATATGATGAACTGCCAACCTGTAGGATATCATCTTGGCTACCGTTATCTCTTCTGACATATAATTTACCGTCATAGGTGTTTATTGCTAACTCACCTAAGTCTAAATTACTAGTTGTTGGAATGGAACCCTGTGTCGCAGAGCGCCTTAATTTAATATTCGTCTGTCTTGCCAATTTTGGCTCCTATGTTCAATCCCTATATAGGGTTAATAAAAACTATTTACATTCACGTATATACGTGGTATAATATATTTATACTAGTATGTACCACCATCAATAATAACAGAAGCAACAGGAACACCAGAAGAATTAAATTGCATGATTGCACCAGTATCTGAGCTGGTTACAAAACTTATTGCGGTTCCAGCTGAATTTGATGTAAATACACCTTTTCCAGTAAATGATGATAAACCTGTACCACCGTGTGTTACAGCTAAGTCAGTACCTAGTGATACAGCACCTGTGACATCCAAGTCATCAGTAACTTGTACAGTTCCACCCTGTGAATCAAGTATTAAATTACCTGATGATGTATCTATTTCATTATCTGCAGTAATACCTACCTGGACATTACCTGCAAATACACCACCAAACTGAGCATCGTGGAAAGGAGTAGAAGCATTTTCTCCACCTGAGAAATCTTCATCTTTAGTAAATATAAATCTTTCTGTTTGTATATCTAAACCAAAGAATCCATCTTTAACTGCTGTACCGTTATGATACTTGAATCTTACCCCTCTATCTAGACCATCAGCAGAAGAAGTATCTTTTGCCAATTCTATCATTGGGTCAGTTAATGTTGTTTCTGTTGAATTAACTGATGTGGTTGTACCTTGAACAGTTAAGTTTCCACCAACTGTTAGGTTACCTTGAGTTTGAACTGTATCTGATGAAGCATTACCTAAGGTAACATTTCCATTTACTTGTAATGTACCACCTACGACAGTATTACCAGTAGCTTGAGCAACCTGGAAGTTTGCACCACCAATCTGGAATGTTGTACCATCGAAAGTAAAGTTAGCGTCATCTTCTAGTTCCCCACCAGTACCTGCGATAACTATTCTATTGTTTGTTAAATCTTCAATCTTAGCTGAAGCAATCTCTGCGGATGTTCCAACATCTAAAGTAGCAACATCTAAGTCACCAGCAATATCTACATCATCAGGTAAACCAATAGTTAATGTATTACCTGATGCTGATGTTTCTATCTCATTTGCTGTACCAGCAATAGTAAGTGTTTCCTCTGCTGATGCTCCACCAGTAAAGATATCAATGGCTATGGAACCACTGTCACCAGCAACTCCTAAATCTAAACCATCTATAAATTCTTTAACACCTTGTGCTGTTATAAGTTGAGAATCACTCGGTGAACCTGGCATAGATGTTTCGATACTTGTTACTATCTGCCCTGAACCTCCTGAAGATTCTAGTGCTAAGCTACCGATATTTAATTCTGTGATATGTTTATTAGCATCTACAATTAAAGCACTGCTTGCTGTTGTAGTACCATGTACATGGTCCAATAAGTCGGCAAAATACTTACCACCAATTAAATCTACTGAAGCAGCGACTCCACCACTCTCTGTTCCAGTACCGATATATAATCTATCACCGTTATTTGCCTGAGTACCTGATACATAAGAGTATGCTAACTCACCTGTTTTTAAATTACTAGGAGCAGTGGTGGTTGACCCCGTAGTTAAAATCTTTATTCTTGTTAAATTTGACATACTAGTATGTGCCTCCAGTTATTTGTAAATTCTGATTACTGATGTTATTTGAAACTGTATACTTAGATGTGGTTGCATTAAATATAATCATGCCTCCATCAGATTGTGCAGATGCATCTACATCAGTTAAATCGGCAAATGCTATGTTACCAACTCTCAGTGTTTGTGCTACAACTTTTTGAGGATTCTTTCTAACTTTCGCTTTTATATTTGCCATGTTTTTATATTTGTGTTACGCCAGGCATAACTTCTATTTGTCCTTCTAATACTCTGTCCTTAACCCCACCAGAACTAGTTATTTCTACATCATACACATACCTTCCCGCTTTCATAGCATTTGTTTGTGCATTAGTCAAACTAATATCTAGTATACCATCTGTGGCTGGAGCTCTTACTGTGCATGTTATATCTACAGCCGTTGAAGAATTAAACGATCTTCTTATCTGACCTTTAGCTGTGAAACCTGTTAAATCAAGTACAGTACCACTTGAGTCAGTTACATCAATAGCTATACTAAAGTCAGTTCCTTGGTCTACTGTTAAATTTGAGTAAACAGCCATTTTATTCTATACCTTTATTTATACTTTTAAGCTCTTCAATCTCAGACTTAAGTTCTTTAATTGATTCTATTAATAATGGAACAAGTTTTTCATATTGTACTGTTTTATATTCACTATCAGCTGGAGCATCGAGCACTGCTTCAGGTAATACTTTCTCTACTTCCTGAGCACTTACACCGACCATATTTCTATTACTGTCATAGCTTGGTCCCCATTCTGCTGTCTTATCGTTCCAGTTAAAATGGAATCCATTTAATTGTCCAACCTTTTCGAGTGCATTCTCAATGTTTCCTTTCTTATCCTTGAGTCTATCATCAGATGCGTATGCAACGATATCACCAACGGCCCTAACTTCTCCAGTTGAAGCTGCAGTTCCAGCACCTACACCACCAAATCTAACATTACTACCTGTGCCTAAACCTAATGAACTTGCTGAATAAGTAGTATTATTATCAGTAAAGGTGACAATACCTCCACCCTGATTTATAAGTGTTAATTGATTTCCACTTACAGTTGCACCTGTGAGTACACTGCTTGGTAGTGAAAAGTTATTAGCATTTGGAGCTATATCATCGAGTTTATTATGATGAGCAACTGACATTACACCAGCTCTTGATCCTGATGCCTCACTTATAGTTGCATTTGTTCCATCAGATGAATTAATCGTAACACTAGTTGTTGATGTTGATGTTGACAGGTTTGTAGTTACATTAGGTGAAGTATTAGAAACTGAAAATGTACCATTACTCTGATTTACACTTATTCCAGTGGATCCACTAAATGTAATAGTATCATCTTTATTAATTGTATGATTACCATGGCCTGAGCCATTACCTGCTCCAGTTACTTTTAATGAAGTTACATTAGCACCTGCTTCTATTCCATCGAGTTTTGCCTTGAGTGCATTCGTAAAGTTATTCTGAGTTAATCCACCATCACCAACCGTATACTCTGTATTGACTGATGATATATCAATTGTATTACCACTTCTTGTAACTGTTGTTGCACCGCTATCTGTGAATGTAATCGTTTCACCGGAACCTATAGCTTCGGTAGCTCCTGTATTTACTTTAATATTAAATGAACCATAGGCATCAGCATTCGTTGCTCCAGAGTATCCTAGAGCTGATAAAGAAATTGCTGTATTATTTGAAGCTGAAGTAATTCTACCTTGTGCATTTACAGTGATTGATGGAACTACAAGCTGTGAACCATAACTACCAGCACTAACACCAGAGTTTGAATCTAATATTGTAAGTTCATCACCACCAGCACTTGTTGTAACTGATATACCAGTACCACCTACAACTGTAAGAGTATCTGATGTACCATCAGCTTCTATGTTTGACTGACCACTTACAGCTATGATTCCAAATGCATTCGCTCCAAGAGATGTATTTGTAATAGTAACATCAATATCACTACCACTTTCGGATGCTGCAACATTTATTCCTGCACCAGCATTAAAGTGTAATCTTTTACTTCCTGTGAGTGATAAGTTACTTCCACTTGCTGCAGCAACATCTGGGCTACCTACTGTGGCCTCAGATAATAAAGGTGAACCATCAGCTTCCCATCTATCCTGACCAAAGTTATATACTAGAGAGTGAGCACCGGTTACATTAGCTGCTGCATTGCTATGGACTCCACCAAACACTGCTGTTTCTATACCAAATCCACCTGTTGATGGTTCAGTACTACTTGATGATGGTCCTAGTAAGACGAGTGTATCTTCTACCTCGAGCTTAGTAGTATTTAGAATTGTTTCTGTTCCATTGACTGTTAAGTTACCTGTGACTATTAGATTATTTCCTATAGTAACATTGTTTGGTAATCCTACTGTTAATGTACCTGAGCTTTCAGCAACCTCAACCTCTCCTGATGTACCTTGTACAGTTAATGTACCCCCAAGAGCAACAGCTGAACTGTTTGAGCCGTCAGTTACTGTAATACTTGAATTAGATAATTTACTATTTCCTATTGAACCTGCTAATTTAGAAGCAGCTATAGAACCTGCCAGCATACTATTTTCAACAGACCCTGCTGCTATTGTTGCTGTTAATGTTCCACTTGTAAGATTAGTTAATGTTACTGAACCTGTTAAGTCTCCACCGAGTGTAATTGTTGGGTCAGCACTTAAAGCAAAATCAAAGTTTTGATTTGTTGAATCCCAAGTAACATCTATACCTGTCTCTGTGTTACTAGATATTAAATCTTCAGCATTATAGAATGTTACTATATCAGCTGTTTCTGTAGTAGATGAATCATTAAGACCTACGAGTTGGAATGCTCTAGCAGGTTTACTTGCAACTACAGCTTGGTTAAACTGAAATGCTACATCTGGTCCATCACCATGGTCACTTCTCTCAAACCTTAAACCTCTTTGGTTTGTATCTGCATTCATAGCAAGGAAAGCAGTATCAAAAGTAAACTCTGTACCTGCACCACCACCTACTAGGAAGTTTCCTTGTCTTACATCTATTGTTGCACCATTAGGTACAAGTAATGTATTACCAGATGTAAATGTTAAATTTGAATTTACAGTTTGTGTAGAACCACTTGTCAGTTTAATACTTGCATCTGCATTAGCATCTACTTCATTTATTGCAGCAACTAGGTTGGCTGTAGTTGAAGTGGTTAAACTACCTTTGGTTCCAATATGACTCTGTACTTCTACTATACCAGCTGAAGCACTTACAGCAGAGAATCCTGTTGCATCATTTATTGTTGCAACATCTCCTATGTCAGTCTCATGCTCATTTATTGCACTCACTAAATCATTAGCAGTTGTATTTAATCCTGCTGATACTAAACTGCCAGAAGTACCTCTGATGCCTGTTTCTAATTCATTTATAGAATTAACTATACTTGTTTTATTATTTGTACCTAGTGATTGGATTTCACCAATGTCATCTTGTACTTCATTAATAGCTTCTACTAAACTTGTAGAGATTATCTTAACAACATCATTTGCTGTAGCACCAGTATTTAATTGAATAATATTACCAAAAGAAGTATCGGGTGAAATTTGAGAAGATAAGTTAGTAGCAAGAACTCTCTTAGAGGAATCACCACTTAACTGAACTAATGTTGAAGTATTAAAAGCTGTAGCATTAACTGATTTAAATAGTAATTCAGTAGTACTTGCATGTAGAAGTACACCAGAGAATCCACCAGTCTGTGTAAGTGTTGCACCTTCAATAAATTCAGTTGGTATAGTAGGAGAACCTGACAATACAACCTTAAGTACAAAGTTAGGTACTTTAAATCCTGCTGCAGCTGTCCCTTGTACTAATTCTACAAAGTTACCATCCCCAGCATTATCTTGTAATACTCTTAAATTACCAACACGTAGCGACTCAGCTGTTGGTGATGTTACATCAATTGATTCTTCTGGTAATATCTCAAATCTTATACTATCTGATTGGAAAATCTTTTGACTTGCAGAAGCTGTTATTGAAACTTCTTTGTCTGTAATTCGAGAATCCAGTAAGGCATCATCACCCTGTGTTAAGGATATCTCGTTAACGTTCTGTCTGAATCCTTCGAGGGTACTTGATTTAAATGTTCTTACTTCGTTTCTTATGGCCATTATTTCTTACTCTTACTTAGTCCTTTTAATAACTTTTTAATCTCAGCTATGTCATCTTTCATCTGTTGCATTTCTGCGTCTTTTGCCATGACCTTAGCCTGTTGTTCTTTTCTGTTTGCAAAGTCGCTACTATTAGTATTTATAATAGCTTGCGTACTTGTATCTTTTTCAAAATTTTGTAGTTCTTCTACTTTTTTTCTCTTTGCCATAACTTATCCTATGTTGCACAAATTGCTCTAAAATCTTTTACCCTAGGAGGAGTAGATGATATGGTAGACCTCAGTACAATCTTAAACTGTATACTACCAAAACTACCAGCTGGGTCAATATTATATCTTACTTCAGAGAATGATGATTCATTCACTGGTATGGAATCAGCTGGACTTGCTTCAGCAAATGGTACATCATCTAAGTTTTCCGATGAACCACCTGGAAGAGACCTGAAGAATAGTCTTACATCAGATGAACCAGGTTTATTTACATCCATGAATACTGTAGCTGTGTCAGCTTCTTCATTCAGCTCTACCTTTTTAGTTATATACCTAGCCAATTCAGAACCACCTTTTGAAACTTCCTCTGATATACTACCAGATGAACCTACAATATTTTGTATTGTATGGACTGATGTTCTATTCATATCTATGACTGGTGATAATGCTTCATTGGTCGTTGATAATACACATCTTAGTTGATATGATTTATCACCACTCATATTAGCGCTTTCTTGAATGGCAGAGCCAATCATTTTAGGTGAATCAAAAATAAAGTTTCTATTCGGTAGTATCTCAAACTCTGTACTTGCTTGGTGAGCAGCCTCAGCACCATCAATACTCTGTGAGCTTCTCACTGTTGCAAAAACTCTAAGTGAAGTACCAGGTACCTGTATATTTTCTATAACCGGGTACATAACATCTATATGTCTGTTCTCTGTTGCTGTGACACTTGAGCCACCACCAGGTCCTGTAGCTGATGCATTACTTCCTCCAGTTAAAGTAATGGTATAACTATCATGAGTTATAGTACCAATAGTGTGTGTACCATTAATATTACTAGCAAGCAACCCGTTAAAATCTTCTGCACCTGCTATCACTACCTGTGAACCAGAGGCATGCATTCCATGATTCTTATGTGTAACTGTTATAACTTTGTTACCACTTGTACTCTTTAAAGGATTTCCTGTAAGTTTTCTTACTGGGACTACATCATTTACTAATGTTATCTCGGAAGACGAGCCAGTAAATGAAGCTCTATTTAACTTAAACTTAAGGTCTTTACTTTGTTCTGGAGTCCATGTGGAAGCATTCTGTGAACTAAAGAATACACCGTTATATGGTTGTTTTGATATTCTAAACGTTGTATTTGTTAAATCAAACCCACCCATCTCTGCAACATAAACTTCATAATTATCACTCATTGAAGTTAATACAATTGCATATTCTGTATCCTGAGCTAAATACACTGGATAATCAAAAGCAAAATTTGTTGCTGTAGCAGCATTTGCAGATACTTGAATATTATCTAGGCTAGCTGCTGGATATAATATCTTATCGGCACCAGGTACTATTCTTTGTGTAGGTATACCATTTTGTGTTGTTCTTATAGTTAACCTTATAGGTATTGATGGGTCAACTGATTTAAAGAATATATCGACACTCTTAGCAAATATACCACCTTCTTTATCAATAAGAATAGTTTCTGCTATAGGGTCAACCCATTCGGTAATTTCAGATACATTAGTTTCTACTACTGTTCTTTCATCATTTAATTCTGACTGAACCAATCTTGGTACTTTAGTTGAAACTACTCTACTTTCTACAGACTCAAGTAATCCTTGAGCATGGTATTGAGCTTCAGCATATGAAGTTTCCAAGTTAACATTGTTTGCACTGTTGTCTGATAATCTAAATTCTCTTACACCAGTTAAAAACTGTAATGATGAGTTTCTAGGAATAATAAATGAACCTTCTATCTTACCGGTTGAATCTGATATCAGATTCCCTGCACCTGATGGGTGAGCCGTTAAACCTTCAAAAGTATCTACTCCTGTTTGTGAAGCAAACTCTGTGTATGATTCTTCTCTTACAAAATTAGAAACGTCGACACCATCAAAGAATGCAAAGAACTTAGTGTTTGGTTTTAATAACTGAGCTCTAAAGAATATTTTTCTTGACCTAACGAATGGTACAAAGTTAACTTCTACAACTCTCTGACCATCACTTCTTGTGACTGTATCAAATGCTAAATCGGTACGTAAACCACTACGTGATTGATTTGATGTTGTGGTAGTTGTAATAGTACTCGTTACCGTTTGTATTCCACCTTGTCCACGACCAAGTTCACGCTCAAAGAAAAAGTCATTACCTGGACCGAATGCTCTTTCAGTCTCAAACTCAAATCCTTGCCAGTTAGTTTCCCATTCATTCCACTGAGTTCCTAATATACCAGTTTCTTCAGCCATTTGAGCAAAAGCATCAAACGCTCCAGTATCATCAATAACAATATCTGGTCTTACATCAACTTCTTTCCATTCATCTGACTCAGGAGATAAATCCATCATACCTGCCCATGTAAATACATTGTATGGATTAACATTAGAGAATGTTGATGCATAAGGTTGGTCAATATAGCTAGTAGTTGTATGAGGCATAGTTACTATAGAACCACCTAGGACAGCATTACCAGAATCGGCAGCTTTACGTACTAGGTTAACGTTTCTCTCATCAAACATAGGTCTTAAATGACCATTTGCTTTATCTATTGAAACTTTATAGTCTACGTTATTAACATCACCAACATTATGATTTCTAAATCCATCAACTATAAATCCATTTTTAAACCTAGAGAATCCACTGCCATCAAATAATTCTATATCTGCAGCACTTTGTTCTAGTAAAGATAATGATGTGTAGTACTCTAGATTTTTTACTCTCTTGTCGATATCACCAATGTCTCTCATTGTGTATCTACGATTGTCAATAATCTCTGGTTTTAAGTCTTCTTTCTTATATACAAAGGGATTTAAGTTAAGGTTATATATAGCCATTGAGTCATTAGGCGTTTCTGGCGCACGTGGTGAGGTGTCTGGAACACCACTTTCAATTTTAAATTCTCCACGTCTTGTTAAGTATAGTTTATCTATCCTTGGCATAAAGTGTGTAACTTCAGCGGTTAGAGCATGACCTGGTTTTGGAGGTTGTGGATTACTAGAACCTGTACCTGTGAAATCATCAGACCCTCCATTTGCTGCATCTTCTTTACGAGGTCTAAAATCTATACAATCTCTAAGCTCAAACTTACCACCTATTCCATTGAATGTTGGTATAGAATCGTAGTCAGCTGCAGGATAAGAGTCTACAGTAAAGTAATCTCCTGTGCCATGTGTATAGAAATCAAATGTAACTGTAATACTACCTTCTGGAGCAGATGCACCAGGCTTAAGTATTATTTTACCTACTTCATAGAAGTTATCACGCTGACCGTTGTCTAAAGTAAATCTATCAGTAACATTAATGCTACCTGATGCTTGTACAACGGATACTATACGTATAATATCTGCTTTATTTAAACTAAGTTCTTCATTAGATAATGTTCCTGAGACTGTTGCATTATTTTGTCTTGTTTTTGTTTTATGTAGTAAGTTCTTTTGTACATCTGCCATTACCTTCAGTTTGGCTGAACCTGGTGTCACACCACCTACATCACTAAATGTTAGTGTGCTAGCACCATCTGCTCCTGAACTGATTGTTGGTGTAGTATCAATAACACCTGTACCTAGTGATGCTGTAATTGATGAAGTGTTTATAAATGTACCTTGGCCAGATGCTAAACTAATCGATGCACTATCAACTTCAAACCTTTGCTTAGTGACATACGCTGTATCTACTACAGATGGATTTCCTGCAGAGAATAGAGTCTTAACAGCAGTTTGTGGTAATCTAAATACTAATCCATTATTACCAACATCAAACAACTGAGCTCTATTTGCACTATCTAATATTAAGTTACCTATAAAGTTTTGTGTTACTCCTGTTTGGTCTACACTTTTAACCTGACTAAAGTTAGAACCTGAATTCATTTTGATATCAAAAAGGAATAGTCTTAATTCACTGCTAGTAAACTCTAATGAACGTGCTCTTGCCGTACCTATAACACTACCACCTTGGCTAGCAGCATCATGTAGATTCATTGTGGTAAAACTATCAACATCAGGCATACCTTTTACAGTCGATGCGTTCAGCTTAACGAAGTTACCAACCTGTATACTGGTAGTTGAAAGGTTTATATTATTTTCAGCATCAGTACCTCTAGGTTTTTCTAATACAATATTCCTTGTGGATGTATTCTCTACTCTGAATCCTTTTACATATGCAACAGAAGGCTCAACACCTATTGATAATCTGTTCTTACCAAAAGTAGTAGCATTTGCAAGTTCTGCTGATGTAGGATTACTTTTATCTACAGCTGATACTAACTCATCGTTTATAATCTCTGTTGCTGTTTTAAATCCAAACTTATACCTTTCATCAGGTGATGCTGAGTCATCTTTAAAGAACTCCTTGACATTTAACTGGTAAGGCTCTACGGTATAATCGCCTGACTCTTCAAAAGTTCTTCTTGCTAATCTTTCTGTTAATTCGGTATCTTGGTTCTTATCAGTTTTATCAACTGAAGCTTTACCATCTTCAATAACAATAAGAGTGATATAACTTGCTTCAGTTCTACTTGCTAGTGCAAGAGGTTCTTTGATGAGAGATGTCGTAACTCTATATCTATGAGCACCTGGTGCTGCAGTGTTAGGAACACCCTGTGCGTTATCTAATAAAGATGTATCAGTTGAGGAATCGACAATATCTTCGATTACTTTTAGACCTACTATGTAGTTTGGTGTATTTGTATACTTATCTAATATAATAGAACCACCAGGAACAAATACAAATGTACCTGATATAAAGTATACACCTTCTTCGATATTTACTGTGGAACCAAACCCTGTAGGTGTTGATATTGATGAGGCAGTGTTACTTCCGTCGATGTTGGAACCACCACCAACCATACCATGTCTTACTGGACTACCATTAGAACTAAACTCTTCTCCAGCAGCAAATGTTTTTGTAGTGTTATTTGTACCAGAAGTTATGTACTTAATATATAATGTATTAGGGTCTGAACCTGTAGAACTTACAGCTTCTAATACTTCAGCTTTTATTCCACTTGTTGCACCTGTGATTTCTTTACCTACAAACTCTGATAGGTAGGAGTCACTGTTGAGAGAACCAGCCGTGGAATGAGTAAATGCTGACTCAACCTTTATAAAATCATACTCAACGTTAAGTGTTACCTTACCATCAACAACTCTTGAGCCATCTTTAAAAGCAAACTGGCCATATCTATCGAGTTGAGCTTGGAGCGAGGATTGTAATTGAGTTAGTTCTCTTGCTTGTACTGAGAACCCTGGTCTGAATAGTATTCGATGAAAGTTTTTTGATTCATCGAAGTCATCATAATAAGGTGCTACATTGTAATGTTTAATTCTTGTTGTTGCCATAAATTTTACTTCCTAATAGTATCTATATTAGAATTCTACTATAACTTTAATATCTTCAATCTGTGTAGTACTTCTACTAATTGGGTTTCTATTCTCTAAGAATAGTATCTCACCAGAACTTCTATCAACCTCTGGGTCAACTAAAGCAGTTGAACCATGTAGGGCAGCACTCTTAGTACTTGTTTGACCTATTACAGTTTCTCCATTCTCAAACTTTTCGAATCCTGTTTTTTGGTTCTGATGATATCTTAATAAGCCATTTCCAGCATCTATCTCTAGGATATATGCCTGAGGTGCATTTGCTGATTGACCAACAATAAGTTCATCAACCTGAAAATCAGTAGCATCAGAAGCTGTAGCTAGTTTTAATGCCTTTGAGCCTTTCAGTGTAGATGCTGTAGCAATAGAACCTGCACCAGGTGTTGCGTTAAAGTTTCTAGGTTCATTAATTACCATAACCTGTCTAAAATCATTACCTACAGTTAAGTCAGTACCATCGTTACCACTCAACTTAGAGTTAAGTGATATAAAGAAAGCTCCTAGCTCTGCCACTGGGTCAACTCCGTGACCACCCTGTGGAGATATCACAGCTCTTGCTGTGGCATCAGAACCACCACCGCCGGATATAACAACCTTAGCTACTGTATAATCAGTACCTTTATTACCTACTGTAATAGCTGTAACGTTTCCACCACTTACTGTTGCTGTGGCTGTAGCTCCAGTACCGTCTCCTGAGATAGTTACTGTAGGTGCAGAGGTATATCCTGTTCCACCAGAGGTAACCTCGTATCTTTCGATACCTGCCGCTGTAGCTGAATCTCTGGATGCTTTTTGATTTAAGAACTGAGCAAAGTCAGTCTCTGATAAGTTAGCAGATGCTGCATTATTGTCAGCAAATTCAAATGTTAGTATAACATTAGCTGATATAGTCTGTGCAGCTGATAGTGTGAGTGTTGAACCACTGATTGCTGATACAGTAGGAGTACCGGATATACCAGTACCAGAAACAGTTTGACCTACAGAAATATCATCGTTTACATCAGTAAGAATCACAGTCGCAGAGCTTGAGACAGCTGCAGCAACTTCACTACTTGTCTTAAGTGCTACAGTCTTAACCGGCATATAGCTATTCGTTAAGAACTTATCGGCATCTGCAACACCTGTTGTAAACATAAACTTCCAAACGTAACCATCTGACTCAGCCTGTGGGTCAGTCAATGTTTGAGTTGGCTGTATATTCGAAACACCACCACCAGCTTTGATGCATTTATATACTTTAAACTCTGAGGTTAGTATGTAGAAGTCTCTATCGAATAAAGACCCATCGTCTGAATCGTAAGCGACGTATGTACGCCCTGCGGTCCATGTTTTCCTTGGTACTACGTGTGATATATCTGACGCAACAATCTTTTTAAGACCGTACATTTGCGCCCTTGCTTCTCCTAAGTCATCTAGTCTATCTACTGGTGTGGTAGGTGTACCGTCAGTAGTATCCGACGTGGAGTTTGACCATACGTCTGGCTTACCGATAGATACATAGACACTTGACTTAGCTACGTTATCTTTAAAGTTCTCTGCGTTCTGAACTCTAAATTTGTTTGTTACTATTGCTGGCATAATTAATTTCCTGTTTCTATTCTATGTGTACAAATGTACTTGTGTTATATTTATTTATATCAGTTGAATCGATAGTTTGTAACTGATTACTACCTAAAAAGGCTAAAGTATGATTCGAATTGAATAGCCTCGGACTCGTGAAGAAGTTACTTGGACCTCTGTTCTGTCTATAGCTATTGTTCTCAATCGTTCTAAAGTTGACGTTTGCGACCTCTACATCGTGCTCGGGAAGTATCTTATCGGCTACTCCGTCGTTCTGCAGACTTCCGCTGCTCTGACGAGGATTGGTAAACACTGTAAAGATTGGTTCACCCACTGCCAGAGGCTTATGATTGAGGCTCAGATGTATGACTTCCGATATATCCTTGACACGCTGCTCGTTATGTACCGCACTCTCCAGCGTCACGATTGGGTCGATTACGTAGCCGTTTCCTGCGTTCGTAATGTTGACACCAGTGATTTCTCCCTCGGAATCCAACGTAAAGTTAGCCACGGCAGTGACGTTAGACGATAGTAAGGTACCATCAGCATCCTTCGCCGTAGGTTCGGGAAACACGATACTCGGTGCGGTAGTATATATCTTGTCGGCACGCCCTATCGCCGTCACTGTCGCAATCTTACCGGCATTCGCGTTACCCGCTACTATACCGAATAGATTGGACCAGTTCTGACCACGACTGCTGATTGTAATGTTATCGATATCGAGTTTACCCTCCGATGTAATGCCGATACTGACGACCGGCGCCACTCCGGATAGACCATCGAGAGCCACACCATTGAAACTAATAGCTGGCGCGCTACTATATCCGAATCCTTCCTCTACTACAGAGAGAGTATCCAGTGAACCGTCTATCTTCGCTGCGGTAGCTGTTGCAGTTGTACCAGTCAGTGTATGAGCACTACCGGTAGTAGCAGGAGTCAGTTGAATGACCGAACCGCCGCTAGAACTACTTAATTTGATCTTATTACCGCTACTAAACACTACGTGAAAAGTATTTCCAGACGTTAATCCACCTATAGTAGAGCCTCCACCATTGGTATAAGTCAGTTGACTACCAACCGGAAAAGCTGCCTGCTGAGCGGAACTGAGTGTAATCGTATCATCTGCAGCTGAAACAATGCTTGAAGAGGACCCGTCGAATACAATAGCTGCAGGAGCGGCAATTTCGAGTGTCGGAACGTTATGGTCCTTTCCTCCGTCCACAATGGTAATAGCTGAGACTGCACCAGCACTGATACTAGCGGTCAAAGTTGCAGCTACACGGCCCGGTGGCGTACCGCTGTCAGAACTAGTGATTGTGGGCGCATTGACATACCCTGACCCACCTGCTGTTATTGTGGTTGAACTAATTACTCCATTCTTGAGCGTCAGTGATAGTGTACCTGACTTATGTATCTTAGCCTCTGTGGTAGGTAGGAACTCGGAAACAAATATCTCTACGAGTAATGGTATATCCTCTGGCCCTACTAAACCAGGTTGCGCACCAGGCATCGATGCTTTATTCAGAGCGGCTCCGAGTACATCGTCTATTAGCTCAAGGAATATAAGTATCTCTGCGAAGTATATAAACCCTGCTGGATGCACGAGTTTGTTGAACGCCATACGCCAGTCCTCTAGATTCTGACCGGTCTTTACGAGATACGAGAACTTCTGGAACCTGAGACTATCCTGTATCTTGATATCGTAGGATAGAAACCCCTTATTATCTAGATACCTGCCACCGTTTGGAAGCGAACTATCCACCTCCCAGTTGCCGCTAGAAGGAATGAGAGTCTTATCGAAGGGAAACTCTACCTCTACGTTATCGTTAAACAATAGTCTAAAGAATATCTCTATGCTATCGGAGCTACCGCGCACCTTATAGAAATCAGTTATCTGTTTATATAGATTACGTTTGTTTACGCTAACGTTACGCGGGACCGTGGCCGCAATCTCTTTCTGCATCAGCTCGAGGAAGTTTGACTCGTTCTGGTCTATATCCATGGCTTCCTCGATAGTGTTCATTACGTAGGACGGTCCGGGCCCGACCCAGTACTTTACGATTGTAGTGAGCTTTGCCGTATGGTTGTTAAAAGACGCGAGATTCACCTGATTCTGAGAAGGATTGCTATTAACCGTGAATGTTTTTCCAATCTCACTGGAGGAGGCTGCTAAGCTTCCAGGCAGCTCGTTTCCGTTAGTGATCGAAACGTTTGCTGCGGATAGTGGTATAGTGGTAGTAGTACCGTTCGGCGCTGTTAATACGAGAGTACTATTGTCGCCGGTCTCGTCCGTAAAGAACTCGTTATTATCGTTGTTTGGATCTTCTATTCTAAAGGATACCTTACCATCTAGTACCACCTCGTTGAATGTTTCAGTCTCCTGGTATATAAACTCGTCCATATTCATGAACGTATAGTATGCCTTTAGAAACTCTTCGAGCTTGGCTCTATCTGATATAATCTCTTGTGGTATTAACTGGTCTAAACGTAGATGCTCCTTGGTAGCGTCGAGTGTAGATGTATCGTTATCGATAGCACCAGGAGTCAGAGTGGTTTTACATCTGGCAGCGGCATCGTGGAATACTTCAGACATACTACTTTAACCTCGATGTAGTGGTATATGTTATGGCACCACTGCTACCACCCGTTGCGATAGTATCTATCTCAGGAGTTATCGAAACTAGGCTATTAAAAATGGATAAAAGTTGCTCACGTTTTGGGGCTATATCTAGACTGTTAGGAACAATTGTGATTCTAACGCTTGTGTCTGAGTCGGGTCGGAAGTTATTTAATGTTATCTTTCCTTTGTCTACCTCTACCAAACCAGCGTCGTTGATAACAGTAACGTTCTTGCTATCTACTACCTTGAATACGATTACTCTTCTATTATTACTACCAGAGATTGGTATATCTCCGAAGAAGTGTTCTACATTGTTAATTTTAAACGCCGTAGATGTGATAATAAATTTGGTAGAATCACCGCTCTGGAAAAAGGGGGCTGCAAACGTAAGCTCAAAATTATTGTCTATAGATGCCTTGCTTTCTATATTCTGAAACATGCGTGGCCTGATTATACTGTTGAGTATCGCAGGGTCGCTGTTGTCTATAAGTTTCGTAAGCTGTGAGTGTCTGAATACACCATCGAACTTGTTAAGGTTATTAAAGTTAAAGTCTGATATAGTATCTCTGACTACAGACTGTAGTTCAACAGAGCTTCTATCTGTAAGGTTTGGATTAAACTTAAAGAATACGTCGAGCTCTAGGAACGTAAAGTTAGGGTCTACAATAGTCGGTGTTATACTCACTACGTTCTTACCCTTTAAAATTGAGCCGGTGATTTCTGTTTTTTCCGCCTCTGTAAGTGCGTCGGCTAGTAATGGTTTAATAGCAACGTATACTCTACCGAAGTCTGGGGGATCCTGGTCCTCGCCACCCCATGTCGCTATACTATCGATATTAGAGAAGTTCTTCTTAATGATAGCTCCATAGTCGTCGGCTGTCACTGCTCTGTTTTGCGATATAAAAGTTAGCGGTGCGTTAAATCGAATGGATTCGAGTGTCTCTACATCTGCACCACCAGATGAGTTCGAGGCCGTAGCTATCGTTATATTTGTAAACCCGCCGATGTTATCTACCATGGAAAATGTGCTGGCTCCGTTTGAGTCCTTACCCTTTGTGCTGACATAATCGATAGTAACGATATTATTATTAGTTGGTTTGAATCCAGTTACGCCGTCGCCGAAGTGTACCTCATAGAATCCAGCTGGGTTCTCTTGCAGGAAGAATACTTTAGAGGACGAGTCGACTCCCTTTAACGTTTCGAACTTAGTGTATATATCAAAGGCCGAGGATTCCTGGTTAGTCTGTACTCTGACTCGCAGTGTAGATGTGTCGCCGTCTACGTCTGATAACTGAAACCTTTGGTTCTCTATATCGTTATCGACTCTATACTTGAGCTCTCTGATACTACCTTCTACGATAGTCACGTTATTAAAGGTAAAGTTATTACCAACGAGAGTAGCCTGCTGGTTATTAAGAACTACATATTGAAACTCTTCGCCATCTACAATCGTTTTCAGTTTGGTACCACGACTCAGAGTAAGAACGGATGGTATAGTACCAGATACGCCCGCGACATTCACTGTTAAATTTACGGAGGCACGCGGTGATAGTATCGACCGCGGTATATACCCAAGTAGTTTTGCACGCGTTACAACGTTCCCTCTTATTTGAGCCGAGTCTAGGAATGCCTCGTTTAAACTAAAGTGAGCATTCATCGCGTTATAGTGAGTATTATATGCAAGGACGTCGAGTAGTACGTTTAGTCCTGAACCATCGAAATCGTAATCAGTAAACTCGCTCTGTCTCTTTAAAAAGTTTTTTAGATTTCGTTTAATATCATCAAAATCTAGTTCCGTGACGTTTAAATTAGTAGCCATATTATCTTAACCTTCTTAGTATTATTTCTACATTATCTGCTTGGTCAAATTCCTTTATTAAAAATCTAACAATAATTCTGTAAGCGTTTTGGTCCGCTTTATTCTGTACTGTTATCTTTATTAGTTTAACTCTAGGTTCATACTTTGCGATAACTTTTCTTATATTTTGTTTGATAGCAACTGTAGTTATTACATCAGCTGGTTCAAATAGTAATGCTCTGAGATTTGCTCCCTTGTCTCGCTGAAAGGGTCTATCACTAAAGTTACTTACTAATAAATTTCGGATAGCATTCTTAATAGCATTATCGTCCTTTAGTGGAATGATATCTTTTCTTATTGGATGTATCTTAAGCGATAGGTCTAAGTCCCTGTGGCCAACTTGTCTAGCCACTACTTTAGCTTTTCGTATATCTCCGATTACACTTTTATCTGATTGGATTGTTGTTGCCATAGTATTATTTATACATATTACTCAGGAGTTCCGGTTTTACCTCCACTATCTCCTGTATGAACATGAGTATCTAGAGTTATTTCTTTACCTGTTATACTGTCAGTAGCAACAATAGTCGAATCATTTGTTTGAGCTCCAGTAACATGTAGTGTTCCCGTAATTGTTGTATTACCATCAATATTTACAATATCATTTACAGCATTTATTTCTACTGTTCCATCATTATTGATATTAATTGTTGTACCAGAAGCATGTTGAATATTAATTCTTTTTGAACCATCAGTGTTATCATATTCAATTAAATGTCCACCTTCTGTTTTATGTACTTTATTTGTAGGCGGATTTAATTGAGCTTCTGTTGGTATATCAATTACTGATTCTGTTTGAGTTGCAACTGAACCCATTATGATTGGGTCTTGAGCAGAGTTACCATCTCTAAAGAATCCTACTACAGTAGAACCAATCTCTAACTCATGGTTAGAACCAACACCTTTTAAAGATGCAGATGTATTTGGCATCATCACTGTAGCCATAGGTAACTTTTCTGTAGGTAGTATACCAGTATCCTGAGTGTGGTATCCAAAGCATCTCACCTTAACACGGTTTAAAAATTTCGGATCGTTCACACTTTCTACAACCCCTATAAACCAAGAGAAGGTTCCCTTTCCTATAAACTGGTCATCATACATTATGACGCTTCCTCCTCTGGTGTTATCTTAACGATATCTTCCATACTTTCAATAAAAGAATCCTTCTTAACTTTTACATTCATATTATAATCTTCCTTAAAGATATGTGTAATAGACGCTACTAAATATTTACCTGATAGATATACATCCTGTGGTACTTCCTTATCATCTGCTCCAGCTCTAGTAATATCCAATTCTATTGTATTACCTAACTTAAAATCAAAGTCTCCATTTAACTGAAGGTCTAATGTTATACTATTTAAATTATGTAAAACTGATTGTGACGATAATAAAGTTGGTGATGTAGACTGATGGTAATTATCCTGCTCGTATGCTTCGCTATTTAATGATATAAAATAGTTCTTACCTTCTGTATGTTGGTCAAATGTTCTATCTAAAAACTTTGTCTTCTCTGAGAATGGAACATTATCATTGAGCTTTTTATCGCCTTTATAGTTAAAGAATAATTTATCATCAAATGTTTTTGTTGCTATATCATAAGTATGCATGGTAGCACCAAATGAACCTTCAGCCCCTGCTCTTAGTTTTGATACATTAAAGTCTGATGATAGGCCTTTAATTTTTAGTCGTTCTTCTCTGTAATTTTCTACTGGTTTATCTTCAGCGCCAATATCTGATAGAAAGAAAGGTTCATACTTATATGTATCATACACTTCTTTATCCATCATTGTACTTAAAGCTTCAAACTTAACATCACCCGATGCAGTCTCAAAAAAGAAGTATGGAGTTTTATCTAAGAATGCATTCCTAGCTAACCATTCTATACAACTTAATGGTTTCATACGAGGATATATACCTGTAGCCAATCCACCAGCTTCATCAATATCTAATAACTTTGCATCTATTTTTAAATCACTAGTACATATATCTTTAATGTTCTTTCCTATAGCTCCTTCAAATGGTCTAACTAAAGTTCTGAATTGATTATTATATACAAACTCAGATACACATCTGAATGTCATATTAGTTACACTAGGTTTAATCCTAGAGAAGTTTTTAATTTCTGCTATACGTAAATTTAGTAAGAACTCTTTTCTTTCTTTTGTTTCAACATCTTTTCTAAAAAGATTAATCTCTACCTTTTCGCCGGTACCAATCTTTAAAGATTCTAATATACTAAGAGCATCAGCTATTGTAAACTCTACTTCTATATGTTTTCTAAATAAGCTTTCTGTAATTTTTATTTCAAGAACTTGATTCCTAACTTCTATATGTTGTTCTGGTCCATCAGTTTCTGCAAGATTAGAAAATATCTTTAGTGTTTCTAAACCGTATCCATTAGCCTTAAAGCTATTATCAAAGTTTGATGTATTAGGCATTTAATAGTCTCTTGAATTTGTCAGCAAATTGTCCAACATAATTAGGGTCCACATATCTCATTCTTGATCTTTGCTCATTCTTTTCAAATTCATGAGTTCTATTTGATACAAATGTTAAGTCAGCATCAGGTACTCCGCCTGAAACAGTTTCACCGGTTAATGCTCCTAGGTCATTCCTTGCCGGTACATTAGTAGGTATATGTGTACTATTAGTTACTGGTCTTCTGCTTACGTCTGTTTTCTTATGATAAAAGTAAGGTGCATCGGCATATCTATAGACTCTGAAAGAAGATACAGAGTCTGTTGATGTACTACCTATTACCAACTCTGGAGCAACAAATGTACCAGTGGTATTCTGTACTATAAGTTGACTTAAGTCGGTAATCTTTCTAGTTAAAGTTCCTGTAGCTCCTGTAGTTCCACCTGTGATAGTCTCGCCTACTTTAAATCTACCAGCTAAACTATTTCTATGAGAAGTAATTGGACTTTCTATTAATCCGTCACTTGTTCTGTCTATGGTGCTAGGATTTGTTTCTATCGCAAATCCATTATATTCTACCTCCATAAATTTAAGCAAGGCTTCTTGAGATACTGGCCATGAACGATATCCATCGTGTAAGTATTCATTTATAACAAAGAACGTCCAATAAAAATCTTGGTTACCATATAATCTACTCGATACTATATCTGGTCTTTCACCATTTATAATATTATAAAAACGATAACCCGAAAAGTTATCTACAAAATCTTGTAATGGTTTAACGTGTCTGAATATGTCAACCATATTTTGTACAATACCATTTCTTTCAAAATCATATTCAACCTTTGGGAATTGTTTAAAGTATGCCATTATCCTTCACCTCCTGATTGACCAGATGTAGTATCATCTGACTCTGCCGGTGCTTCCTCATTCTTTACCGGTGTTGTTGGACCTAGTGCATCAGAGCCTGGGAATCCATCAGCTTCATTATATAAGTCTTGTCTTACCATTGCTCTTGTTTCCTGGAAGGTTAAACTTAAATCTAATTCACTAGGAGAACCATCAGCATGCGAAGAGTTAGTAGATGGATTAAATGTTGTGGTCATATTAGTTAAGAATGAATTTAGTATTGTTGGTAAGTATGGGTTTCTATCTTCTTTTAGCATAAAGCTAATTTTAAATTCTGCAGGATACTGTAAGGATAGAGCTCCTGTTTTATCTGGGTACATATAGTTTCTAAATATATTAATTATTTGTTTTGCTGTATCAGACTCAGCTTTACTTTCAGATATAAATTTAAAATCTAATTGAAACGTTCTAACTGATGTACCTTCAAAGGCTACTTTAGTATTTGGATTGACAGCAACACCACCTTCAATAGCAGCTAATCTTGTACCTTTAGCTATTGTATCTATACCTGGTATACCAGAAAACATATCAGCATTTAATAAAGCACCTGCTGTTAAATCAGCTTGAGTCAATCCAGTTGATTCTCCAGACCTTACACCTATACTAGTAAGTAAAGCATTTAATCCACCACCTACCATTCCTGCATCAAAGTTAGCATAGTTAGCACTATCAGCAAGATTCATACCTATAGGTTGATACATGAATATCTTATATGGTTCTATTGTTGCATCGCCTTCGCGTTCAAATACCTGTATGCATATATATGGATTACCTAATTCAATAAACCTTGATAGCTGAGCAGGAAATATAACGATTTCAGATTCGTTACCTTTTTCTTCCGTACTCTCCTGGGTACTTTCCTGTTCTTGTTCTGTTTCTGCCATATTAACCCTTATAAATAAAAAATAAACTAATACAATTATTTATATGAGTTACAAAGGTAGATACAAATTAAAGAATCCAAAGAAATATGCGGGTGATCCGAATAAGATTACCTATAGGTCATTATGGGAAAGGAATACATTTAGGTGGTGTGAGAACAATCCAAAGGTAAAACTATGGAACTCTGAAGAAGTTGTCGTTCCATATAAATCTTCTGTAGATGGTAGAATCCATAGATACTTTGTTGATTTACTTATTCAGATGGAAGATAAAAAGACATATCTGGTAGAAATTAAACCAAAGAGTCAGACATTACCACCAAAGAAAAAGTCACGAAGAACTAAAAAATATATTAAGGAGATAGCCACTTTTGCGGTAAATAACGATAAGTGGAATGCTGCTAATAAATTTGCTGAACATAACGGTTGGCAGTTTCAGGTATGGACAGAAGAAACTTTAAAAAATCTAAACATCAAAGTACTGTGATAACTTTATAAATAGTATTATGGCTAGTTTATTTGATACACTACAGGCACAGGCATTTCGAGCTGGTATTGAGGGTCGGACAAAAGAATCACAGAAGTGGTTCAAAAAGAAAGTCCAGGAACTATCAATTCCTAGTAGACAAAAGATACTCAGAGATAGTGCCTTGAAGAGAACCGGTACAGAGATACGTGGAAACATGTACATGTACTTCTATGACCCTAAGCTAAAGAAAGAATTACCATACTATGATAGGTTTCCTTTGTCTATTATAGTTGACCCAGCTCCTGGTGGATTCTATGGATTAAATCTACATTACTTAAACTATAATGTTAGAGCAAGATTCTTAGATGACCTAATGGGATTAGGACCAGCCAATCCTAGAGAAAACTCTAGATTAAGAAAGATTAGATATAATCTATTAAAAGGAACTAGAAAATACAAAGAGTTTAAACCATGTTTTAAACACTATCTCGGTAAACATGTTAAATCACAGTTTGCTTTAGTACCGATGACTGAATGGGAAATAGCAATCTTTTTACCAATAGAACAATTTAAGAAGAAGAGTAAGACTGCCGTCTGGCAAGAAAGTCTTAAAATAGCGAGAAGATAATAAATGGCAAATAGTGTAGATGATATAAAATCATTAATTGGAAAAAAAGGTGGAGTATCGAGACCTAATAGATTCCAGGTAATATTTACACCACCTTCAGTTTCATTACTGAATTTAAATCCAGAAGTACTAGTTGGTTCACTAGTCTCTGGAAGTTTTAAAGTTAAGAATTTAATAAATGATCCTCGAGATATATCTTTGCTCTGTATGAGTGCTCAGCTTCCTGGTAGACAAATAACTACCGCTGATTACATTGCTGAAAAACAAGCAGTGCCTCAAGTACAGAGTATTATAGATGAAGATGTCACATTAAAGTTTATGTTAACAAATGATTACTATATGAAGATACTGTTTGATAACTGGGTAAGTGGTATTGTAGACTTAGATAGTTATCGCGTTGGATATAAAAAAGATTTTGCGGTTGATGTTGTTATACAGCAACTCAATCAAAAAAATATACCAGTGTACGGAGTAAGGTTAGAGAATGCTTTCCCTACAACCGTCTCTGCTATAGAATTGGATAATAGTGCGGAGAACTCTATCCAAGAATTATCAGTAACTTTTAGTTACGATAAGTATGAACCCGAAGGACCTGTAAGTAGTACATTAAGTGCCTTAAGGTCAGCGGCTGATTTGGTTACCAATTTGGGTTAATAATTTATAATGTTATAGGAGTATATAATGGCTTTACCAAAAATGAATGTTCCTCAGTATAAGATTGAATTACCTTCAACTGGAGAACAGATTAATATGAGACCTTATCTTGTTAAGGAAGAAAAGGTACTTATGATTGCATTGGAATCTAACGACCCGGTGCAAATATCAGAAGCAGTTAGAAATATTATAATGTCATGTTATAGTATTAATAGTTTAGATGACCTGACTGTATTTGATATCGAGTATCTATTCTTAATGTTAAGGGCTAAGTCTGTAGGAGAAAAAATGAACCTACAGATTAAATGCGTTGAGGAAGGTTGTGGTGGATTATCACCAATAACGATTGATGTTGCTGATGTAGAAATCATTAACAAAAATCAAGATAGAAACATCATGTTAGATAAAAAATCTGGCATAGGAGTTGTTTTAAATTATCCATCTTTAGAGATGATAGCTAACTTAGATGCAGAAAAGCTAAATTCATCTGAAGGAATGATGGATGTAATAGTAGAATCTATAGATTCAATTTTTGATAATGATAATGTATATGATGCATCGGTTGAAACTAAAGAAGAATTAAATTCTTTTATTGATAATCTTAACGGAGAGCAATACAGAAAGATTATAGAATTCTTTAGAGAAGTACCAGCCGTGTATTATAAATCTGATTACGATTGTATTAAGTGTGGTAAGAATAATGATGTAGAGTTGAGAGGACTGAATAGTTTTTTTACATAAGCCTCTCGCACGATAGTTTAAGTAATCACTATCAAACAAACTTTGCATTAATGCAACATCATAAGTACAGTCTAACAGAGATTGATAATATGATGCCGTGGGAGAGGGAAATTTATTTATCTCTACTCAAGGACCATATACAACAAGAAAATCAGAAGATAGAATCTATGAATAAGAGAAGGAGAAGATAATGTCTAATGACAGAGAAAGATTCAGCGGTGATATGAGTCGTAACGAAGTTGAAATAGATTTAAGTAAATTTATGGAAATGGTTACGGAGAATAACCAACTGAAACAACAAATCTGGGAAATGGAACATGATGATAAAAAGAATCCATGGCAGAAGTGGATTTTTATGGCGAAAGCGGTTGATGCATGGAGGATATGGCCAAGAGCATTCTTAAGTGTTTATATATTTTTAATTTATTTTGTAGTAATGTGGTTCCTAGATTTAGAAGCACCAACGATGGAACAGAGTGGTTTAATATCAATCTTAGTTGGAGCAGGAGCAGCTTGGTTTGGACTATATGTAAATAGTGCTGCAAAAGAACACGATTCAGATAACCAAAAAAAGTAAAATAAAAAATGGAAGAAGATAACAAAGGCAACGGTAAAGAACCTTTAGGTAAGAAAGGTATATCGGATTTAATCGCTTTAATGGAAGCGAATAATAAATCAACTCAAAAGATAGAAGTTGACGGTCGTAATACACGTAGGCATTTACTTGAATCTAAAAAGACTCAAGAACAATTACTACAATTACAAAAGCGTGTTGCCTTTGGGTTTGATAATTTCAGTGATGTAATGAACCAAGGTAGTCTTCAAGAGAAAGAAGATTCCATGGACCGTGCTACAATCTTTGAAGAAATCAGAGATGCTATTAGAGATTTACCACAAGCAACTGGTAAAGCCACAGTAGAAGCAGACAATAAAGGTGGACCACTAGGTAAGTTTGGTGGTATACTTGCTGGAGCAGGTATTGCTGCTGCAGGTCTAGGCGTTGGTATTGGTCTGATATTTATGTCAGCACCAAAACTAATTAAAGCCTTTGAGGATATGGATGTAGAAAAGATAAAAACAAATGTCACTACATTATTATCCATTAATGATGAAGTCGAAAAGACTGGTGGAAATATGTTTGCTGAAGGTGGAAAATTCTTCGTAACCATGGCTGCACTTGGAGCAGGTTTAGGTATATTTGCTGTAGGTGGAGCTGCTGCAGCAGCCGCACAAAAATTCCAAGGGGATGATTTTGCCTCAGATATTAAAAAGAATGTTGCAACACTATTATCCATTGCTGAATTAAATACAGAAGATAGTACAGCAGTTATGGGTACCCTATCGAAAATAGGTGGGGGTTTAGTTGCTTTTGGTATAGGTTCATTTTTTGCAAATGCTTCATCAGATGAGCAGGCTCAAGAAGTTAAAAAGTCTGTAGGAACATACTTATCAATAGCTAACATAGAAGACGCATCAATATCTTCTGCTGATACGGTTATGGGAATGTTAGCCAGGATTGGCGGAGGCTTAGTTGCTTTTGGTATTGGTTCACTCTTTGCAAATGCTGCTAGTGCTGAACAAGCCTTAGCTGTAAAAACAAGTGTAGGTCATTATTTATCTATATCTGAGGACCCTAATTCTGACCCTGCAAAGATGGAGAATACTGTCAATGCTTTAAAATCATTAGGTGGTGGATTAGTTGGATTCGGAGTAGGTTCATTTTTCGCAAATGCTTCAGGTGAAGGCCAAGGATTAGCTATTAAAAACACTGTCACTGAATTACTTTCAATTGGTGGCTCTGGTGATATAGATAAGATTGACGAAACTGTTCTTGCTCTATCAGCATTAGGTGCAGGGCTTGCTGCATTTGGTACAGGTTCATTTGTAGGAGCATTAACAGGTGCGGCTTCAGATGCTATAAACTTTTTAAGAGGAAAGAAATCACCAATCGAAGCAGCTATTAATCTTGGTGAGAATGCTGATACAGTTAAAGCAGGTACAGAAGCCTTTACTGAATTTGGTGAGGCACTAGATAGTTTTGGTAATATATCTGTAGACTTTGATGCTGAAGAATTTGCTAAAAGTTTACAAGCAGCTACATCAACACTAGAGGCTGCAATTATTGGTGGTGAAGTTGGTGGGTTCTTAGGAATTGGTGATACAGAATTTGTAGGACTCAAAAATATAGAAAGTGATATAAACCAATCGGTTGCTGTAATACAAAGATTAAGAGATGTGTTAGCTTTAGAGTCAGATGGTGGTGGTACTATGACACCAGGTACACCAGGTGGTAATGTTGATGGAATGATGGTACAAAATCTATCAGCTGAAAATGCAATATTAAGAATACCTAATCAAGGTGGTGGCGGAGGTACATCTGTAGTCACTGGTGGTAACACTTCAAGTAGTACATCTAATGTGGTAATCAATCAGGCTAACCCTGATATGGCTTCTGGTTCAGAAGCATCCCCAAGATAAAAAAAAGGAGGGTTTCCCCTCCTCTTTCCGACCCTCGCTCTAAGCGTATCATGCAGGTCTTGCCCTCGTCAGGACTCTAGCTTTCTTGAGCTAACTTAGCAAAATAACTGAGCGTATCTTCTTCCTCTCTTTCCGAGGACGCCTCAGATACGGGTTCAGCCGTCGCTATATCAGGAGCAGGTGAAGTTGGTGCAGTTTCTACAAAGGAACTTTCCATTGCATCACCACCATCAATACCTAATACTCTATTTAACTTAGCTTTAAGCTCATCATAAGATTTGTAGTTCTCTGGTTTAGTGAACTCTGATAGAGAATATAGTTTTTCATATACCTCTGTCAGTCTTGTTTCATCAGAATCAAATAATGCAGAGGGTTTAGCAAACTCTGATTTATCATAGTTAACCCAGCCTTCTACTTTTCTGATTTTAATTTTAAAGTCGGCACCTTCCCAAAAATCAAATGGATTTACTGGTTCTTCATCTTGGAATTGTGGTTGCATAACATCCATAATTTTATCGAAGATTTTTTTACCAAATTGATATAGGAATACCTTTCCTTCATTTTGTGGATTGTCAGGGTCAGATATAACAAGAACATTACTTACATAATGTAGTCTTCTTTTTCTATCCCTAGCAGTTGCTTTATCCTCATCTCTACCAGTATTCCATAGTACAGAGTTAGACTCTGATACAGGGTCAGGTTGTCCAATGGACGTTAATGAGTTTTCTATATACCATAGACCAGTAGGACCCTTGAACCCATGGTCCCAATACCTTACCCAAGGAAGGTCCTCACCTTCTTTTGCTGGCAAGAATCGAACCACGGCATAACCGTTTCCTGCTTTATCTCTAGTAGGTTTCCAAAAACGATCATCTACATAAGATGTTGTTTCTGCTTTTGTGGATACAGCTTCTGCTGCTTTTACGAGTTGGTCGATTGACGAGCCTCGCATACTCTTTAGATTTTCTAATGACATTTTATTCTCCGTATGTACATTGTGTTTACTGAATTATCCACTTTATTCATAATATAATATACTATATTATACCATAGTATTAGGTATTTGTAAAGGTCTTTTTTAATAAATTTATACATTTACTTTTATCGAACTTTACGAAAGGTTTATATTTTATAATCTTTCTATAGATATCAGGCCAAATAATTGTCTCTGTTATCTTAGAGTTCTCACGTTCCATAAACCCAGTTATTGAGTCCAAGATTACAATTGTTTCTAACTCAATCTCATCTTGTAACCAAAACTTTATAACGAAAGGATGTTCATTATCTTTCGCTTCTAATAAAGAATCAAAATCAGAATTACTTTCGTATAGTTTATTTATATCATTCTGAAATTGATAAGTTATAGATTCCATTATCTTCTTATGTTTCTGATAGTGTCTATCGCCTTCATCATTGACCATATCACCAACATACTTCATATCATTCTTAAAGTTTGAAACATAAAACTCAAGAATATCTTTTTCATAAGTCTTTGCTATCTTTGCAAAAAAGTATTTATCTTTTCTTTTAAAAAAGGATTGTGGTTTTACTGTAGTCTTAAAGTTATATTTAATGGCATCATAGTTACTTTCAAAATGTAACTTTAAAGCATTATATAATTTATAAGAATCATAAGGGTCCATCATAACTTAATAGCCAACAATAAAAATATTGCCATAAGTGTTATGTTTGCAAATAACATTAATAATCCTAAGATAGTATGGTACCATATCCATCTAGTCTTGTAAGCATTATTAATAGTTAAGTCATCTGGATCCGGGTCTTTCCAAACATCTTGGTCTGGATTTTGGTCCCACAAAACTTTTCTAATTTTTTTAACTAAATTTTGTGCCACTATTTTCTTTCTTCTCCTTAGAGTGGTAATTTATTTCCTTTCTTTGCTCTAATTAAATTTAGATTAGAAGCTTCTTCCTCAATCTTTTGTTTCAAAGAATCAGTTAAAAGCTTTTTCATATTACGATAATCTACACCACGTTCAGCAACCACATAAGTTGCTGCATCAATGTAAGACATCTTTTCTTTTGCGACAAGATTCTCTACAGCAGTAGAGAACCTTTTCTTTGTCATAATTTTTTCTTTAATTGTTTCCATCTGGATTTTTTAAATAATTTAATACTTTAGCTGGTGATGAGTTTTCATAGGGATCTATTTCGCAATCATCTTGGAATCCATCTTCAGCCATTATAGTTTCTACATTGCCATCATCAATAACAGCAGCATATCTCCATGACCTCATACCGAATCCTAAGTTATCTTTTTTGACAAGCATACCCATTCTACGTGTAAACTCTCCTGAACCATCAGCTAGGTATTTTACTTTCTCTACATTTAATCCATCAAACCATGCTTTCATAACAAAGCCATCATTTACTGATACACAATATATTTCATGTATCTGATGACTAAGTATCTCATCATAGTATTCATCAAAAGATGGTACTTGCTTAGTACTACATGTTGGTGTAAAAGCACCAGGTAGTCCAAACACTACAACTCTTTTTCCTGTAAAGATTTCATCACCAGTAATAGATTCCTCTGGTAAATTTTTAAATAATATATCTTTCATTACATTACCCTCATTATAATACAGTCCTTGTTAATTCGTCCTGTAGGTTTAGTTATTTTTGTCGTAAAGCTATTCCATATCTTATCAATCTGAAGTTCCGTTCTATTAAGAATATCTGGAAGTACTTCATCAGGTTTCCTGACTGTAGCTTGACGACTTGCCTCATCAAAGTTTTTAATCGATGTCCCTGATATTTCAATACCATCAATAGAGGAACATACATACTCAATAAGCTTTCTAGTTTTACGATTATATATGTACACTTTATTTTTTCCTGGTACAAGGATAGGATTAATTGACGTAAGTTTAGATTCAATATCTTCTTGACAATATTGAAGCTTCGAAACTTGCGCATCTGATGTTCTTCTTTTTCTAAGTCTTGGTGTTCTTTGGGATTTAAACGAATCTCTTAATCTATCTAGGTCAGCAAATACATCATCAAATTGTTTTATCATTTTACGTTTTTCTGGTTTTGACATATGTGAATATGCTTCCACACATTGTTCACATGTTTTGTTATATGCTTCAGTTATATTCTTGTAATCCATCATGAGCATATCTTTAAATATTTTGATGGAATTACTCTTTAGTCCATGTAACTTAAATCTATTATAAGCTCCAAACTTTTGAGTATAGTTACCATCAAACCAGCCTTCAACGATTACTTCGTCCCAGTCAGCATATATAGTATCCATGACTTTAGCTTTAGTTCTTTCTTGTGGACTAATTACTGGAGGTTTCGGTTTCTGTGATTCTTCTTTTTTAATTAATGAACCTTGCCTTTCAAACTCTCTAAGCTTTTCTTCTAGTTCATTCCATCTATAAGTACCTGTTCCAACAGGCCAACCAGAAAATACCATTGATACAATTTTATGTAAAGGTCTTAACCTCCACTTTTCTATTTTCTTAATATTAGCTAATTCTTTTTTAGAAAAATTTAGATGTAATGTACAATACTTAAGTACTGACTCTTCAGCCTTTTTATTATTTTGATTATAATAATACCAATATGTACCTCTTCTCCATTCAGTTTCCATTTCCTTAGGGTCAGTAGGTATTGGATTATGTTCTCCATAACTTGGTTTAGGTCCAAGAAACTTATCATCTAAAGTTGGTCCTCTTTTTTTTCTTTTAGCCATATTTCTCCTTATCATTTAAAAGCGTGGCCAGGGCCGTCTGAGATTGATAAGGAGTTCGACGACGGACCCTAACCACTAAACTAATTTTTAACTCCTGATACAAAATTCTCTGCTGCACTCTCTGCGTATGCTTCACTATGTCCTTCATAAAATTCTCTTTTTATGAACTGACTATTTTCATACATATCAATTCCCCAAACATTTCCATCACTGTTTAGTATTACATCTGCTCTACGATTTCCATCTACAAAAGTATGGTAGTTTTCTATGCTCACGTATTATCTCCATCTTTATATTCTAAATCTGATTTATCAAAAATCTTTCTCTTTTCTTTTCTTTCCCAAAACATTCTATGTGGTTTACCTGTTCTCATTTCTTGATTCATAACTAAACCTACATATGCAAATAAAGCTGCACCAATTGTTAATCCTATTGCCAGTATTGTATTAAATATATCCATTACCCTAAATTCCCTTGCATTACTAAAAGTAAAGCTATACCTAGTAAAAAAATTACAAGCCATTTAAATAAAACTCCTACTAAATTAAATAACCCTTTAAAGAAACTCGTTAAAAAATCCATCATCTTCGCATTCTTGCTATATCTTTAGCGTGTTCTTTATCATCTTCAAATATTGGCACAGCATTTGATTTGTGCATAGTAGCAATACCAACTAGCTTTCTCTCACCAGTATATTGCATGGGTTCTTTTTTACCCATATGACTATTGCCTTTAGAAAAAGTACCATTCTTAATTTGTTGTTCCATCATAGATGGATACTTTTCCTTAAACTCTCTTGCAGCCTTTAGCCTATCTAACTCTGCTTGGCTTGGCTTTATATTACCAGTACTTATAGGTGGCCTTTTCTTGGCAACTCTATTAGCACAATGATTTTTTCTTTTTCTTCCTGTGTGGTCGTATCTCAACGAACCTGTGTAAAAACTTGTCATACCCATAATTATTTATTATACCATAGTTATTTGTAAATGTAAATAGTTAATTTCATAATTGTGAAATTTTTATTAATAACCTATCAACCTCTGGATCATTCAAATGACCAATTACATCATCAGTAATTTCAGTATCATAACAAATAGAACCTTCTGAATCTAACACAGCCAATTCCCAGAAGTTAGGTCCATTCTTTTTATAAGGACCACCATATGAACCATCATGGCATATAACACTTGCACCATATCCATTTGGAAAATTATATACTTTTTGAATTCCACCATGATATCTATTTCTTTCTACTAAATATTTTTTCATTGACCACTCGCTTTACAATACGCATCTATTAAATCGTCACCCGATTTTGCAACTCCAAATGTACATACAGGTTTACCTTTTCTTTCTCTTGTAATAAGTCCACTGTTATATTCTGTATCTGTGACTGTTCCATTCTTTATAATATCTTCTTTTGATTCATCAGTCTCATACCACATTGATGTTAGAGAATGTGAGTGAAGAGCTTTAATTCCTACTGCCCATTCTTCTGCTTCAAGCAAAAGCCTTTGCTTTGCTACCTTATTATCATACTGCCCCATTTAAGTTATCCTCCACTATTTCTCTAACAGTTTTTTCATTGTACCATATTCCATGATATATCTGATGTGAACCATCATTCCATACAACATGGTATCTTTTATATCCAAAGGGTCTATCATAGAATATTCTAACATCACCATAATTTTCTACTAATACTCTCATGACCAATCCTCAAATATTAGTAACCATATGCCATAACAAAATAATCCTGTAAATATAGCTCCACCGAGTATGGTTAGTATTTCTAACATCTTTAATTCCATTCGTCTTGCTCCTTCATGGCATTATAGGTTTCCATGTATGATGTGCCTGATAGCCATCTTTCTGTATTCTCTTTTGAATGAACTCGATTCTCTTCTTTAAAACAATCCAATCCACCAGGTGCCTGGTGTGCTGCTTTTTTTACAGTCTCTGTAAGCTTTGGTCTAGAATAGACAGCTTTAACAGCTTTTTGAAATTCTTGCTCTTCATCGTATTTTTTCTTTTCCTTCCTAAGGAAATCCATTACTTGTTCATGTGTTAATTTTGACATCTTAACTCCTAGTCATTATAATTGTAATCAGGCTCTAGTTGCCCATTTAATATTTCTTGTACAAATTCAACTGCATCATATGAATCTCCGCCAATGTGCCATCCATATTCCTCAGTAGGAGTACCACCAGTTTTCCAATTGTAAACTGTAGCTTTGATATACTCCCAATCTTTTTCTCCCCATTCGTTAGTAAAAAATACTTTACCGTCTATAATCCATTCTGTGTTTACCTTATCATAAGGGTCACCACTTGAATAAGATGGTTTACCAAATAGAGTTTCTAATCTATCATAAGTGGTCATGATTTCACCTTTATATGAAGTTCCACTTGCACCACTATCTGCAATATCGTATTCGATATTTTCTTTAATTATGTCAGCTTCTAAAAGCATATTCTAACTCCTCCATAATAATAATTATTTAATAAATCTAAATCTAATCTGTTTCCTAAACGCTCTAGCATAAAGGAAGAATTGACCTTACCTTGTAAATATTCAAGGAAAGATATCTTAACAATAAAAGGTCTCTTTTCAGTACCAGGACCTGTCAAAAAGTCTGCATAAAACATTAAGCTGCCTCCTTGTTATCAAACCAAGCTCTAAGCTCATCTTCGCCTTCACAGCTATCACCATCTTCCATAAGATACTCAGCTTTATAATCTTTTCGATTATCAGCATTATCACAAGTCCATGTTTCAGTTTTTTCTAATATCTCTTTACGCATCCAACCGCCATAGCCATCACCGTCCGGACGATTATCAGTAATCTGCATAGCTTTCCAAACGCCCTTATCGTTGTATAACTCAACAGGGCTTTCCCAGCTCTCACAGATTTTAGTACCATGTGAACAATAGTCATGACTCGAAATATAAGATTCACAACCACCGTTAGTATCTTCTAAAGTATAAGTAACAAAAGGTCTTACTTGAGCAAGCAAAGTTGCTATCTCATTTCTAGTGAGGTCATCACCTACACTTTTAATAACGTAAGTGGTACCACCTTTAAATTTAAGGTATGGCTTCTTCGGATCATCCGAATAGTTTTCCATATACTGTGTGTTAATAACTAATTGCATCATACAAAACTCCCATCTCTTTTAGTCCCTGCTATGACACCTGAGCAATACCCAGGACCATAAACTGTTCTTCTGTTAATTTTAAAACCATCATAAAGGTTTCCTCTAGCAACATTTAAAGCAGGAGCTGCCCAGCCCGCTGATTTAAGAATATCACCTTCATTAAATTTTTCATGTGTTAAATTAATGAAACCCCAAACACTTTGGTGTGGGTTATTAATAATTATTTTACAAAACTTACGACCTGCTTTAAAAGTAACACTGTAATCTGTAAGGTTTGGAAAATCCTCAAAGTGTTGTCTTTCAATATCTTTACAAAGTTCTGTGATTTTGTTTTCTAGTTCTTTTTTCATTTGACTCCTTATCATTAATTTATATAGCTATTATACCACGTTATATTGCAAATGTAAATAGTTTTTTTCATTTGTTACACAATTGTAACATTAGTGAACCGGTCTCCCGTTTAAAGAAATTAAATCTGTATTACCTATGATTTGAATACCTAATCGTGCATGTATTGAATTAGCCATTAATTTCCAATCTTCCTCTGTGCCCCAGAAGAGATTCAATTCTTTTGGAGTTAGTTCTATACTAACTATTTGATTTGAATCTCTTAAACGCACTTTAAACATCTTATCCTCTTAGAAGTCTCCTTCAGCAACCTGGAAGCAGTTGATTTTATTTCTTCTCCACATATCAACAACGGAGTTCCTATCATCAAATACTAAATCTGGTTTCCATCCAGCATCTAATAATGAATCTAATACATCTTGTTTAAATTCAACATCAGACCTGAAGTCATCATCTTCTCTTAAAAATAAATGAGCAAACTCTACACCAGCAGTTTTTAACTGTAATTCAGTTACTTCTCTGTGTCTTTCGTTTCTTGCTGAAACTATTACTATTTCTACGCCTGCTTTTTTTAATGCTATAGCTATATCTCTAACAGGCCAATTAGGAGTATCACCTTGCATGATTTTTGGGTCTAAGAAAGTTTTCCAATCTTTTTTCTGAGAACCATCAACGAATTTCCTTCTATGGGTTATATCCATCAAGGTTCCATCTACGTCAAATATTACTCTATCCATATAAACTCCTTATCAATTTATATAGCTATTATACCACGTTGTTTAGTAAATGTAAATAGTTTTTTTAAGTTTTTTCACAATTTTTTTTAGCACTATTAGTTACATACAAATTATTCATTATAATCATAAGCATAAAAGCATTTATCTCATTCATATCTTTTTGAGTAAGACTTTGTCTATTTAAGTCAGCTTTGATAGCTGGAGCAAGTATGGCTGATTTCGTAATCAACATTTTTTGTACTGATGGGTCTTTACCAAACAAAGGATTTGTCTCTGTTACACAATCATATTTGAGGCCACGGTGTGTAGTGTATATATCTAATATTTGTAGACCAACGAATGTGGCCCAGGAAATTTGTTCAGGATAGTGGTGTATATATAGTGACAGACTCTGACTTTCCTTTAACCTTGATTCTATCAACTTCAGAGAATGCTCTCTCCGTACAGCTTCTATATGTTTCTGGTCCCAGCAACACTCGAATCCTATCATAATTTCTAGTTTGGCTTTCGAGTCTAGCACCGAGGTTGACGGCATCTCCAATGACGGAATAATCAAATCGTTCTTCAGAGCCCATGTTTCCAACGATGCATGTGCCTGTGTTGATACCAATACCAATATCAATCCTAGGTAGACCTTTATCTTCAAGTTCTTGTATAAGTTCATCTGCTGCCTCACATATTTCAATGGATGTTTGTACAGCTTTATCAGCATGGTCTTTACAAGGCAATGGAGCGTTCCAAAATGCCATGATACAATCACCCATAAATTTATCTATAGTACCACCATTCTTTAAAATAATTTTAGTCATGGTGTCCAAATAATTATTTATAAGGTTTACTAAACCTTCAGGGTCGTCATTATTTTTATAGTGTTCTGATATAGGAGTGAAACCACATATATCCATAAACATAAATGTCATCTCTTTTCTTTCACCACCTAGCTTCATTTTGTCTGGGTCTTTTACTAATATGTTAACCATATCTGGAGATAAGTATGTAGAGAACTGACCTTTTATCTGTTGTCTAAGTTTATATTGTTTATAAAAATTATTGAATGCGCTTGAGAGAAAGGAAAGTATATATAATATTAGTGAATAACTGAGGTCGAGGAGTATATAAAATTTGGTCCAGGCATAATAAGCAGCTCCGGCTGATACGAAACAGAAGGCGACAAAGCCGATACCTGAAACCCAAACAGGTAAACGATACACCATTAACACAAGAACAAGAGCAAGAATTCCACTTACAAGAATTTCTAAAGGAGTTGCGTAAAGAGGCCGAGAGATGGGATTATCAGAAATAATAGTTTGTAAAGCATTTGCTTGTAAGTGATGAGGATAATATATACCACCAGGAGTTGATATTTGTTGTGATAGTCCTTTTCCTGATACACCAATGATTACTGTTCTTCCACCAAGATTAGGCATCTTATATCTAACATAATCATACTCTATAAATTTAGTATTATGTTTTAACCATATACTTCCATCTGGGTCAGTAGGTATATTAAAAGGTCTTAGTACTATACTTTCTATACCAGCTTCGTTTGTTTTTATTGTATAGCTTTTTTTATCTTGCATTACTCTAACAGTTTCAAGAGCTAATGATGGATAAACTTCTCCATTTATTTGTGATAGTAATGGTATCCTTCTAGTAATATTATCTACTTCCGGTGCAGCATTTACTAATCCAATACCCCATGCTTTATCTTCTAGTATATCAATATTAGTAATTAATCCTTTATACTTATATAAAAAATCTAAGGGTTCACCAGGTCCAAATGTAGCATAACCTACATAAGGAGCCTTCTTATCTCTACCAAATGCATCTGCATCCTGAGATAATATAATACCATTTTCTTCCATCCATTCTGCAAATCTTTGGTCTCCTCCCCACCTATCTTCCTCAGGAAACATTATTGTAAATATAATTAAACCAGCATTTGCCTTTCTCAGAGTATCTATCATCTGAGCATATTCTTGGCGAGGCCATGGGAACTGACCGTATAATCCTAGAGACTTTTCTCCAATGTCGACTATTACTATATCATCTGACTTTTGTTCAGGTATAGTTTTGATGTATAGGTCAAATGTGTTTAAACGTATTTGCTCTATTAAATGAGGGTCTGATATTCGGACTATTGTAAGTAAAACAATAAGCGCAATACTTGTCCAAATAGAAGTAATATATTTCATTAACTAAATTTTTTTTGGATATATTTAAATATGGCGTAGATTGATAAGCCGTAAAAGGCTAAGACACCCATAGGTATAGAGATATATGCTAACTC
>Ga0160423_10000324_pt1 | contig 38045 bp, 38 predicted proteins | sample CRUFie14St8metaG_FD_108191 | JGI IMG/M metagenome (GOLD analysis project Ga0160423, IMG submission 108191) | Marine microbial communities from the Costa Rica Dome - CRUD Field 142mm St8 metaG | ecosystem: Environmental > Aquatic > Marine > Oceanic > Photic zone | place: Costa Rica: the Eastern...
CTTCCTATAGAGCCGTGGTAGACCACCACGTTGATAGGCTGGGTGTGGAAGTGCGGTAACGCATGTAGCTGACCAGTACTAATAGCTCAATTGGCTTGATTTATGCACTGAAAAAAATTTTTTATATTTGGACTGAATTGTATTGAAATGAATAGAGTATTTTTTACTTTTGGGGCTTTCGTCAATCAAAAGATTGGAGGAATTTCTCGCCAAATGTACAATTTGTTAAGCATAAGTTCAAAAAATCATCGAAAAATAGATATTTCCTTCAAGTTTCATAAGAATGATTATTTAAAACAAAATCTAAACGAATATAAAAATAATTCATATTATATTTCTTATCCAACAATATTTTTAATAATTTTTAATATAATTTACGATTTTTTTTATAAAATAATCTATTTCAATTCAATTTTTCATGAAACTCTTTTTTATAATTTTTTTAAATTTTCAAAAAAAACCAAAACTATAATAACAATACACGATTTAATAGATGAAAAATTTAATAATAAAAAAAGCAACATATTATTTAATTTTAAAACTGAAATAAAAATCTTTTTAAGAAAAATATCAATTAAGAATTCAGATAAAATAATTTGTGTTTCAAGACATACTAAAAAAGATCTTTTTAAAATTTACAAAAAATATGTATCTAAAAATAAAGTAACAGTTGTTTATCCTGGTTTTTTTAATAATAAAAAATTCAATCTAAAATTAAAAAAAATTAAAAAAAAAATTTACCAAAAAAAATATATTCTATTTGTTGGACACCGAGATGGATATAAAAATTTTAATAATTTTATAAAAGCATTTGCTAAATTAAAAAATAATAACGAATATAATATAATTTGCTTTGGGGGTAAAAAGTTTACAAAATCAGAACTTGGATATTTTGATCAGTTGGGTTTAAATAATCAAATTTATCATAAAATAGGAAGCGATTATAATCTTGCAAGCTTCTATAAGAGTGCTGAGTTTTTAATTTTCCCTTCTATATATGAGGGCTTTGGAGTTCCGCCTCTTGAAGCTATGTATTTATCTTGCCCTGTATTATGTAGTAACTGTGGTGCAGTTAATGAAGTTGTAGGTAATGCAGCTCTAAAATTTAATCCAAAAAATATTACAAGTATATACAATACTTTAAATTATTTTTTAAAAAATAAAAAAAGATTAAAACCAGCATTAATTAAAAAAGGCTTAAAATTATCAAAAAAATACTCATGGGAAAAAATGAGCAAAGAAGTAGAAAAAATATATCAATGCTTTTAAATAATGATTAATAATTTTTTTTTTGACCGAGATGGAGTTATAAATTTAGATACTAAATATCCTTATCATAAATCAGAAATAAAGTTTATTAATGATACCATAAAATTTTTAGAGTATTTAACAAGAAGAAAAAAAAAAATTTTCATAATTACTAATCAATCAGGAATTAGTCGGGGTTATTATAAGATTGAAGATTTTTTATCACTAAATACATTTTTTGAAAATTACTTTAAAAAAAATCAAATAAAAATTTCTAAAACTTATTTTTGCCCACATTTACCAAATAAAAATTGCAAATGTCGTAAGCCCAATAATGGTTTATTGCTTAAAGCTATAAATGAATTTAAATTAAACCCTAAAAGTTCAATCATGATTGGAGACAAATTATCCGATGTATTAGCTGGTATTAATTCGGGTTTTAAAAGAAATTTTTTAGTTTCAAATAAAAAAATTAAAGATTTAAAAGACCCAAGGGTATTGCAAATAAAAAATGTTCTTGAAATAAAGAAGTTTTTATAAAAACGAATTTTATAAAATGAATTATACAAAAAAAATTCTTATAATATCTAAACAGTTAGATATAAAGCCAAATAGATCTGTTTACCTTAATTTAGCAAAAAAAGGGTGTTATATAGATATTATTATCCCAAATGGAAAAACAGAACTTGCACAAGAAGAAAAAAAATATTTAAATATAATCAACTTAAAGTCGATTGGAAAACATCCAAGAAGTTTTTTTATAGTAAATTTATTTTTGTTAATAAAAAAAAAAAAATATAATCATATTTTTATTGAAAATGACATTAGCACAATTATTTGCTTTCAGGTTTGTTTTTTTAAAATCTTTTTAAAACAATTATCGATCTCAGTCTTTACTCTAGAGAACATATACAAAAACTATAAATTCTTAGCTATTGGATTTTTAAAGAAATTGAATTTAAAAAAAACACTAATATTTTTTGCTTTACACATATTAGAACAGTTTAATAAGAAATTTATCAATAGAATTTTTGTATTTAATCAAGATTCTTACAAAATTCACAAAAAAAAATTCTTGAATTCTAATATAATTAAAATTCCATTAGGAATAAATTTATCTTTGTTTAAAAAAAATGAAGTTAAAAATAATTTTTTTAAAGAAAATAACAAAAATAAACGTAAAAAAATAATTATAGGTGTATTTGGAAGAATTGATAAAAAAAGAGGTTCAGACTTGATCTTTAAATTGCTTTTAAAGAATAAAAGTAAAATAAATTTTGATATTATATTAGATTGTTTTCATGCATATAAAAACAATTATTCAACATCGATTATTGGAAAATATAAAAAAAATTTTCATAATAGATTGCATTTAATAAACCCAACTCATGATGATATTGTTGATTATATAAAATTATGTGATTTGATAATTATTCCCTCTATATTAACAAAAAATTCTAAAGAACAATATGGTAGACTAATTGTTGAGGCAAAACTTTCAAATACTTTAATAATTGTATCTGAAGTTGGGGCTTTTCCTGAAACTATTCAAAATAAAAATTTAATCTTTAGATCAAACTTCAATTCTCTCGAAAAAAAATTTGAGAGAATATTAAATATGGATTACACTGAAAAAAAAAAGATAAGATTCATAAATTATAAATATTCTTCAAGATACCAAACATCACTTTATCAATCAGAAAAAATTTATGAGAAAATTAAATAAAAAAAAAATTATATTTACTTATGAATTTGGACTTTCATCTGATGGATATGGTGGTGGTCAATCAATATTGCTAGGTCTCTTAAATCAATATTTAAAAAATAATTATGAAGTATACTTAGTAACACCAAAAACTATTAAAATTAATAAAAATTTTAATAACCTTAAATGTAAAATTATTTACTCAAAAAAATATAATAACCAACTTCTTACTAGTTTGGCTTTAGTCAAGTCATTTTTTTTTTTATTAAAAAAAATTTCTGATCAAAGCAATTATAATTTAAAAGTTTTAAGTTTTACCAGTGAAGCTTTTTTATGTTCATTAATTTCAAAGTTTAAAAATATAAAATTTTATACTTATCTGGCTGCACCACAAATTCCTAAATTAAGGAGTTATTTAAATATAGCAAATATTAAAAAAAATATTTTATTAATTTTATTTTTTTTTGGAGCAAAATTTTCAAAAAAATGTTTTTGTATAAGTAATTTTATTTTAAACGATTTAAAAAAAAATTATAATTTTAAAAACTTGATTAATGTAAATTGTGGAATAAATAAAAAATTTTTATAATCTCAATTTCAAAATGAAAAAAAAAAAAAAATTAATTTATTTTACGTAGGACGATTAGCCCTTAAACAAAAACCACTAGATTTAATTATAAAATCATTAGCAAATATTAGGTCATTCAATAAATTTTTTATTGCAGGATCAGGGCCTGATAAAAAGAATTTATTGAAATTAATAAAAATAAAAAAGCTAGAAAAAAAAGTTATTTTTTTAGGTAATTTAAATGAGGATTTAATTATAAATCATTCAAAAAAATGCGAAATCACAATACTGATTTCAAATTACGAGAGTTTTATGATCACAGCTTATGAAATGGCTGCTATAATTAAAAAGTTAATTTTGAGCGATGTTGCAGACCTTAAAAAAAAACTTTCAAAATTTAAAGGAATAATTTTTGTTAAAAACAATGTTCAAGATATAGTTAAAGCTATAGATAAAGTAAAAAAAATTAAAGTAAAAAATTATGATTTAGAAATAAGAAAAAATTATCTAAATAATAATTTTACGTGGTCCAAGGTATTTAATGAAATTGAAAAATATTAATTTTGAATTAGTTATTTTTATTTTATTTAGTTTTTTTTTAATATTAAAAGTAATTGAAATCACAACTTGGAATAAAACTGGTATATTTTTAATAAATAATTATTTATTAATTTCTGTAATTATTTTAATTTCATCATTTTCTTTTTTATTAAATTTTTTTGAAAAAAGAGATATTATTTTTTTTTATCCAATAGTTTTGTTCATTTTTTCAGGACAATACAGATTCGCTATATCTTTTCTTTGTTTAATATATATTTCAAAAGTATTTAATATTTTTTTAAAATATTATAACAACAATAAATTCTCTCTTTATATAAGTTGTATTTTAGTATTTTTAATTATTATATATCCACTAATAGTAAATTTTAATCATCCATCATTGTTTTTTAGTTCTTATTGGGGATCGAGAAGAATTGGTTTAGGTTATATACATCCAAAAGAGCAAGCTCTGGCTTTTTTTTTCCTTTTTTTAATTTTAATTGAGATAAATAAGAGATTTAAATTGTTAAAATACATAATAGCTTTTATTTTAATTTTAATTACAAATTCCCGTTCAGTAACTTTAACATTTTTAACCTTTTCTAGTTTGAGTTTGTTTAATATTTTAAATTTTAAAAATAAAATCAAAATTATTAATCTTTTGAAATTTTGCATAATTCCTATAGCTCTATTATGCTTACTATTAATACTTTATAATTTTGATTTTGAGTTTTATGATAGATTATCTAGTAAAAGGTTAAATATATTTTATCTGATTTTAAACGAAGAACTTCCAAAACATTTTTCAACTGACAATTCTTATTTATTAATAGCCAGAGAAAATATTTTATTTCTTTATTTAATATTACCGTGGTTTATTTTTATAATTTTAAAATTTAATATTTTCAATTTATTGGATTTAAATGAGTTCCGTATATTGCTAATTTCCTTGTTAGTTTTTTCTTTTTTTGATTTGGGTTTTTTTTCTAGTACAAATTTATTATCTTTGATTTGTTTTTCTAAATATTATCAAGTAGAAACAAAAAATTAAAATTTATGTACAATTTAATAAAATCACCATTTAGAGTAAGTTTGTTTGGAGGTGGATCTGATTACCCTGATTATTACAATAAAGAACCTGGTTCAGTTTTAGGATTTGCAATTAATAAATATATTTATATATCATGTCTGACCTACCAAAACTTTGAAAACAAAAAAAAATATTTAATATCATATGCGAAGACTGAATATGAAAATCATTTAAAAAATATTCAACATAAAGTAATTAAGGAGGTGTTTAGATATTATAATGTAAATTTTCCATTACATTTAAGTATACAATCAGAAATACCAGCGCAAACAGGCTTAGGGAGTTCATCTGTTTTTACAGTTAGTATTTTAAATTTAATGCATGCAATGAAAAAAAAAAGACCTAAAAAAATAGAACTTGCGAAAAAAGCTATATATTTTGAACAAAAAATTCTTAAAGAGAATGTGGGCAGTCAAGATCAATGTCATTCAGCTTTTGGTGGATTTAATTTAATAAAATTTCATAAAAACATTATAAAAGTTAAATCTATTTTAAATTATAAAGACCAATACAAAGAACTTTTCGACTCGATGTATTTAATATTCTCAAATAAAACCCGGAGTGCTTATAAAATTGTAGAAAGCCAAATAATTAATACAAAAAAAGGAAAACTTAATGAATCGATCAAAGAAGGACAATATATACTAGAAGATGCTTTAAAAGTTTTTAGAAAAAAAAATAAAAATTATGTTTATGAAATATCTGAACTCTTAAATCATAGCTGGGAAATAAAAAAAACTTTTTCTAAGGTTATTACAAATATTGAAATTGATAATATGTATCAAAAAATGTTAGATTGTGGCGGAATTGGAGGTAAACTGTGTGGAGCAGGACAATCAGGTTTTTTACTTGCGATTGTTCCTAAAGAAAATTTAGATAAATTTATGAAAAAAATGAAAAAGTATAAAATGTTTAAAGTAGGATTGGATTATGATGGTTCAAAAATACTTGTGTGATAATAAAAAAAATAAAAAATGATTAATTTAAAATATATAATAAATTAAATGAAAAATAAAATATTGATTACAGGTGGTGCCGGTTACATTGGAAGCGTTTTGGTAGAGCATCTACTTGCTTCAAGTTATGAAGTTACTGTAATTGATAACTTTAGATACAAACAAAATTCACTGGGACATCTTTATGTAAATAAAAAACTTAGTGTTTTTAATGCAGATGTTTTAAATTTTGATCATTACAAGGAATATCTACACAACCATGAGATTATAATTCCACTAGCAGCTTTGGTCGGAGCTCCTCTTTGCAGATCTCAACCTGAATTATCTCAATTGATAAATTGTACTGTTGTAAAAAAGCTAATTGATTATTGTGGTGACTCAAAAAAAATTATAATGCCAACAACAAATAGCGCTTATGGAAGTGGGAACGAAAATAATTTTTGTGATGAAAACTCAGAATTAAAACCAATATCAGAATATGCAGTGGAGAAAGTAGAATTAGAAAAATATTTAATGCAGAATAGTAATGCGATTAGCTTGAGGTTAGCTACTGTTTTTGGTTCTTCATCAAGAATGAGAACCGATTTACTGGTCAATGATTTTGTTCGTAGAGCAATAAACGATAGATCACTTGTGTTATTCGAACCTCATTTTAAAAGAAATTATATACATATCCAAGATGTTGCTAGGGCTTTTATACATTCTATTAAAAACTGGAATACCATGAAAAATCAAATTTATAATTTAGGATTAGAAGACGCAAATTTATCAAAACTTGAACTTTGTCAAAAAATAAATCAGCATATTAATGACTTTGAATTTTTTATTTCTGATAATGGAAAAGATCCAGATCAAAGAAATTATATTGTCTCTAATAAAAAAATAATAAGTACAGGTTTTAAAACAAATTTCACTATTGATGATGGTATTCAAGAATTAATTAAATTCTACAAATCGGTTAGCACAAATCGTTTTTCAAATATTTAGATGGATGCAATTATACTTTGTGGTGGTTATGGAACTAGGCTTAAAAGTATTTCAAAAGGAACACCAAAGCCTCTAGTAGAGATAAATGGTGTTATTTTTTTAAAGTATATAATAAAGGATCTATTTAAAAAAAATATTAAAAAAATCTATTTAGCAACAAGTTATAAGAGTCACTTATTCCAGAAAATATTTTTAAAATATAAAAATATACATATAGTTAAGGAAAAAAAAAAAATTGGAACAGGTGGAGCTATAATCAACTGTTTAAAAAAAAAAAAAATTTCTAAAGAGGTAATTGTCTTAAATGGGGATAGTTATAATGTATATAGTTATAAGAAATTTTTAAATTTTCATAAAAAAAAAAAATCAAATTTTTCAATTTTGATTAAAACAAAAGAGAATAGCTTAGACACTGGAAATATTATTACAGATAAAAACAGTCAAATTATTAAATTTGCCGAAAAGAAAAAAATAAAAAAAAAACATTTTTTCAATGCTGGTGTTTATTTAATTAAAAGAAATTTTTTCTTAAAAAATTTCAACAAAATCAGATATTATTCTCTCGAAAAAGATTTAATTCCAAATTTAATTCAAAATTCAAAAATTTTTGCATATAAAAGTAAAGGTGAATTTATAGACATCGGTACACCTAAAAATTTCTTTTTGTCAAAAAAGATTGTTAAATGGAAAAATTAAACTTTCTTTATTGTGAGCCTGATTTAAAGAATTATGAGGGACATTTATTTAACACTGCTAAATTTATATCAAAAGAATTATTAAATTTAAAAGATATTAATTTAAATTTTTGTTTAGATGAAAACTGTCATGAGGATATTTCTAAAGAACTAAAAGGATTAAAAATATTTACAAATAGACCAAAACTTAAAAATCAATATAAAAAAAAATATGATTTTGTTAAAGACTTTTTTTTATTTAATTTTTATATTTTTAAAGGGCTCAGAAAAATAATAAAAAAAAATATAAATAAAAATATTATATATTTTAATACCACACAACATATTCATTTATTATCAATAATTTTTATTTTAATTTTTTATCCAAAAAAAATACAAGGATGTATACTTACATTTAGACTTTCATTTATTGTACAAAATAAAAAGGTTAAGAGATATTATTTATATTATTTTTTAATAAAGTTTTTAGAAATTTTTAAAAGCAAAATTATTATTAACACTGATACTGAAAATATTTTAGATCAATTAAATAAATTTACAAAAATAAAAAAAAAGTTGATGCCAATACCCCATTTGACTTTATGCGAGAGTAAAGAAAATGATATTTACATTTCTTTTATTGGATCATCGAGAAAGGAAAAAAAAACATACGAAACATTAAGACAAATTTTCCATTCCAAAGAAATTCATAATTTAAGATCGAAAATTAACTTCATAATACATGGCTTTGGCGAAGAAAAAAATGAAATTATAGAATTAGTAAATAAATTTAAAAACGAATTTAAAATAAATTTAAGATTAATGCCTCTTAGTTTTGATGAATATTATCAAGATTTAAAAAGATCTTCTATTTCAATTTTTAATTATGATAATCTTCATTATCAACATCAATCCTCAGGAACTTTTGCAGAAGCCATATTCTACAATGTTATACCTGTTACAAGTGATAATACATGGATGTCATCAATAATGATTAAGTCTGATTTGGAATTTTTAATTATAAAAAGTGATAATGACTTAAATTCAATAATACTAGAAACCGTAAATAAATATGAACAAAAAAGATTATTAATAAAAGAAAAATTTCTTGAATTTAAAAAATTTCATACTAATAAAAATTTTATTTATCTTTTAGATAAACAAATAAAAGAGTTAGCTTTATGAAAATAATTGTTACAGGAGGATGCGGATATAAAGGACACATACTTGTTCCAAAATTATTATCAAACGGTCATTTTGTTAAGGTAATTGATACTTGCTGGTTTGGAAATTATCTTAAAGAACATAAAAATTTAATTGTTTTAAAAAAAGATGTTCGAAATTTAAAACTAGAAGATGTCAGTGGCTATGATATTATTATTCACTTATCATCAATTGCAAATGATCCTTGTGGTGATCTAAATCCTAAATTAACATGGGAAGTAAGTGCACTAGCAACACAACAATTAGCAGATTATGCTTATCGTGCGAAAATTAAACAGTTTATTTATGCTTCGTCCGGAAGTGTATATGGAGTAAAAGAAGAAAAGAGAGTAACTGAAGAATTGAGTTTAAATCCATTAACTGAATATAATAAAACTAAAATGGTTTCAGAGAGAGTATTATTAAGCTACTCCAGCAACTACAAAGTCCAGATAATTAGACCAGCAACAGTATGTGGTTTTTCACCCAGAATGAGACTTGATGTGTCCGTGAATTTATTAACAGCTGCAGCACTTTTTAAAGGTAAAATTAAAGTTTTTGGAGGTAGTCAAATTCGACCAAATATTCATATTGAGGATATAACCGATGTTTATTTGCATTTTTTAGAAAATAGTAATTTAGAGGGAATTTATAATGCAGGTTTTGAAAATATATCTATACTTGATATTGCAAAACTAGTTTCCAAAAAAACAGGCGTAGATATTGATATAGAGAATAATTTTAACGACCCAAGATCTTATAGGCTAGACTCTGAAAAACTTTTAAACACAGGATTTAAACCAAAGTTTAAAGTTGAAAATGCAATAGATGAGATAACTGAGAAAATTAACACTAAAGAATTAAGTAATGATGATATACATCATAATCTAAAATGGATGGAAAAAAATAATCTATCAAAAAATTAAACTAATAATTTTTTATTATTTAAAGATCATCTTTAGATAAATCAATTTTATCCTCAAAAGCAATATAGTCTGAAGACATTTTAAACTTAAAAAATTTATAAAATTGTAGGGAAAAAGATAATCAAGTTTTTTCTATTGAAATAGCATAAGCACAGATAGTGAAAATTATTTAGTAAATAATTTTAGTATATATAAAAAAAAATTAAATTTAGTGTTAATATGATATAATAAAGATATTAAGATATTTTTTTTATAAAAATTAACGAAAAGAAAATAAAAGAGATCTAATTGTGTTTTTAAACGGTAGTGTAAATCCTCAAAAAAAAGTTAATGTAATTCTTTAATATAAAAAGCATGTGTTGATTTTTAGTTATAATTAGTTGTCGTTATGTATAATAAAAAAAAAATTAATTTATTATTTGAATTTAAAAATAAAGACTATTTTAATTTATTTAAAAAATATTTTTTTGAAATAAAAAATATTTTTGTGACCTTTAATACTCATCCCTTAACTAAAAAAAATATAGGTTTTGCAATTTTAAAATATTTTTATTATCAATTTGTTTTATATTTTGTTTGTGAAAGCATTACAGTTAAATGGATTAAAGATGCAAAATTAAAAATTAGAAAAAATGACAAATCGCTTAAAGCGAATATATTTTTAGGTGGACTGCAAGAATACAATGAAATGATGTTTTTGCTGAATTATTTAACAGCAAATAAGCACTTCTATGATATTGGTGCCAATCAAGGATCATATACCATTCTTGCTTCAAAAGTAATTGGTTCTGAAACATTTTCCGTTGAACCAGTTTTGAAAGATTTTAAAAAACTTGAAGAACAAATCAAACTTAATAATGTAAATCATTTAGTAAAAACTTACAATTGTGGACTGTCTGACAAAATTGGAGAATTAAATTTTACATCTAATATTGAAGGTGCTAACAGAGTAAGTTTTAAAAAATCTCAAAATACTTGCAAGGTTCATGTGAGCACTCTAGATAGTTTTTTTAAATTAAAAAAACCTAGCTTGATCAAAATTGATGTTGAAGGATTTGAATATTTCATTTTAAAAGGTGGGAGGCAATTTTTCAGAAGCAAATATTGCGAAGCTTTAATAATAGAACTTAATGGTTCAGGTGAGCAATTTGGAATTAAAGATCAGAATATTCATCAATATTTATTAGATCAAGACTTTATTGTAATTGAATTTGACTGTATTAAAAATAAAATAATAAAAAAAAATAATTTTAATTCTGGAACAAATAATATTTATATTAAAAAATCTTATTTTAAAATTATTCAAAGTCAAATTAAAATAAATAAAATTAATTATTTATAAAAAGATGTTTAAATATGAATGTTTTAGTTTTAGGCTGTAATTCTTTTTCAGGGTCTCATTTTGTTAATTATTTATTAAAAAAAAATTATAGAGTGTTTGGAATTGGAAGATCAATTAAACCTAAAATTTTCTTAGCATACTCAAAAAACAGTAATTTACAAAATTTCAAATATTTTAAATTAGACTTTAACAAAAATTTTTATGATTTGAAAAAAAAAATACTTAAATATAAACCACAATATGTAGTAAATTTTGCAAGTCAAGGTATGGTCGCAGAAAGTTGGATTGCTCCTGAGGATTGGTTCAATACTAACACATTGACCATGATAAAATTAATTAATTTCTTAAAAGATCAAAGTTTTTTAAAAAAGTATGTTCATATTTCAACACCCGAGGTTTATGGATCTACTAAAAGAAATTTTAAGGAAAGTGATATATACAAACCCACTACTCCTTACGCTATTTCAAGAGCCGCAACAGATATAACCTTAAATGCCTTTTACAAAGCTTACAAGTTTCCATATATTTCAACAAGGGCTGCGAATGTATATGGTGCTCATCAGCAATTATATAGAATTATTCCTATTACCATTTTGAATATTTTAAATAAAAGAAAAATTAAACTTCATGGTGGTGGAAAATCTCAAAGATCTTTTATACATATTAGGGATGTTGTAGAAGCTACATACATATTAATGAAAAAATCAAATCTTGGACAAACATATCATTTATCAGCAAACAATTTCTTATCGATTGAAAATTTAGTAAGAAAAATTTGCAAAAAAATGAATGTTAAATTTAATGATTTTGTAATTAAATCAGATGAAAGACTTGGTAAAGATCTTATCTATGATTTAGACTCCAGTAAAATAGCTAAAAAATTTAAATGGAAAGCTAAAATCGATATAGATAAAGGAATTGATGATGTAATTTTATGGATTAAAGAGAATATAAATGAATTAAACAAATATCCAAATTATTATATTCACAAGAAGTAATTTATGGGAAAAGAAATTGACTTATTAAAAAATTACCCAAAAACCAAGCGGAATCTTGACGAGCGAATAGAGAGCAAAACTGAAGAGGTTAGATCTATTGCAAGAAAGTTTGATAGGGATTTTTTTGATGGAGAAAGGCAATTTGGGTATGGTGGTTTTAGTTATAACCCAAAGTACTGGTCACAAGTTGTAAAAGATTTTGTAAATCATTATAATTTAAAAAATAATAGTAAGATTCTCGATATTGGCTGCGCAAAAGGATTTATGCTTTATGATTTTAAAAAATATAACAATACTTTTGAATTGCATGGGATTGATATTTCAAATTATGCAATAGAAAATAGCGTTGATGAAGTAAAAGAAAATTTAAAGGTGGCTGATGCGAAAGCTTTACCTTATGATGATAATAGTTTTGACTTAGTGATATCAATTAACACAATTCATAATCTTGATGAAAAAGATTGTGCAATTTCATTAAAAGAAATTTCAAGAGTAAGCAAAGGAAATGCTTTTTTGACTGTTGATGCATATAGAAATGACGAAGAGAAAAAGAGAATGTATGCTTGGAATTTAACCGCTAAAACAATTATGTCAGTTGATGATTGGATAAAATTTTTTGAGGTAAATCAATATAAAGGAGATTACTTTTGGTTCATACCTTAAATAAAAAAGCAGTTCTTGAAATTCATAAAAAAATTTTTTTGATTAGACAGACAGAAGAATTAATAGCTAAATATTATCATCATCAAAAAATGCGATGTCCAGTTCATTTATCAATTGGACAGGAAGCGGTTCCTTCAGTTCTGTCTTATTTTATAAATAATCATGATCTTGCTGTAAGTACCCATAGAGGTCATGCACATTATATAGCAAAAAATGGAAATTTAAAAAAAATGATTGCTGAAATTTATGGAAAAAAAACGGGATGCTCAAAAGGAAAAGGTGGATCAATGCATCTTATTGATAAGTCAGTTGGATTTTATGGAACATCTGCAATAGTTGGAAATAGTATTCCAGTTGGAGTGGGACTATCATTTGATTTTCTCAAACCCAAGAATAAAAATTTCTCAACTGTTTATTTAGGTGATGGTGCAGTTGAAGAGGGTGTATTTTATGAGTCTGTTAATTTAGCCGCAGTAAAAAAATTACCAACATTATTTATATGTGAGAACAATATGTACTCTGTTTATTCCCATCTAAATGTTAGACAGCCAAAAAATAGAAATATTGTTAAAATGGTTAAAACTATTGGAGTTGATGGTTTTGAAAGCGATGGAAACGACATAAAAAAAGTTTTTAGCTCATGCAAAAAAGGGGTAAATTTCGTAAGAAATAATAGAAAGCCTTTTTTTCTTTTATTTAACACGTATAGATGGAGAGAGCACTGTGGTCCAAATTTTGATAATGATATAGGTTATCGAAGTGAAAAAGAATTTCAAAATTGGAAAAAACGTGATCCATTATTACATTCATATAAGTTATTAGATAAATTTGGAATAAATAAAAATATTATCTTATCAGTTGAGCAAAAAGAAAAAGCTAAATTAACTGATGCTTTTAAGTTTGCAGAGAAATCAAAATTTCCAAATAAAAAAGATTTAATGAAAGACATATATAAATGAAAAAAATACCAATGTCAGAAATAATCAATAAAACTATATCGCAGGCAATGTATGATTCAAAAAAAGTTATATGTTTTGGTCTTGGTGTTACAGATCCAAAAGGTGTTTTTGGCACAACAATAAACTTAGAAAAAAAATATGGTTCCCATAGAGTTTTTGATGTCCCTGCTTCTGAGAATGCACTAACTGGTTTTGCTATTGGCGCATCTCTTAACTCATCTATTCCAATACTAACTCATCAAAGATTAGATTTTGCACTTTTAAGTTTAGATCAAATTATTAATGGAGCTGCAAAATGGTTATATATGTTTGGTGGAGAATTTAATGTACCGATAACCATAAGAATGATTATTGGAAGAGGTTGGGGTCAAGGTCCTACTCATTCTCAAAATTTACAATCAGTTTTTTCACATATTCCAGGTCTTAAAGTCGTAACAACTTCAACACCCGATGATGTTGGAGATTTGCTATACAGCTCGATTTTTGATCCTAATCCTGTTATTTTTCTTGAACATAGATGGTTACATAACGCTATGGGAGAATTTCCAAAAAAACTCAATAAAAATGTATTAGGTAAATGTAAAGTTTTAAAAAAAGGCAATCACATTACATTAATTGGTTTATCGTATATGACTTTAGAATGTATTGAAGCAGCTAAAATATTAAAAAAATTTAAAATTAATGCTGAAGTTTTGGATTTAAGAACGATAAGCCCTTTAGATCAAAAATCAATTATTAATTCAGTTAAAAAAACAAAAAATGTAATTGTTACTGATACTAGTAATAGTTTTTGCGGGATTTCTTCAACAATAGCATCTATGATTTATAAAAACATCAAAAATTTAGAAAATAAAATAGAAATTATAAGCTTACCTTTTTGTCCAGAACCAACAAGTCATCAATTAGTTAAACACTTTTATAATGATCGTTATACTATTGTGAAACGAGTTTTAAATATGTTTAAAATTTCAAAATCAATACCAAAAGATAAATCAATAAAACCTGATATTCCAGGCGCATGGTTTAAAGGGCCTTTTTAAATTTAAAATATAATCGTTTAATTTTAAACCAATATAAAGAAAACTTTAAAACTTTTAATATTTTTTTTGTTATGAATATATGTATTAATACTTTAATTAATTAAGCAATAATATAAAGATATAAATTTTTAATAATTAAACTTACATGCTACTGAATAAAGACCTTAGAATAAAAATTATTGATATTGTAAAAAATGCAAAAGAAGGCCATATTCCAAGCTCATTTTCAATAGTTGATATAATAGATTATCTGTATGGAAATATTTTAAATATTAATCCTAAAGATCCAAAGGATATAAATAGAGATTATTTCGTCTTGAGCAAAGGACATGCAGCGGCAGCTTTATTTGTTGTATTAAACAAGTATGGGTTTTTAAATGATAATGAGCTCAATAGTTATGGTCAATATAAAAGTATATTAGGCGGTCATCCAGATTGCACGAAAGTTCCAGGCGCTGAAGCAAGTACAGGTTCATTGGGTCATGGTTTTCCAACCGCCGTAGGAATTGCATTTGGATTAAAAATAAAAAAAATGGATAACAAAGTTTATTCATTAGTTGGTGATGGAGAATGTCATGAAGGTACTATATGGGAGGCAGCGAATATATCTTCTAATTTAAAACTTAATAATTTAAAAGTTATTATAGATAGAAATCAATCAGCCCAACAATTAATGCCAATTGAGAATATGGAAAAAAAATGGGAAGCTTTTGGATGGAACACTTTTGTTTTTGATGGACACAATAAAGATTCCTTAAAGAAGGCGTTCGAATTTGATGAAAAAAATGAAAAACCAACCGCTTTAATTGCAAATACTGTTAAAGGTAAAGGGGTTCGTTTTTTAGAGGGGCATGGAATATGGCATCATAAAATTCCTAATGAAGAAGAATATTCTAAAATTATAAGTGAGCTCAAATAATTATGAGAAATATGAGGCAAACATTTGCTAGTACATTAACTGAAATCGCAAAGAAAGATGAGAATGTAGTCGTAATAGTTGCTGATATAAGTCATGGTATTTTTTCAGAATACAGAAATTTAATTGGCGAAAGATATTATAATATTGGAATTTGCGAACCAGCAATTGTAAATTTAGCTGCTGGATTAAACAAAGTAGGATTGAATCCAGTAATTCATACTATTGCGCCGTTTTTGATAGAGAGATCCTATGAACAAATAAAATTAGATTTTGGTTATCAAAATTTAAATGTTAATCTTGTTTCAGTAGGTAGTTCTTTTGATTATTCAAAGCTTGGATGTAGTCATCATTGTTATGAGGAAGTTGCTATATTAAAACATTTTAAAAGATCCCAAATTTTTCTACCAGGCTCAAATGATGAGTTTGAAATTTTATTTAAGCAACATTATAAAGATGATAAAATTAACTATTTTAGAATAACAGAATTTCCTCATGATGAAAAAATTGATTTAGATGTAAAAAAAAGAAAGTATAGTTTTAAAATTAAAGATGGTAAGGATTTGACTATCGTTGCATTGGGCAATAAGTTAAAAAATGCAATAGAATCTGAAAAAGAATTGAGAACCCTAGGTTATGAAGCTGAAATTATATATTATAACACTTTGAGTCCATTTAGTGAGAAAATATTCTTGGAAAGTATCAAAAAAACGAAAAAATTTATTTGTATTGAGGAGCTATCCAAGTCTGGGGGACTATACGAAGAGTGTTTAAAATCAACATTAAAAGTAGATCAAAAAATAGCATCAAGCCATGTATCAATTTCAGATTTTATTCATCAATATGGGTCTTATAAGCAATTATCTCAAATAGCTGGCTTCTCAGTAGAAAATATTATAAATCATGCAAAAAATTTAATGTAGCTTCAAATTTCTAATAAATTTATAGTTAATAGTTATTTAATCAGCTAATTCAAAAAATTAAAGTATTTCTCTTTAAAAAATTTTTTACCAAAAATTATTAAACTCCCATCTTTGTAGGACTCTGGCATTTGAGAAATTTTTTTTACTTTTTTCCATTGTGTTTTTTGACTTAATAGCACAATATTATTTAATTTATTTAGATGTGAAAAAATTATTTTTGAATTTTTGCTAGTACCCACTTCTAATATTAAAAATTTATTTATCAAATCTTCTTTTTTTATAGAACTTATAAGTTTTTCTTCTATACCTTCAACATCAACCTTTAAAATATCATTTTTTTTTAAAACATCCGAAAACTTTTCGGTTTTTACCCTTGTAACTTTAACAGGCCCATAAGGTATTTTTGCATTTCCGACGAAACTTGATGTTGAATTATTTATGACTTTTGTAAATTTTATAATAGTTTTTTTTGTAAAAATTGCTTTTCTTATAACTTTAGCTTTAATTTTATTAATTTTAAGATTTTTATTTAATTGCTTAACATGCTCTTGATCAGGTTCATAAGCTGTGACTTTTGCACCTAGTTTAGAAGCAACAATTGTGTGCAAACCTATGTTTGCTCCAAGATCAGCAAACTTTAAATTTTTTTCAATAATTTTTGAATAGATAGAAAAAATTATTAATTCATCTAGTTCAAATAAATTAAGTGAATTTATATTTCCCATTTTATAAAATGGAAATTTAATTTTTATATTTTTTAATGGTTGATAAACGTTACCGTTGGTATGATTTTTTTTTATTAGTATTTTTAAATCTGTTTTTAAAATTTTATGTTTTTTTGACGATGGCTTATGATATTTAGTATTACTATTAATTAGAGATAATATTTTTAAGTTTTTTTTTTCCATAATTTCTTTCATTAATAATTTTTTTTCTTACATACATATCATTCATATATCTTCTTAATTTATAAATATCACTGTTTTTTTCTAGAAGATACTGCAACTTTTTAGTATTCCAATTATCATAAACAAGACTAATATTTCTTCCACCTATAATCTTTTTTTTTTGTTGGAACATCCATTCTATACATTCTATAACTTTGAACATTGGGACACATTGATCACTATTTAATTTCTGAATTGTTCTATTATAATTTTTCTTTGCAGCCTTTTTATTTTTTAAAGTTGATCTATGTATTTTAGTTTTTACCCATCCTGGTCCTAATATACTGCATGTAATATTTTTTTCTTCAAAACTAAATAACTCAGCAAATTTTATTAACATTATTTTTGATAATGTATATGCAGAATAAGATTCAGTAGCATTATTAGTCCCCCCGCCAGCAAATAAAATAACTTTCATTTTTTTTTTATAATTTCTGTATAACTCAATAATACATCTAATTTGGTTTACAGCATTTACCATTACTGACTTTTCCCATTCATTAAAATCTACATTAACTAAATTTCCAACAGGATCTTGATGACCAATGGCTGAAAGTATTTTTATAAAATTATATTTTTTCATTTTTAGGGCAAATTTTGATATTTGTTTTTTTTTAGAAAAATCAACTTTAAATGTTTTGCATCCTAATTTTTCCAAGTTTTTTATTTTTTTATTATAAGTCCTATAAGTACCAACTACCGCTTTATTTTCTTTTAACCATTTAATAGCCAGCTCAGATCCAATATCACTTGAGATTGATAAAATTAAATAAGAATATTTTTTCATTACTTGTTTTAATCTAAAATTTTTTATTTATTAAATTTACTGTTTTTTTAATCAAATTTATATTTTGATCAGGACCACTAGGAAGCATAATGTAATTTTTAAAAAAATTTACTGAATTATTGAATTTAGATTTTGAATTTTTTTTTTGTATAAATTTTGTTTCATGAAATGGTCTGTGTAAATTACAAAATGGGATATTATTTTTTTTTAATAATTCTTTTAATAAAGATATTTTTTTCGAAAATACATCAATACATAGAGGAATTTCTTTATCGGAATATTTCATTAATTTAATTTTTCTATTTGATAATTTTTGGTAAATATTATAAATTTTTCTTAATTTATTAATTTTCAAATTCATATTTTTTTCTTTACATTGATCAATAATGAGAGAGCTATATATATCGCTGGTTTTGAAATTTAATCCTAGGTAAGGGTAAGTATCATTGTGACGCAAACAGCCGTGATCTTTAATTAATCTTAGTTTTTTTTCAAATTTTTTATCATTTACTACTATAAATCCTCCATATCCAGTATTAAGAAGCGATATCATTCCTGTCGAAAAACAACCAAAATTACCATAAGTTCCGGCTAATTTTTTTTTTTTACATTTTATTGCTTTGCAAGCGTCTTCAATCAAGAACAAATTATTAGATTTACAAAAATCAGAAACTTCTTCAATAAAGTTCATCCTTCCGTGAAAGTGTACAAAAATAATTACTTTGGTATTTTTTGTTATATTTTTTTTTATATTTTTTAGATTTATATTAGGTACTTTATCATCAACATCTATTAATTTAAACTTAACACCAATTAAAACCAATGGTTGTAAAGTTGCAATCCATCCAAAGTTAGGTACTAAAACTTCATCGTTTTTTTTTAAATCTAGTGCCAAAAGAGACATTAATATCGCATTTGTTCCGTTTTGAGTAAATATAATTGGTCTATTAAAAATTTTTGAAATTTGTTTCTCAGCCTGATTTGTATATTTTCCTTGAGTAAAATAATTATTTTTTAAGGCTTTTATACTTTTAGCTTTTGAGGAATTTGGTACTAATGTACACCACCAACTATTTTTAATCATGAAAGAAAACTTTAATTATAAAGATTATATAACAAAAGGTTACTTAAAAACAAGAGCGTATAATCAACATGAATTTATTTTTTTAGAAAATTACATTTTAAAAAAAATTTCTCAATTAATAAGCAAATATAGAAAAAATAATAAAATTTCTTATAATAATATTAAATACTATCATAAAATTGGAATTTCAGAAAAAGAACATTCTGATATTTTTTCTGCCAAAAACAGACATTCAAAAATAAATAACGAGTTTAAAAAAATTTTGTTAAATAAAAAAATAAAATATTTATTGCAAAATTTAATGTTAATTGAATCTAAAAAAAAAAAAATTAAATTATGGGATGAAAAATATGGAAATTTATCCTTTCGGATCATTAGACCCTTTTCTAATGACGGCTATCCATTTTCAAAAAAAATATGGGGTCCAGCAGGAAGTGTTATCTCTGTGTGGATACCTATAATAGGTTTTAGTAAGAACAACACTATTAAATTTGTAAATGGATCAAATAATAAAAATTATAAAAAAAATTTACCTTTAAAAACAAAATTTATTTCAAATGAATATAGGCTTAACGAACCTATAAAAAAAAAAAATATTAGTACATTAAGTTTTAAAAAAGGTGATGTTTTTATCTTTAGTCCAAAATTATTGCATTCTGAGAATAATAATTTATCAAAAATAACAAGATTGAATCTTGAATTTAGAGTTAAATAAGTGAAAAAAATTGGCATAGGAACTCTAAATTTTACCAAAAAAAAATATAATTATTTATTCAATAATTTTAAATTCATAAATAAAAAAATATTTATAGATACATCTCCAAATTATGGTAATTTTTTTGCAGAAAAAGCACTTGGTACTATAATAAATAAAAAAAATAGACATAAATATTTTATAGCTTCAAAATTTGGGTTAGAATTTGATAAAAAAAAAAAAACTTTTTCAAAAAAGGCAAAATTAAGCGAAAAATATATAATATCTTCATTAAATAAAACTCTAAATAGTCTAAAAACTAATTACTTGGATTTGTTTCAAATACATTGTTTTAATGAAGATATAGACTTGGTTGTTAAGACATTAATAAATTTAAAAAAAGAAAAAAAAATACTTAATATAGGATGTGTAAATTTTAATTATGAGCAAATACAAAAATATGAAAAAAAGTTAAATAATCATTTTTTTGATTACGTTCAGATACATTATAATTTTTTTGAGAGAAAAGCTGAAAAAAAAATTATACCCTACTGCATAAAATTTAATAAAAAAATTATTGCAAATAGAATTTTTGGAAGTGGAATTTTTATTAGAAGAAATTCTTTTGAAGATAAACGTTTTTTTTATAGCAAAAGACTTGCAAATAAGCTCAAATTAATGAGAGAGAAAGTAGAGTTTTTTTTAAAAAGTTTAGATCAATTAAATATTGATGAAAGACATTTCTTAATTAGTTGGATAAAAAATTTAAAATATGTAAATGTTTTGTTATTTGGTGTAAGTAAAAAGAATGATATGAAGTTTATAAATAATTTTTATAAAACAAAACTCAATCATACAAAATTAACAAAAATAGATAAATTAATGAAAAAAAAATTTAATTTATATAATAATCCAAAATCTTTTCATGAGTAAAAAAGTTATAATATTGGTTGGTGGCAGGGGAAAAATGGGTAGTAATTTTGCAAAAATTTTAAGTAAAAAATATCATATTATTATTTTTGACAAGTTAAATGAAAATAAAGTAAGTAATTACATTCAAGTTGACCTAAGTAAAAAAATCGATCAAAAAAAATTAATTATAAACAAGAAATTTAAAAATATTGTTGCAATAATAAACTTAGTCAGAGATAGCTATATAAATATTAATGATCCAAGCCATTATTTTACGTTTTTTAATTATTCTAGATTTTTAGAAAATTTAATTACAATCAACAAAATTAAAAATTGTAATGTTATCAATATTTCTTCAATAAATGTTAAATTAATCTCCCAACAATCTTATGGTTATCATTTTTCAAAGCTTAACTTGGAACTTTTTACAAAATATTTTTCAGTTAAATATTTAAAAAAAAATATTTTTTTTAATGATATTAGAGTTGGCTTGGTGAATACAAAAAATATAGAAAAAATTTTAAGTAAAAGAAATTTAAAAAATATTATAAAATTGAATAAAATGTTAAATTATAAAAAGCTTATAGATCATATAGAAAATATATATATTAAGAATTCTATTTTGACAGGAACATGTTTAACAATAGATAACTCTTTTAGTAATTTTGATCAAATTTATTTTCATAACTTAGCCAAAAAATAATTTTTATTAATCTTAATTTAATATAAAAATTAATTTTTTTTTTAAAAACAAAGAATTATTTCAATTATATTATCTTTCATAACAGTTAGAAAAATTATTTTTTTTTGTATATATTAATGTATATTATGAATATTTTTCCAAAAATTTCAGTTATATTTCCTAATTATAACCATTCAAAATATTTGTCTTCAAGAATAAATTCAATTCTAAACCAGTCATATAAACCTTTTGAAATAATAATTATTGATGATAATTCTTCTGATAATAGCTTGGAACTACTTAGGAAGTTTGAAAAAAAAAATTTAATCAAACTCCTTGTAAACAAAAAAAATATAGGACCCGTTGCCTCATTTAACAGGGGGATAAAAATTGCCTCTGGAGAATATTTTTTTCCATGTTCGGCGGATGATATAATTCTTAAAGATTTTTTTAAAAAAACAGTTTCAAAACTTGAAGAAAATCCAAAGACAAATATTTGCATGACTTATCCTTCATTTTATCATGAAAAAGAAAATAATTTCGTAACCCAACCTTGGCTTTTACCTTTTAAAAAAGAAGGTTATTACGACCCTCATCAAATTATAAAATTACAAAGAAAAAATACCTTTAATATTTGGAGTCATTGCTCAATGTTCAGATCTAAAACTTTTAAAGATGAACTTTTTAGATTGGATTTTAAATGGTTTTGCGACTGGTATCTCTTTAATAAAGAGAGTTTTTTAAATGGATTATATTATTTACCAGAAACTTTGGCACATCTTAGAGTTGTAAGTACTCAGTATTCTGCAAGCTCAACCTCAAAAGAGAAAACAGAAGTAATTCGTTGCATGATGACTTCAATTCAAAAAGAGGAAAAAAAAGAAGTTTTAGATGCCTTTGTCAACAGTTTTATATTTTTATATTATTTTGACTTAATAATTCCTCTAAAAAACGACGATTCTTTAAAAATATTTTTTTCTAGTAAAATATTTCTCTTCAAACTTTACGCACTTAAATTTAAAAGAAATATTTTAAAATATATTCCAATGAAACTAAAATTTGTTATTAAAGAGTTTATTTATAATAACATAATTAACAAAATTTTATAAATTATGGGAATTGCATTTAATCAGGTTCACATATTAAGTAAAGTTTTGCAAAATTATAATTTTGAAAATAAAAAAATTCTTACATTGGGAGTCCAGGATTGTTATTTTTGTATTGATGATATTATTTCTTTTTTTAAGAGGCATAATTTAAATTATAAAAAAATCTCCAATGTGGATACTCAATTAACCGATGGATTTAAATGGGTAAATAAAAATGAGAATAAATTTTATGAAAAGTATATTCATCAAAATACATTATTTCAGCTTTTAGGATTCACTAAGGAAAATATATTTTCACTAGACTTTAGTGATTATGAAAACCCTAATTTTAATCATGATATGAACTTGTTAGTTCCAGAAACGCTGTGTAATAAGTTTGATTTTATCTTAGATGGGGGTACCATGGAGCATATATTTAACGTAAAACAATTTATGGAAAATGTACATTTAATGCTAAAACCTAATGGAATTGTTTATCATGCCAACCCTAGTCATTTATTAAATCACGGTTTTTATAATTTTAATTATGAATTTTATACTGATTTTTATTTAACAAATTTTTATAAAAAAATTTATCTAAAATACTGTCTATATCCAAATCATCCAGTTTTAGTAGATAAATATTATTATGAAGCTGAACCACAAGAGCATAATCATTTTTTTTCAGCTTTTTTTTCTACTTTAGCAATAGGTATTTTCCAAAAAAACCAAAATTACATTAGTGAAATAAAAATTCCGCAACAAGGATTTTATCAGAAGATCTGGAATAAAAATGATAATAAAATTAATGTTTATAATAATTCTAAGATAAAAAATTTTTTAAAAAAAATAAGATTTATTAAACAAATTTATCAATATACAAGATCTAAGATTAATAGTTTTTTAATTATCAGATTAATTATTGAATATTTTAAATTAAAAAAGATAAAAAAAATTTCACTATGAAGACCACTCAAATCTAAATTAAAATAATAAGAAATTTTTAATATCAAATGCAAATTAAAACATACGTACTCTTTGGAAAAAAAAAAATTCAATATTTGACAGCAAATATAAATCCTAAAGTTAAAAAAAATAAAGTTTTAGTTAGAATTATTTATTCAGGCTTATGCAGAAGTCAATTAATGGAAATTGATATGAAAAGAGGCAAAGATAAATTTATACCTCATATGTTTGGCCATGAAGCGATTGGACAAGTTGTTAAAGTCGGCAAAAATGTCAAGAAAGTAAAAGTAAATGATAAAATAATTGTATCTTGGATTAAAGGAAAAGGATTATCAAGTGACGGAGATTGCTTTGAAATAAATAAAAAAAAAATTAATTATGGTCCGATAAGCACTATTTCTAATTATTCAATTATTTCAGAGAACAGATGTTTTCCAGTTAGTAAAAATTTTCCAGAAAAAATTGGAAGCTTATTTGGATGTTCAATCCTAACAGGTGCTGGGATGGTATTAAATAAATTTAAATTAAAAAGTAATGACTTTGTCCTTGTGATAGGAGTAGGAGGGGTTGGATTTGCAAGTTTACTAGCTTTAAAAGCTAAAAATATTAGGAATGTAGTTATTTTAGACAGCAATATAAAAAAGAAAAAAATAGTAAAAAAATTAGGCTATAATTTATTCTTTAAACCGAACGTGAAGAACTTATTATCTAAATTAAAAAAAATAACAAAAGGAAGGCTTTTTGATTATTGCTTCGAGTCATCTGGTTCTATAAAATCTATAGAGCAGGGATTTGGTTATATTAATTATTCTGGAAGCTTGTTATTTGCAAGTCATCCTCAATTCCAAAAAAAAATTAAACTTGATCCACATGAGTTAATAAAGGGTAAAAAAATTTATGGTAGCTGGGGGGGGAGTTCTATACCAGATAGAGATATAGAAAAAATTTTTAAATTATTTAAAAGAAAAAATCTTTTAAAATTTATAGATACAAAAATTTATCCAATGAGAGATTTAAAAATTGCGATTCAAGATTTTAGGGTTGGAAAAGTTTTAAGACCAATTATAAAAATGACACACTAAATGATTATGAATGAATTAAATATCAAGGAATTAAAAAACAAAAAAATTGGTTTATGCCATGGTGTTTTTGATGTGCTTCATTTTGGGCACATAAATTATTTTTTATCAGCTAAAAAAAAAGTTGATGTTTTAATTGTATCTGTGACGGATGATAAATTTGTAAATAAAGGACCAGGCAGGCCTGTTTTTAGTATACACGAAAGAATAAAAGTACTTAAATCAATAAAGTTTATAGATTATGTTATAGTCAGTAGTAATTATACATCAGAAAACATAATCAATTTTATTAAACCCACTTTTTACTTTAAAGGACCAGATTATAAAAAAATTAATTCAAAAAATGATATTAATCTAAAAAAAGAACTTGAGGCTCTTAAAAAAAATAAAGGCAAATTCGTAATAATTGATGAAGAAACATACAGTTCTACTCAGATAATTAAATCGAACAGCAGTTTATTCAATTATTTGTCTAATGATCAGAAAAAATATTTAGAAGTATTAAATAATTTTAAACCAACTTTAAATATTGACAGTCAAATAGATAATTTAAAAAAACAAAAAGTATTAATTTTGGGAGAATTGATAATAGATAAATATGTCGAGGTTCAACCAATTGGAAAATCAGGAAAAGACAATTTTTTAGTTAATAAAAGAATTAATGATTTTGCATTTTTGGGTGGCACAGGTTATGTGGCAAACCTTTTGTCTAAATTTTCAAATAACATAGATTTAGTAACCTTTATTGGTGATAAAAATCAAAATCTAAATTTTATAAAAAAAAATCTAGATAAAAAAATACAATATAAGTTTTTTAAAAAGAAAAATAGCTCAACATTTATTAAACTTAGACATATAGATAATTATAAAAAAATAAAGTTAAATGGTATTTACGATATCAATGATGATGACTTAAACAAAGACGAAACTTTATCTTTTATTAAATTTTTAGAAAAGAAAATAAGTAGTTATGATATGATTTTGATATTAGATTATGGTCATGGTATATTTAATAATAAGATAGTTAAATTTCTAGAAACATATAAAAATAAATTATATATAAATATTCAAGTAAATTCACTTAATAGACATTATCAATCGATACAAAAATTTAAAAAATTTAATACTTTAGTTATTAATGAAACTGAAATAAGAAATGAATTTAGATTTATAAAATCATCTGTTGATGAATTAGCAAAAAGAATTTTTAAAAAAGCTAAATGCAAAAGACTAGTTATTACAATGGGAAAAAATGGATCAATTTTTTATAGTAAAAATAAAAATAAATTAAACAAAGTATTTTGTCCTGCATTTAATAATAATCCGATTGATAGCCTTGGATCCGGTGATACATATTTAGCTTTATTATCAATTAATTTATCTGCAAAAAATAATATTTATTTTTCAAACTTAGTTGCAATGTTAGGCTCCGCATATTGCGTTGAACAACTTGGTAACAAAGAAGTTTTTAACTTGGAAAAATTAAAGAAACATTTGTCAAAATTAATTTAATTAAATGAAAATAAAAAAATGTCGAATTTGTAATAATAAAAAGTTAAAGAAAATTTTAAATCTAGGTAAGCAACCCTGGGGTAATAATTTTGTAAAATATGAACAATTAAGTAAAGTTAAAAAATATCCACTAGAGTTAGTATTTTGTGATTTTTGTAAGACACCACAAATTAATTATACTATACCTAAAGAAGAAATGTTTAGTAAGCACACTTATTTATCAGGTGTTACCAAATCTCTTTCTGAACATTTTTTTAAACTAGCCAAGTACAACACTCAAAAATTCTTTAAAAAAAATAAAACAAAATTTTTTTTAGATCTTGGATCAAATGATGGAGCGCAACTTAAACAATACAAAAAGTTAAGATGGAAGGTTTTAGGAATAGAATCCTCAAAAAAAATAGCAAATATAGCAAATAGACAGAAATTAAAAACTTTGCCAATGTTTTTTAATTTTAAGAATTCAAAAAAAATTAAAATAAAGTTTGATTTAATAAACGCATCAGGTATTTTTTTCCATCTCGAAGAATTAGAGTCTTTTACAAAAGGTGTATATTCTTTATTAAAAAAAAAAGGAATATTTTGTGTTCAGTTTCTTTATATGAAATCTATTTGCGAGAACTTAGCATTTGATCAAATTTATCATGAACACTTATTGTTTTATAACTTAGAAAATTTAAATTATTTTTTAAAATTACATGATATGGAAATTTTTCATGCCAAATTTACAAAGATACATGGCGGACAAATGGTAGCTTATATATCAAAGAAAAATCAAAGAAGAAAAACTAAGACTTTAGTAAATTTATTAAAAGAAGAAAAAGCAAGCAATTGTAACAGTATAAATTTTTATAAGAAATTTGCCACCAATGTAAAAAAATTAAAAGAAAAAAATATTAAAATATTAAAACAGCTAAAACAAAATAAGAAAATCATTTATGGTATGGGAGCACCTGTAAAAGGCAATACTTTATTAAATTATTTTGGTTTTAATAATAAAGAAATCAAATATTTAGTAGAAAAAAATGAGCTTCGAGAAAATTTGTACTCACCAGGCTCAAATATCAAAATTATTCTTGAAAAAAATATTCAAAAGTTTCCTGATGTTTATTATGTCTTAGCTTGGAATTTCAAAAAAGAAATATTAAAAAATAACAAACATTTACTCAAGAAAGGTGTAAAATTTATTTTTCCAATTAATCCAAAATGAAAATATTAATCACAGGTGGTAGTGGTTTTTTGGGATCTAATCTCACATCCTATCTCAAAAAAAAACATGATGTTATTAGTTGTTCTTCTAAAGAATTAGATTTATTTAATTTTAGTAGTTTTAGCAAATTTAAAAATATCAAATTTGATATAATCTATCATTTGGCGGCATGGACCCAAGCGGGTGATTTTTGTTTATATCATCCAGGCGAACAATGGGTAAAAAATCAACTAATAAATTCAAATATTCTAAAATATTGGGTCGAAAAACAAAAACAAGCTTTGATGGTTTCTATGGGAACAAGTTGTTCTTATGATCCTGAACTTAAACATCATGAAAAAAATTATTTAAAAGGAAAACCAATTCAAAGTTTATTTACTTACGCAATGACCAAAAGGATGCTGCATATTGGGCAAGAATCTTTGTCTCAACAATTTGGTTTGAAATATCTAACAATTGTACCATCTACATTATATGGAATTAATTATCACACAGATGATCGTCAAATGCATTTTATATTTGATTTAATAAAAAAAATTTTGAATGGAAAAAAATATAACGAAAAAGTTTTATTATGGGGAGATGGGCATCAGAAAAGAGAAATTATTTTTATAGATGATTTTATTAGAGATATGATGTTTTTATCAACTAATAAAAATGTAAAAAAAAATCAAATATTCAATATTGGCTCAGGAAAAGAATTTGCAATAAGAGATTTTGCTAAAGTTATCTGTAAAATTGTAGACTATGATTTTAAAAAAATATTTTTTGACAAGACGAAATATACAGGAGCAAAATCTAAATTTTTAATAAATTCAAAAATCAAAAGAAATTTAAAAAAATATAAGAGACTTTCTCTTGAAATAGGACTTAGAAAAACTATTAATTGGTATTCGCAATTTATTTAACTAATTTTTTGTAAAGTTCTAAATGTTTATTTATTTGAACCTCCATCGTATATTTTTGCGATATTTTATAACCAAGAGCTATCATTTTTTTTTTTGTTTTTGTGTTGTGAAGTATCAATCTTAGGTTTTTGGTGAATGAATTAATATTAATTTTAAAAAGTGGATATGCCCATCCTATGGTTTCACTAAATATATCAATTTTAGAGCACATAACTGGCAATCCCGTCTTCATTGCCTCGATTGGTGGAGCTCCAAAACCCTCGTTAATTGAGGGAAAAAGTAAGCAATCTGACAAATTATATAACTCGTTAATCTTAATATTGCTTAAATTTTTAAAAAAAAGAACTTTAGATTTTAAGTTAAAATTACGCAATGTTTCATTAAACAAATTATATCTATTACCTATACATATTAAATCTAAATTCTCTTTATAAACTTCTTCATATTTTTTTATAACTTTAAGAGAGAATAAATTATTTTTATAAAATGGATTTAAAAAAACTATAACTTTCTTAGTATTTAAAAAAAAAGAATATTTTTTTTTAATTTCTTTTTTATTAATTTTTTTATATATTTTTGATAATCCATTGTAGATTACTTCAATATTTTTAGAATTAAAATTTGAATAATTAATTAGATCTTTTTTAGTGCTCTTACTTCTTGCAATTAAGTTTGAATTTCTTTTTAAGAAAAAATTGAAATTATTATAAAATAAACTTTTTTTTTGTTTAATTTTTTTTGCGTTAACAATAGGTATCAAGTCATGAACAGTAGTTAAAATTTTTTTATTTATTAAAAATGGAGATACAAATAACAAAGAGTGATCTAAAAAATGATATAATTTAAAATTCCTTTTAAATATTAATTGAATTAAATATTGTAAAAATATTCTTAGTTTATTTGTTTTTTTAAACCAAGGCCTAGGTTGATATAATGTGAACTCAATTTCATCAGTAGATTTTCTTATATTATTAAAAAGATTATTTTCGTACTCCCTCATACTAATTTTAGATGTATTGGAAAAGTTTCCAATTAATAGTACTTTGATTTTCACTTTTTTCTAAAATATGAAAAATATAGTATGATAATAAAAATAGAGTTAAAAATACCAAAAATGTGTTTAATAAAAGTATATTTTATTTTTTTTTCAATATTAATTTCTTGAATCTTATTTATCTCATTTAAAATAATATTATCGAGAATAATTTGCGCTTGAATAAATTGTAAATCATCACCAAATCCTTCCAAATATTCTAAATTATTTTCTATAATTTTTATATATGATATCGTTGAAAAAGACATTAGAGCTTTATTAAGTTGATCAACTATACTTTGAATATTCTGATTAGTTTTTGTTTGAAAAATAATTAATTGATTTTTTTTAAAATATTGCAAATTAATAATATTGTTAGTTAAAAGAGCAATCTCATCACTTAAAGTCTTATCTTTATAGACTGGTTTAAATTTAGGGTTAACAAAATCAAATTTATTTAAATATTCCATCAATTCATAATAATTTCCTGAAATGTTAATTTCACTATAATCTAAAATAGATGCTTTACTAAATTTTTTCAAAAATCCAAAATCAATTGATGTATTGTAGATATAGTATTTTTTGTTATATGTAATTCCCAAAGCACAAAAGTTTAAAATAAGAAAAATAGCCATAAGATAGAAATTTTTCTTAGTAAATTTTTTTTTTAATTGTTTATTCAATTGCATTTTTTTATTGTTTAACTTAATTAATCTCAATTATACATGCTTTTTTATTTTTACAAACTTCATTTATCTTTTTGGAATGAAATAACCTTAAAAACTAAACTCAAAGGATATGCTGCATTGTTTTTGCAAATATTAAATGGTTTTACGGAGTTATTTTTTGCTTATATAAGCTTAAGTATTTTAGGAAATATTATTGACTACAGCAATTCAAATAATTTTTTTATAAATAAAAGTTTAGAAGAATTGATAATCTATTTGATATTATCGATTATTTTTACAACTGTAATCAGGGCATTGGTTTCAAAATTTAATGTTTTATTTGGATTTAATGTATGCAAGGATATTTCTTTGAAATTATATGATCTAGTTTTGAATTTAGATTTTCAAGAAATTTCTAATATAAATAGCTCTAATTATATCTCCAGCCTAACTACTAAAATGTACAGAATTTCATATTTTTATGTTAGTATTTTACAAATTATTAGTTCTTTAATAATTTTTAGTTTTCTTTCTTTTTCTTTTATTTTTTTTTTGAAAATTTCATTTTTTAATACTTTAGCTTTATTGATAGTATTATTTTTTATTTCTTATTTAATCAATTTACTTTTAAAAAAAAAAATTAATCTTTTGTCATCTAAAGTCAATAATGAAATGTCAAACTTGCAGAGAGTTCTTGAAGATACAAATATATTTATCAAAGAGATTTTTTTAAATAATTATTTTAATATTTTTAAAAAAGATTTTTATTTATCTTCATCAAGTTTATATAATTTAGAAGCAAAAACAAATTACTTAGTTTCTTTACCAAAAATTTTAATAGAAACTATTCTGATGATAATTGGTGCACTTCTTCTTTTAATTTTTTCTTCCCAAGAAGATCTCTTGTTAAAGATAGGATATTCTTTTTTTATGTTTTTAAGGTTATTTCCTCATTTAAATGTAATTAATACAAACTTAAATTTGATTAGATCTATTTTTGTTCCAATTAAATCTATTGCTAATCTTATTAAGAATTATACTAAGCAGCAAAATTTAATTGATGAAAATCAAAATAAAATTTTTCAAGAAAATTTTAACTCACTTAAAATCAAAAAATTATTTTTTAGTTTTAAAGAAAATAGTTTATTAGAAAATATTGATTTAAAAATTAAAAAAAATAATCTACTAGTTATAACAGGCATATCTGGAAGTGGTAAAACGACTTTATTAAATATACTGTGTGGATTTATAAAACCAAAAAAAGGTGAAATTTTTTACAATGAAAAAGTAATAAATAATTTCAAAAATAATTTTTGGCAAAAGAAAATTGCATACGTTAGCCAAAACATACCTCTTTTTGATAGAAGTTTAATTTATAATATAACTTTAGATGAAAACTATGATTTAGAGAAAAATTATAATGAATTTAAAAAAATATTGGATTTATCTCTAATTAATTGGATACCAGATGTAAAATCTTTGCAAAAAAATATTGGAGAGCATGGACAAAAATTGTCAGGAGGTCAAAAGCAAAGACTAGCTTTAGCTAGAGCCCTATATCAAAAAAATAAAGAAATATTAATACTTGATGAAGTTACATCCGCTTTGGATTTTGAAAGTGAGAAAATTTTAGTAGAAAAATTTAAAGAATTGAAAAAGAAATATACTATAATTACGGTTACACATAGAAAAGCAATTCTTGAAATCGCGGATTCAAAATTAGATCTAAGTTAATTTTTTTTTGAATTCTTTTAAATTTTTAAGACTATCAATAGTATACCAGTTTTTTGGTTTATATTTTGATAAAGCTAATTCTTTTTTTTTTATTAAAAATTTCCATAGATCATTAAAATTATTTTTTTTTTGTTTTACAATTTTATTAATTTTACATGGATTGATTACTTGTATTCCTGAGGCATAAATATTCGAAATTTCATATCTACTTAATTTTGTTATTAAATTTTTTTTTGAAAAAATATAATCACCATCCAATCCTTCAACAGGTCTTACCGGAACAATCATGCAAGCTTTATCGTATTTTTTAAATTCATTAAAAATAGTTCTATAATTGATCTTTGTTATGTTATCACAAGTTAAAACTAGCAAAGGCTCATTCAAATACTTTAATAAACTATTAAAAACCCACCAACTGTTATCCTGATCTTCTGTATTAATAATAGAAGCGATTTTCTTTCCTATTAAATATTTTGCAAGTATATTTCCTTTGTACCCAACTGTTACATGAATATTACTAATATATTTGTTAATTTTTTGAATACTTTGGTTTATTAGAGTCGTATTTTCAATAGGCAATAGTGCTTTGGGTTTTTTTTCTGTAAATGGCTTTAATCTAACACCTCTACCTGCTGCGAGGATTAAGCTATGTTTGAACACTATATACCCAACTTTAATATATTAATTATTTCTTTTTCAGATAATTTTTTTGCATTTAAAGAAGATAATGAATCTTTTAAAAAATTTTTTTTATTTTTCTTTTTAAAATCTATAATAAAATATTTTTTATTATTTTTTTTTATTACACTTGTATATTCAATCTCTTCTTTTCCAATGAGATACTCAATAATTCTTTCACCAGGTCTTGCATTAACAATTTTATAATTACCTCCAAAATGTTTTATCCAAACTTTTAAAACATCTATCATTTTTGCTGATTTCATTTCGGTTGATATAATTTTGCCATTAAATTTTTTTGAATTATTTAATGCAAAAAATACCAAATCAACTGCTTCATTAACTGAAAAAATAAATCTTCTCATATGAGGGCCAGTAGTCAAAATGGTATTATTTTTTTCAATCATTTTCTTCCATACTGTAAATACTGAACCGGTAGACCAGGCCACATTACCATATCTTGCAAGTACAAATTCTGTTTTTGAGTTATGACTTAATGATATAAAAGTTTTTTCCATAATTGATTTTGAAAGTCCATAAATATTCTGAATTGGAGGCGATGCTTTATCCGTAGAAATTCCTATAACGGTCTTGATATTTTTTTCAATCGCGGCTCTTGCTACATTTTTTGAACCTTCAACATTTACTTCAATACATTCCAAAGGAAATTTTTCTGATAAATCAACAAATTTAGTTGCTGCTGCATGAATTATTATTTGAGGTTTAAAATAATTTATTGCATCTATTACAGAATTATAATTTGAAACATCAAGAGGTATGAATTCTGTTTCAGTGTTATTTTTTGCTAAAAAATTATTTTTATTATTTCTACTACCACCACAAACAATAAAATTTTTCTTTAATTTCTTAATTAGTTCCTGGCCTAAATAACCAGATGCACCAGTAATCAAAATTCTTTTTTTCATTTATATTATGACATTACTATAGTAAAAATTTTAAATAACAATTTAATATCAATGAAAGTTTCAATTATCACAGTCACATTAAATAGTGAAAATACTATTGAAAATACAATCTTATCAGTTTTTTCTCAAAGTTATAAAAACTTTGAATATATAATAATTGATGGTGGATCAACTGATAATACAATTAAATTAATTGAAAAGTATAAAAAAAAAGTGAGTCGTTTTATTTCAGAAAATGATTTAGGAATTTATGATGCAATCAATAAAGGGATAAAATTATCTACTGGTGATATAATTCATATTTTAAATTCAGATGATGTATATACAAATAAAAATATTTTAAACGAAATAATTAATTTGTTTAAAGAAACAGAACATCAGATTATTTTGAGTAAAATTAAATTTTTTAAAGAAATAAATAAAAATGAGATCAAAAGAAATTATTCAAGAGAAATAGGTATAAAATTTTTTTCCCCAAATCTATTAAGATTTGGTTGGATGCCTCCTCACCCTGGCGCATTCATTAAAAAAAAAATTTATGATAAGTATGGTTTATATAAAACTAACTATAAAATTGCTGCAGATTTTGAGATATTTGTAAGACTTTTATTAAAATATAAAGTTTCTTTTTTAAAATATGACAAATATACAGTAGAAATGAGAGAAGGAGGCATAAGTACAAAAAATATAAAAAGTAATTTTTTGATCACTAAAGAGATACTAAAATCATTTCAAGATAATAAATTATTTACAAATTTTCTATTTCTAATTCCAAGATTGCCAATAAAATTAGCTCAAAAAATTTATTTTAGATTATTTCATTAAAATGAATAGAGTTTTAATAACAGGAGCTTCAGGATTTGTTGCAAAAAAACTTTATTTAGAATTAAAAAAATTAAATTTAACAGTTAGAGTTACTTCTACAAATACTGACAAAGTTCTTAAAAATAATATTGAGGATTTAATTTTAGTAAAAAAAGTTGATGCAGAAACAAACTGGAAAAAAGCATTAATGGGTATAGATTGTATATTTCATTGTGCTGGAATATCAAACAATCTTAATAAAAAAAATTATGAAAATATTTACCATAATGTTAATGTGTTAGGCACAAAAAATCTTGCAAATCAAGCTGCCCAAGCTGGTGTTAAAAGGTTAATTTTTCTAAGCTCCATAAAAGTAAACGGCGAAAATACTGAAACACACCAAGTTGAAGAAAAATTTAATAATAAAAGCCCGACCAAACCCAATGGAGCTTATGCAATATCTAAATTAGAAGCTGAAAAGGAATTATTAAAAATTGCATCGAATACAGATTTAGAAGTAGTTATTATAAGATCTCCACTAATATATGGACCTGGTGTAAAAGGAAACTTAAAAAGTTTAATAAAGTTAATAAACACTGGCATTCCTTTGCCCCTTAAAAATATTAAAAATAAGAGATCTTTAATTGGGATTGATAATTTGGTTAATTTACTAATCCATTGTATTGAACATCCAAGAGCAAAAAATCAAATATTTTTGGCATCGGATGGAGAAGATTTTTCTACACCAGAATTGTTAAGAATTATTGGCTTAAGTATGAAACGATCTGTAAAATTATTTCCATTTCCTGTTTCATTATTAAAATTCTTTTCACTTTGTTTGGGTAAAAAAGAAGAATTTAATAAGCTATCTCAGTCTTTGCAAATTGATAACAAGTATTTATGCGAAACATTAAACTGGAAACCACCAGTTGGATTTGAGGAGGGCATTAAAAGAATGGTTAATTCTAAATGATTCGTTTACTTGACTTAATTTTCTCATCTCTAGGTATTATTTTTTTATTTCCACTTTTACTTTTAATATGGTTATTAAATAAAATTATAAATAAATCCTCTTTATTTTCTCAAACTCGTGTTGGACGTAACCAGAGAAGATTTAATTTAATAAAATTTAGAACAATGCCAATTGGGACTAAATCTAAAGGTACACATTTAATTAAAAATATTGAATTAAATACATTTAGCATTTTACTCAGAAAAACAAAATTAGATGAAATACCTCAATTATGGAATGTCTTTATCGGTGATATGAGTCTAGTAGGACCCAGACCTTGTTTGATAAACCAAAAAAAATTAATTGTTGAGCGGAGAAAAAGAGCCGTATTTAAAGTCAAACCTGGTATTACGGGTTTAGCCCAAATATCCGGAATTAATATGCAAACCCCAATACTACTTGCAAAAACAGATTCAAAAATGATTAAAAAATTAAATACTTACTATTATTTTTATTATATTTTACAAACTTTATTGTTAATTTTAAAAAAATAACAAGCTATTTTAATTTTTTATATTATACGTAACTTTTTTACTAAGCTGAAGTTGAAAAAATTAAAAAACTTAATGAATATAAAAACCTATGAATTTAAATTTTTTCTTTAATGGATAACTTTATAACAAAATATTCAAATATAATTTCTTCACTCCATCGTTATTCGAAAAGAATTATAGCAATTATATCTGATATTTGTTTTTGCATTTTATGCACTTGGCTTGCTTTCGTTTTAAGATTAGATCAATTAATTTTTTTCAAAGATTTTAATTTTATACCAGCTTTGATATCAATATGTATTGCAATACCAATTTTTTGGTTATTTGGGTTATATAGAACCATTTATCGTTACACAAGTTTTTCAATTATTTTCACTATCCTTGCTTCTATAATTATTTATGGTTTATTGTATTTTTTAGTAATCGGAGTTTATGGTATTCAAAAAGTTCCTAGATCTATTGGTGTTATTCAGCCAGCACTTATGTTTTTTTTTATTATTTGCTCAAGATTAGGAGTAAAATTATTATTAACAAATGATTTTAATATTAATAAATCTTCTTTCAAAAAAAATGTATTAGTTTATGGAGCTGGAGAGGCTGGTAGGCAACTAGTTCTTTCTTTGGAAAATAGTCCAGAATTTAGTGTTGAAGGTTTTTTAGATGACAATAAAAACTTACAAAGACAAATGTTGTTGGGTAAAACTATTTATTCCCCCTCTAATTTAAAAGAATTAATTAAAAATAAAGATATTAATTTAGTTTTTCTAGCTCTCCCAACTATTGGAAGAATTAAAAGAAATCAAATTATTGAAAATTTAAATAATTTTAAATTGAACGTTAAAACTTTGCCAAGTATATCAGAAATACTAGACGGTAAAGTAACTTTATCTGACATAAAAGACTTAAATATTAATGACCTTTTAAATAGGGAAGAAGTGGAGCCTGATATTAATTTGTTAAAAAAAAATGTTAATTTAAAAGTAGTACTAGTTACTGGAGCTGGTGGCTCCATTGGTTCTGAATTATGTCGCCAGATTGCAAAATTAAACCCAAATAAATTATTACTTTTAGATTTAAATGAATTTGCTCTTTATAAAATTAATGAAGAATTAAAAGCTTTAAATTTAAGTTTAAAAATTATTCCATTGCTAGCCAATGTCAGAGATGAAGCAAATTTAGAGAAGATTTTTGAAACATTTAAAGTTGATACTGTTTATCATGCCGCCGCTTATAAACATGTGCCTCTGGTTGAAGAAAATATTTGTGAAGCAGTTAAAAATAATGTTTTTGGCACTTTATGTATTGCCAAAGCAGCTATAAAACAAAAGGTTTCAAATTTAGTGCTTATATCAACTGATAAAGCAGTGAGACCAACTAACGTAATGGGGGCTACTAAAAGACTTTCAGAACTTTGTATGCAAGGTATTTATAATAACATAAAAGATACAAAAACTTCATTTTCAATAGTTCGATTTGGGAATGTATTAGAATCATCTGGCTCTGTTATTCCAAAATTTAAAAAACAAATTAAAGAAGGAGGTCCAGTTACATTGACCCATATAGATGTAACACGTTACTTTATGACGATCACAGAAGCTGCGCAATTAGTGATTCAAGCAGGGGCAATGGGGAATAATTCTGAAGTATTTGTATTGGATATGGGAGAAAGTGTAAAAATAAGAGATTTAATTTATAAAATGATTAAATTGTCAGGATTTAGCATAGCAACTGAAAATTCTAATGGAGATATAGGAATTAAAATTATAGGTCTTCGACCTGGTGAAAAGCTATACGAAGAATTGTTAATTGGAGATAATCCACAAAAAACGATCCATCCAAAAATACAAAAAATAAATGATCCTTACATATCATTTGACAAATTGGAGATAGATTTAAATAATTTAAAAATTTTATCTGAAAATAATGAAGCTAAAGAAACTAAAGAATTATTAGAAAAAATATTACAACTTTATAAATCAAACTCTAAAATTGTTGACCATATATATGCTGAGCATTCATTAATTCAACAATCTAGGAAAAATTTATCATATATAAAGGATAAAGAGAAAAAAATAATTAAAATTAATTA
>Ga0160423_10000325_pt1 | contig 38040 bp, 34 predicted proteins | sample CRUFie14St8metaG_FD_108191 | JGI IMG/M metagenome (GOLD analysis project Ga0160423, IMG submission 108191) | Marine microbial communities from the Costa Rica Dome - CRUD Field 142mm St8 metaG | ecosystem: Environmental > Aquatic > Marine > Oceanic > Photic zone | place: Costa Rica: the Eastern...
CTCGGTGTCCCTATAGAAAGTAAAGCTTTAAACGGGATCGACAGCCTTCTATCGATTGTGCAAATGCCAAAAGGGGTGCCTGTGGGGACACTAGCAATCGGCGCAGCTGGTGCAGGCAACGCCGCCTTGTTAGCAGTATCTATTTTATCAACGGAAGATAAAGAGGTAACAAAGCGACTGGAGCAGTGGCGTTCTAATCAAACAGATTCCGTAGCCGATATACCAAGTGATGACGTGTGTTAGAGAACAGTAAACTCTCGCTTTCTCCCGGAGCCATAATTGGCATTTTAGGCGGAGGCCAGTTAGGGAGGATGTCCGCCCTAGCCGCAGCTCGTCTTGGTTTTCGTTGCCATATTTTTACCCCAGAAAATAATAGTCCAGCGAGTCATGTTGCATTTAAAACCACAATAGCCAATTACGAAGATCAGGACGCGCTTAGGTCATTTGCCAATGAGAGCGACGTAATTACATACGAATTTGAAAATATTCCCATAGAAACGGCATTATTTCTTGAGCGACTTAAACCTATATATCCAAGTCCCTCTATTTTAGCAATTTCGCAACATAGAGGGTCTGAGAAAAAGTTTGCTACTGATCACGGGATCAAAGTTGCACCCTACGAATTAGTCACCAATTACACTGAATTAGAACGCGCTATAACTAAACTAAAAACACCAAGCATCTTAAAGACATGCCGCTTTGGTTATGATGGCAAAGGACAAGAAAAGCTATCAGACCCCAATTCTGCTAAAAAGGCCTGGGAAAAACTGGCTACAAACGATGCAATACTCGAGCAGTTTGTTGAATTTGAAAAGGAAATTTCTGTAATAATTGCTAGGAATAATAATGGAGCCTTAGAAGCGTATCCGCCTGTGGAAAATCAGCATGAAAACCATATTTTAGCTATTACACTGGCACCTGCAAAAATAGAAGAGGCAACTGCAAAGCAAGCATTAGAAATAGCTCGAACATTGGCCGAGGCTTTGGACTTAATAGGTATCCTTGCAATAGAAATGTTTGTGCTTACTAATGGGCAAGTTGTAATGAATGAGCTAGCCCCTCGACCGCATAATTCTGGTCATTGGAGCCAAGATGGCGCCGTCACATGCCAGTTTGAACAATTTATAAGAGCAATATCTGGTCAGTGCCTCGGAAGCACAAAATTGGTCAAAACAACAAAAATGGTAAATTTAATTGGGGATGCGGTAAACGATTGGCCTAAATATTTGAGTACTCTAAATGCTAAAGTTCACCTTTACGGCAAGGCAGAAACAAAACCAGGTAGAAAAATGGGACACGTTAACTTTATTGATTAAACTAAATCAAAAAAGTAAGATTTCAGCTTTAACAAACCGACTTTCAGGCTCCAGATGTAAAGGTTGGCACCAATTCAGATAAATATTTCAGCGTTGCTTTCTCATCTTGCCTATCAACTGCTTCTTCAAGTTGCTTTAACTTTTCGTCAAACTCTGCGGTTTGTTTAATGCTAGATGATACAAGCTTAATATCGGAAATAGTCGTCTTTAGAAGAGTTTCGTCTTTATCAAATAACTCTTCGTAAAGCTTTTCCCCAGGTCTTATCCCAGTATATTTTATCGCTATGTCTGTATTCGGCCGAAGGCCTGACAACCTGACCAATTGCATAGCGAGGTCTAGTATCTTTACAGGCTCACCCATTTCTAAAACGAATATATTACCGTTTTGGTTCTTTACAGTATCTGGTGGGATAGCTGCCGCCTGCAGAACTAACGATGTCGCTTCTTTTACTGTCATGAAAAAACGCGTCATATCTGGGTGCGTAATCGTTATGGGCCCGCCTGCCGCGATTTGTCTTTCGAATAGCGGTATCACGGAACCTGTAGAACCCAAGACATTACCAAACCTAACAGATACGAACTTACAGGAAGTTGACTCAAGCTGAAAGTTGCTACAAATCAATTCAGACAGTTTTTTGGTTGCCCCCATAATATTAGTTGGGTTCACTGCCTTATCCGTCGAGATCAAGACCATGGCCTTAACATTCTTTTTAATTGCTGTTGATGCTACATTGCGTGTTCCCAAGACGTTTGTACGAACGGCAGCAATTATATTTTCTTCTGCTACGGGAACATGTTTAAGCGCCGCTGAATGGATGACAACATCTGGCGTATATAATCCGATTGCGTTCTCAATATCCGAAAGTCTTTGTACGTCTCCAAGAATAGCATGTCGTTCGACTTTAGGATACTTCTCTTCCAATTGTAGATTTATCTTGTAGAGGTGAAATTCTGAATTATCTAATATAATTATTTTCGTCGGTTGAAAGCCTGCCACCTGCTGGGCTAATTCACTACCAATCGTCCCCCCTGCTCCAGTTATTAGCACTGTGCAGCCAAAGAACAAATTTTTAACGGGAATGGGATCTAACATTGTTTGAGGCCGACCAAGCACATCCTCTACATTAATGGGCCGTATTTCAAAGCTATTTGGCCTTGAACTCATATTTCCAAGATTAGCGACCTGAGGCATACGTGAAATTGGTAATCCTAGTTTTTCGGCAATTTCAACAATATTTCTAACAGTCTGCCCATCAATAATGGGATCTGTAATAACAACTCTTTGAGGAGCAATACCGTCACGCTCGAGTTGTTTAAATATGTCTGGCATCGCCGCAAGGTTCCCTAATACTGGAACACCCCGAATGCTTCGACCAACTCGCTTGTCTGTTTCATCAATTATTCCAATTGTCCTATAAGGTGCTTCTCTGTCGCGTTTCATTTCCCTAATAAATAAATCGCTGTCATCACCTGCCCCTACTAAAAATACAGGCGTCCTATTGTAGTTGGCTTTTTCTAATAATGCTCCAAATTCCCCGTCTTTCAGAAAGCGATAGAGGAATCTTGGGCTAGTTATCATGGCTGTCAAAATAAAAAATTCTATGACCAAAAAGGACCTGGGAAAGGCATCCAGTCTATTATAAACAAACTGGCACACTATGAATATTATCAGCGTTAGGCCTACACATCTTAAAATCTTCCCCATATCGCCAAGAGAAACATATCGCCAAATAATTTTATCTAAACGCAGAGAAGTAAAAACCACAGTGGCGACTGTTGTGAAAATTATCAATCCTATGAAGATATCCGTTTTTGGCCACGAGAATAATTCAGCCCCGAGTCTCAAATAAAGTGAGACGATAAAAGAAAGAGCTGCCATTCCAATGTCATGCAAAAAACTTAGAATTATTCGCCTAAGCTGATGGATACTCAAGATTTCAAACCCCGTTTTTCTGTTTAAACCTAGCTATGGCAGAATTCATAGTGGCTGCTCATTACCTCGCGCCTTTGGAACCGACAATGCTAACCCTTCATGAGCATCAAAAGGTGCCTCCCAGTCCAAACACGTCTTTATTAACTCATCATCGATTCTTAAGGAATCATAAAGCCGACTTGCCAAGCTTGGTAACAAACTTTTAACAGTTGCTTCGACAATGGAAAACGGATCGCCTATCAATTTTTCTGGCCTATTCATTGCCCGTAGTAAAATTTTACAGAGCTGTGTTGTTGAAACCATTTGTGGATCCCTAACTAAAAAAAGGCGTGAGGTTTCAGTCCTATCTTCCACACTACTAATTATTGCCGAGACCAAATTATCTATGAAGATCAATGATCTTTCGTTCTTCACATTACCAAGTGGGATCGCCCAGCATGGAAAATTGGCTAATAAATTAACAAGGGATTTGATGTTACCTTTGCCTTTGGGTCCATAAACAGCAGGTGAACGTATTATTGTAGTCGTTAATCCTTTTTCAGATAAAGCCAATAGTTGATGCTCAGCAGCCAACTTAGCTCGGGCATATCTTGTCGCAGGGCTTGGCTTTGAATCAACTGTAAAAACTCGCTCATCGCTTGTTTCGCCATTTACCTTAATACTACTCAAAAAGATCATTCGTTTTACATTGCTAGCTAAGCAAGCTTCAGCAAGAGCCGTTGCACCACCAATAATTACCCGGTCATAATCTTTGACTTGCAAACTATTTGGCTTATCTACAGCTTTTGGCGAGGCTAAGTATATTACAGCGTCAATATCTCTGATGAGTTCGTGCCATCGTTCTTGTGGCCCGGCATCGTTTATAAACATTATGCTACTACATTGGAGGTCATTTGTTTCAGGGCAACGAACCAACCCCAACACATTATGACCCGCGAGTTTAAGAGCGGAACAGAGCGACTTTCCTACAAACCCATTTGCGCCGATAACAGCCAACCGCATTTCGCACCTTATTTCATCAACGATTTTTTTGAAAATACACCGCGCATCCAAAACAAAAGAAGCGTAACAACTATCAAACCTATTGTTATTGAAACTGCGACATTAAATTCTACACACAAAAGTACTGCACCAAACAAAATTAAATTCGCCAAAATAATAGCTCCGCAAACTTGACCATGCGATAAGCCTCTATCAACCGCAAACTGATAAAAGTGCTCCCGATGGGCTTGAAATATATTTTTTTTACATAGAAAACGCCTGATAATTGTTATTGTAGCGTCGGCATAGTAGTAAGCTGGCAAAAGAACTATAGTCAAAAGCTCTATCCCAAAGCTGTTACTCGGACTAACGACAGATATTAGAAGCCAACCAATTAAGTAACCCAGAGGCACACTTCCCACATCACCCATGAAAACTTTAGCAGGGGCCCAGTTCCATATCAAAAATCCCAGAGCACAAGCAACAATAAGCATAGAGGGGGTGAACACCGAGGAATTCAGTAGACCGATTACCGATAAAATTGATAAGCCAAGGCCAATGCTGATCATTTGGACTGCGGTGATTCCATCGATTCCATCCATAAAATTAAAAAGATTTATAAACCACAGCCACATCAAACCAGTTAGTGTTAGATCTATCCAGATAGGCAACCAAGCTTGAAAAATGGCGCCTCTATCATTCACAATGATGAGGCCAGCGGCCACTGCAATAATTTGAAATAATAATTTCAAATATGGTGACAATCCCCGCAGATCGTCAACAAAACAAACAATACTGAGCAGTGCCGCTGTAATTAGAATAAAAAGTTCACCGGCAACCCACTGTTGAGAGAGATATCTGTCTACTATCCAAAAACAAATTAAGGTTGATAACACAGCTATGCCGCCTCCCCTTGGAATTGAGGACACATGACTACTTCGTTGATTTGGAATATCCAGAACATTACCTCTCTTTAAGATAACAATGAGTAATCCTGTCCCTATTGCTGTTAAAATGAAACAGAGCGTTGTGAGGACTATTATATTCATTGCTCATCCAATTCGATTTTCTCTCTGAGCCTTTTCACGAACCACTAGCTCGAGATTAACCGGGCAATCGGCGGTCTGACTGCATTTTAAATGTTTCAGGATTACATATCAGTTCAAAGATCGCTTGAGATGCTTCCCGCAATAATTGTTCGCCTTTGGCACTGGACGATTGACCCGGGTCTCCTATTACGCCATTAGAAGTAACATGTGTTAGCGAACGCCATCTATAAGAACCTTTTCCAGCACTAAGAAAATCTAATTTCATAGGCCCTTTTGCCTCATTCAAAAGACTATCTACGACTAGATCGGGCTCCAATGCCATCATCATAGAGGTCTCAGCCTCACAAGCGTGCATTACATTTGTTTGTGTTTCTAATATTTTAGCAAATCTATCTGCCGCCTCAAGCCAATAAGTAGCGGCAACGATCGGCAGGGATAATTCCATGCCTATATCTTGTGCGCAAACTTCGGCAGCTGTGATATTTCCCCCATGCCCATTTAATATGAGAAACTTTGAAAACCCATGCCTCGAAATGCTTTTTATTAAATCTCTAACTATTAAAAAGAATGTATTAGAAGTTAATGTAACAGTACCTCCAAAAGGCATATGATGTTCAGATAAACCATGCCATACTACCGGTAGCGTTATTATTGGAACCCCTTTATCACCTCCCAAAGAAGCGGTTCGCTTCGAAACTTCTTCGACAAGCCGACTATCTACCATTACTGGCAAATGAGGACCATGTTGTTCGAGCGCAGCTACAGGTAAGATAACGACAGTATCGTCCTGAGAGTATTTACGAAGCTCGTCAGCTCTCAATCGCGCCCATTCATATTCCGCCATTTTTCACTCCCTTAAGATTATCCTACTCTACTCCCCGAACCACTTTCTTTTGAAAGAGCCCATCGTACAACTACCCTGTTTTTATCTCTTATATCTTGTAGGGAACGCACAACAGTTATTTGCTCCGTTCGCTGCCTTATTGCCGTTCCTAAGTACAAACTTTCTTCCAATTCCATGGCAGAGTCGGTTTTAAAACGCCAGAAGCCACCCGACGTCGGGCGTAAGAGGATAGACGATCCATCTTGCACCAAGGAAGCTCTAACGCGCGGATGAAGGTGAAATCTCACAACTGCTTTTTCAGGAATAACGCCAGGAGCACCTGAATAATTGAGAGTTTCTTCTCCTCGTAAATCGGTTCCATCTGCTGATAGATACAAATTACGATTATGGGTCAAACCATAACTTTCGCCATAACCGTCGTGGGTAATTTCTATGAGACTACAGCCGTCTACTAACTTTCTAGTGACTGAAGTTAAAAAATTGCGTGAACTGTTAGGCTCTTTTCTAGCCGCCATTCCTATACTTTTATCATGAACGGTTAACATAGAATGGGCAGAGGATACTTTAAGAGCTTCTCGAAGCTCAAAATTTCCAGGACTTGTTCCACAATTCACTATTAAACGTTGTTTGCCAGTACTAAATTCAAAAGCAGTCAGACTATCGTGATTTTCATCGTTTAAATTCACACCTCCACCTGTATCCACGATCAAATTTGAGCTGCCAGCCGATATTTTATGAAATCCTGTTTGATCTGCAGAATATATCGTTTTTTGTTGGGATTCGACCTGTCCAAGGACACTATCGATTAGAGGTTTCCCATTTTCTTGAGAATTATGGAAAAGTGCTAGTTTGCCATCACCGTGTCGCCACAGGCGCAGCATCCGTGACATTTTTGCTATATATATTTGGAAATCTTCGCTGGTTCCTAACCCATAACGCCTCAAAATATTTCTGATATCAATTAGTGCCATTATAAATTCTATATGGGTCGACGGCGACCTTGAAGCATGGCCTCCATCTAGGAATATCTGTGTCTCCAATTCCTTAAAGAGCAATCTCTGCAATCTATCGATACGTTCCTCATTAAAATTAAGGGCTATGCATCCTATAATGAGGCCTTTAAGGCTGCGAATACGTTTAATTCCAGATACATTCGAATTAATATCGTTGAGACCGTGCGTTATTTGTTTAGAAATGCTCTCTAAAACAAGGCTTCTGAAATCATCGCTAGCCGACTCGCAAAAAAAATCAAACATTCCCAACCAAGAGGAAATCCTCTCCCCTAGAATATCTCCACGCCAAACTGTTGAATGCCAGTTATTAAAAGAATTAAGCCAACCTAATACAAGTTTTCGTGCAGTTTGACGGGCTTCCACACCCCCCTGAGCTCTGAGGTGCCGAAGCCACGTAAATCCATGTAAAGACTCGAAACTTAGGGGATCTTTCGGTTTTATTTCCCAAACCGTCTTGGTGTCGCAAAAGTTCAGACCTACGATTTTACCGTTGATAATGTCTCGACCAACTTCAACCTCTCCAGGCCAGGAATCCAAGGCCGGCGTTTGAATATCTCTGCCTTCTATTCGGCTCAGACGCCATGCATAAATTGGATTATTAAAATAAAGCTGCCTCAACGACCAAGCAAAAGTAGGCAACTTCAAGGAACTATATTCCTTAATCGGTTAATAATCTCAAAATATGTCTTATCTTTCGATTTAAAAATTGAAGTCCCTGCAACCAAAACATTAGCTCCAGCATCAATAGCTAACGCAGCAGTCTTTGCATTAATTCCGCCATCTACCGAGAGATCTATCGAGTAGTTTTCTTGGTCTATGATGGAACGTATTTTCGAAATTTTAGCCAACTGACTTGACAGAAAGGACTGTCCTCCAAAACCAGGGTTGACGGTCATAACGAGAACCAAATCAATAACGTCTATTATATTATCTAAAACTTCAATAGGTGTTCCAGGATTCAATGCGACGCCCGCCTTAATTCCCGATTTTTTAATTTGCTGTAAAACACTATGTATATGGGATGTAGATTCAGGATGCACTGTAATTAAGTTTGCTCCGGCATCCACATAAGAATTTATGTAGATTTCTGGATTAGTAATCATTAAGTGAACGTCAAATGGTAGATTACTATAAGGTCGAATTCCTCTCACAATATCAGCCCCAAAGGATAAGTTTGGCACGAAATGCCCATCCATTATATCTAAGTGTATGAAGTCCGCCCCCATCTCTGAAACCGACTGAACCTCGTCACCAAGTTTTGAAAAATCCGCGGCGAGCACCGAAGGCGATATCAGAATATTATTTTCCATAAATTATCAACTATCAGTTTGTAAAAATAATCGCAATAGCGTGACAATAAGATAAGAAAAATACCGTCACTTTCTTGTAAGTCTAGACGCAAAGAAACCATCGACACCTTCATTTTGATTCAGATGATAAGGCAATAATCGCAGATCCCCGTTTACATTGATAGCATCAGAGAAACTACCAATTTCATTCAAGCTAATAGGATCTCTACTAAATCCGGTGTTCTTGGATAAAAAACTATCAACTTGTGCCTCTCCCTCTTCATATTGCAAGGAACACGTGCAGTACACAAGCTGCCCGCCCGGCCTAACAAGCTTGGAGACTTTCTGTAAAATTTCCATTTGAACGATACTAAGCTTCTGAACGTCCTCATACGTTTTATGTATCAAAACGTCTGGATTTCTGCGAATTGTACCTGTTGCAGAGCATGGCGCATCTAAAAAAATAAAATCAAACAATCTACTTGTCGTCCATTTTTTTATATCAGCATGAATCAATTCTGCTTTTAACCCAAGCCGGTCTAGATTCTCTTTTAAGCGTCTTATTCTAACGTGGGATATATCTATAGCGGTAACATTCGCACCACCACATAAAAGCTGTGCCGTCTTTCCTCCAGGCGCAGCGCACACATCTAACACATTTGCTCCATCCAGTTTCCCAAATAATTGGACGGGTAAAGTAGCGCCTGCATCTTGAACCCACCACGCTCCTTCATCATATCCAGGAAGACTTTCAATCCGCCCAGAAAACTTACGCCTAATCGAACCACTTGCTAAAAGTTGACCGTCTAATTTTTTAGCCCAGTAAGAAGGGTCAGACTTTACGGAGATATCAAGCATTGGCTCTTGTACACATGCCTCAAAAATTTTTTCGGCGTTGTCTAAGCCATAGTGATTAGTCCAAGAATCAATTAACCAGCTGGGATAGTTAAGTCTAACTGGAAAACGTTTTAATTTTTTTTTACCTTTACTTGCTAATCGCCTTAGCACTGCATTTGCTAAACCCTTATAGTGTGGAAGCTTTATTGCCTCAACTAATGTCACTGCGGAATCCACAGCAGCGTGTGATTTACCATCTAAAAAGAGAATTTCTGCACAAGCTAAGCGCAAAATATTTTTAAAATCTCGGGCACCCCTGGGCATTCCTGTTCGAAGAAAGCAATGTATTACATTGTCTATCTGACCAGCTCTACGTATGACCGTTACGGTAAGAAGCCGAGCGAAGCCTTTATCAGATGGTGTTAAAGTATCGAAAGTTTTACTAGTAAAAATCGCTTGGTCGAGCGTTCGTTTTTTGACGAAAATAGAATTTAGCAGATCTAGTGCTACGGCCCGGGGCAATGAAACAATCTTTTTATTATCTGCCATAAAACATTCAACCCGTCCTTATCTATACGATCATGTATCGTAATTTAGGAAGACATTCAATTCTAATGGTTGATTTTCTAAGATAGGCTAACTATATCTATCGGTATGAGAGCTTCACAGAAATCAAGAAAATTCATCGTGCGCAACCCAAAATCGCCGACTAAAAGTCCGTCCACAGCTCCAACTGTAGCAAAAGCTAGTGTAGCGCCTAAATCGCCCAACGATGTCAAAGCAGGTGAAATTGGCGGGTACGATGGCCCTGAACCAACTCGCTTTGGGGATTGGCAACACAATGGCAGGTGTACTGACTTTTAAAAATAGTTTCTTTTGGCGGACTAGTTAACTAACAAGCCACAGCTGCTGAGAGCGGCGAGAACGGATGAACGGCTCCGATAGCGACACCATCGACGATATGTATACCGGATGGCACTGCATACGCCGACGGAAAAGTGGTTGGCTCCCACATTTTCAACGGCGCTAGTTTTCCTAGTTCTTTAGCCGTTTGATCACTAAATCGTGGGTCATATATGATTTTGTCTAACGTGCTAACGTCTGTTCTTGGGTACGCCAAAGCAGACTGCAGCGTCATGGAAAATTTTTCAATATATAAAGCTATTTGAAACACGGAAGCGAGTATCTTTCTCCCTCCGGACGCTCCAAGAGAAAAAAACGGTTGCCCATTTTTAAGAGCGATAAGAGGACACATATTTGAAAGAGGTTTTTTTGCAGGGGCAACCGAGTTTGGCCTGCCTTGTCGCGGATCGAACCAATTTATACCATTATTCATGAGAATGCCTGTGGAAGGTGATATAAATCGCGAACCAAATCTCGATAGTAGCGTCGTTGTCATTGCAACCATATTTCCATCTGCGTCCAGTGTATTAATATGAGTTGTGCAACTTCTATCACCGAAATCACCCGCATGCCCCATCGTATTCAAACGATGTTGATAGGCTTCAATTAATGCTTCGGCAATCGCAAAATGTTTTGCCGCCTCCAACTTAGTATATTTGAAATCAGGCAATCTGGAGAGAGCATCGGCAAATGTCGGGCCTGCCGAATAGTTTGGCTCTAAATTAATTGAAAGACTATCATACACGGAAATTAAAGGGTCTTTGATAGTTGCCGAATAATTCTGAAAATCTTCTATCGACAATCTCCCGCCTGCAGCTCGGACATCGTCTACTATGTCCTTTGCCAGTTCGCCTTTATAAAAGTATTCGGCGCCATGATCGCTCAGCGATTGAAATGTAGATGCTAAGTTTCCTAATTTTAGGAAATCATCGCTTAAGTCTTGCGATACAATTGGAACCGTTTCATTAGGCAGCCAAACTTTTGCCGAATTATTGTAGTTTTTTAGCACCTGTGCTTCTGCAGCGACATTCAATGTTGTCCACCAAGTTTTCCGGTGACCTCTTTCCGCAAGCTTAATTATCGGCCCTAAAAGTTCAGGCCAGCTCTTGCGCCCGAAACGATCAATAGCTAACGAGTAACCTGCTACCGAACCCGGAACGGCTATTGATCTAGCGCCATGTATATTGCTGTCGTTTTCAACCGCTGGCCAGCCAAACAAATCGCCTCCTGCTTCTCCGCTGAGAGGATAATCAGAAACCTGGAGTTCCAAAGGTGATATCATTCCGAAGTCTACTACTTTGACCACGTTTTGTTTCGCTAAATAGACAATCATAAACCCGCCGCCTCCTAAACCACTCATCCATGGTTCTGTGACGCAGAGCGCTAAAGCTGTTGCAACAGCGGCATCAATTGCATTACCTCCCTCCGATAAGACCTGTTTTCCAATATTTGCCGCCTCAATTTCTTGTGCTACAACGATCCCATTTTTACCAGTTACCGCGTTTTTTGAGACATCCCATGTTTCGTAGGCTGCCCGCGATTGCAAATTTAAATCCATGTCCTATGCCCATTTTCGATATATTTACTTTATAACCACCATGGCACGCGTTATCTTCGTAGCCGTGCCGATATAACATTTTATAAATAGATAATGATTTTAGATAATTTAAAACCTTTTTTAGTCGTTATATTGCTTTTTAGCAGCAGTATTCATTTGGCGGCGCAAGAAAAAGAGAAAAAAAGTATCTCTGAGACTGCTGATAAGTCCGCCACATCCCAGCCTATCGAAAGTTTGACATTTGACAAAAAGTCTGCCGACTTATCGGAGGAACAATGCCCAAAAATCCGAGAGGGAAGTTCAACAATTGAGAAAATTGCCGGTCTCAAAGGCGCAATGTCTGTTCGTAATCTCACTTTCAAATACTTTGATAAGCCGTTATTCAGTCTTACAGACTATGACTACGAACATATGAAGGCATTGAAACCAATTTGTGATAATTCATCTGAAGAAATAGCGGGACTGATTTTTGACAGCCTTAAGGAGAAAGTTGAAGAAGCAAAAGATACTCGCGAGAATACCGTTGATTGGATTAAAAAAACATCCAAAAAATTAGAGGATTTGCCACTGGGTGGGTCAAGTGTAAAGGTCATTCACAATGCATGGAAAGAGATGGAAAATAGAAGTCAGGAGATGCTTTTAACTGATCTCCACTACATGGCGAACCTCCTAGATAGTCTGCTAAAAAAGCACTATAAACCAGCCAATACCCGTGGAGCTAAATTCACTTCGCCCTTTGTTCCCCCGAACACTGACTATAAAACACAAAGATAATTTGCTTTTAGCGTCCAAATCAACTTGTTCGTTGCCCACTCCTTAAATATGGGAAATTCACCCCTTCAACATAACCGAGGCGCATATTCTGCGAATATTGGCCATTTGAGGCACTCAATAAACGCTCGCACCAGGCAGGTGAACTTCCTTGGCTAATAAAAGCTTCTTTCAAAGGTCTTCCCATTACCGAGGAAGGAATATCAATTTCCATAGCCCATAAAATGGAAGGCAGTATATCAACAATGCCGGTTGGAGTATCAAACACCTTTTGACGATGAAATTTTTTTCCTGCAAAAATCAACAAATTATTTAATTCAACACTATGCAAACCACCGTGAACACCACCCCCAATAGGAATATCGGGATTATCACCAAAACATAATCCTGGATAACCAAAATGATTGGCTCCATCGAAAGTCCTCATTGTAAAGTAAACATCGGGAGATCTCTCATTCAAAACATTAATGTCACCCATGAATAGGGCCCCATCTTCGCCAAGTTTGGAAAATGTCAAACCACACCAAGGTTGGGCTTGCAAAAATTGTAAAATCTCTCGAACTAATAATTCATCCCTGTCCCTAACTGTAATTTGACCACTATAACTTCGCTTTAGAGCTATATCATTGCCCTCACTTAGCCCAGCACCAACCTTGAAACCAGCCGTCTCCAATTCACTAAAAACATCAATTTGTTTTGCGACTGAAATTTGGGCATGATCCGAAGCAACGATTAGATGCCAACCATCTTTTCTACCGTCAGTGCTCCACCAATCCAATATGCGACCAAAGCACTTATCCAGGCATGCGATGCTAGATAGGCTCTCTGGCGATCCTATGCCTTTGTAATGAAACGACAAGTCGGGCTCGTTGTACCACATAACTTGCAGATCGGCTGAACCTGATTTTAAAAAATAATCAAGAAGTAAGTTAGTTGCATACTCTGTTACTGCATTATTTGGAAAATCTTGTTTAGGTATTGGTCCAAAACGCTCAACTATCATTTCGAAATCAACAGTTTTACTGCAAATATCTGCCCCCCAAATAGAAAACACTTTTTGGTTTAATTTATTAGCATTTAAGTTTAAGAGCTTGGCATTACCTATTTTACCCGTGGTTAGAACAGAGTATTCTCTTCCGGCAGAAGCCATAATTTCACTTAAATTGATCGATTTTTGTATACGGCCATAATATTTTTCTGCCTTCTCCATTTTTTCCATATTTGATGTGTCCAATGGCGCGCCAATACTCTGTTTTGGGTCGAAAAAAACATTAGCCATTACCCCATGACCAAAACCAGTCTGATTTTTCAAGTCTAATTGAGCATCTCCTGGAAATGCACCCGTGACAAAGCTTGACACCTGAACGCGCGTTTCAGATGGAAAAACAGAACTTGAATTTGGAAAATCAACCCAACCTTCTCGAAAAGTCGAAAGATTTGGCATTGTATCTTGACGTACGATGTCTCTTCTTAGACCATCGAATAGACAGAATAGAAATTTATCCTTCATTGGGGTTGTTCCACTTTTATTTTGATGTCATTTGGTTTGAATACTCTCGCTAATTTGTATTTATCCTGCGTTAAATCTTCAATTCCAGAGGTATTTTTGTTGTTTCGGAGCGCTTAATGTACTTATCCACTAAAAACCAACGCCTTGAAACACAAAAGTGGTTTGAAGTGTTGAGAGATCAAATTTGTTCAAGTTTTGAAAAACTTGAACAGAATTACGAAGGCCCAAAACAATCAATGCCTCCTGGTAAATTTAGACAAAAAAAGTGGCATCGAGAGGGAGGAGGAGGAGGAGAGATGTCGATAATGGAGGGCCGCCTATTCGAAAAGGTTGGTGTAAATATCTCCACCGTAATGGGAGAGCTCTCGCCAGAATTTAGCAAACAGATTCCCGGCGCAGAGAATAATCGTAAATTTTGGGCATCGGGCATTTCATTAGTTGCGCATATGTGGTCTCCGCATATACCGGCAGTTCATATGAACACACGACACATTGCAACAACACGGTCTTGGTTTGGTGGCGGAGCTGATCTCACACCCATGATTATTAATACAGAGGACAAGGAATTATTCCACAACGCGTTTCGGTCTGCTTGCAACAAACACGATGACACTTACTATACCCGTTTTAAGGAATGGTGCGATGATTACTTTTATTTAAAACATAGGAATGAACCAAGGGGCGTAGGCGGTATATTCTATGATCAATTAGCAAATAATTTTGAGGCCGACTTTAACTTTACGAAAGAAGTAGGGTCGACCTTTGCCAGCATATATCCAGCAATAGTAAAACGGCATATGAACAAAACATGGACAAAAAAAGAGAGACAAGCACAATTAGTTAAGCGAGGGCGCTATGTAGAGTTTAATTTACTTTATGATAGAGGGACGCTTTTTGGACTACAGACGGGTGGGAATGTCGAGGCAATCCTGATGAGCCTCCCCCCTGCAGTTGCCTGGCCGAGCTCGATATAATTTATCTGCTTTTGTTTCAGTTAACATAAACCACGACTAGATTCACTTAGAACAGTTAAGAAGTAAATTCTAAAGTAGCGGAGCCTAACTTACTAAAATAAGCTTTTATCGCCGAATTTTGTGTCGCAAAATCTACACCAGTCCAAGAACCTGTAGTAATTATATCATCTGATCGAAGCCCTCTTGCCTGAACGTCCGACGAACGATTTGACATGTGATTTGCTAATTCAGTAATTAAACTTAAAGGATCTTCCCCTGGAAAGCCCGCATCTGCAACTACCTCCTGGTCGTCGATAACTAAACGCCCCTCGAGCCCTTTTAATTGTTGTTCATCAAAGAATTCAATCTCGTCTCCTATTATAAGCGCCTCGTTACTCTGATTATCCGCTAACGCCCAAAGCGGATTTGCTACTGGCCAGCTATCGAAACGTGTTTCTACAGCTTCTATGGCTACCATTAGGGTTTTTATAGAGTTCTTAATATCATCTCTCGAATACGTCATTTCCATACTTGGCAGGTCATTACCGAGCCTAAAGGCTATCTCACATTCTATGCCCTTTAGTCTTCTGGAATTTGGCAATTTGGCCGGTGATTTAAATACTCGATCTACCGTTATTGGAGCACAGGTTATAGTCATTTCACCTGATCCAGGACCTACCTTCCAAGCTGCGATTTCTCCGCCCCTTTTTTTTAAAACTGCGTCTTGTATTAAAAATGCTTCCTCAATACTTTTTGGGGCTGAGAGATTTGGGAATTCTTTCAATACCGTGTTTGTATTTTCTGCATCGATAAGCGCACCCGCCGCTATAGATATTCTATCCATTGCCTGATTTTTCCCTTTCATTTTCAATAAAACTTCTTGCCCAATTTATACAACTCAAGTGGTCAGGTTCAAAGTTGTTAGCTATCCACCAATTTTCTGTCGCAGCCAGTGTCTTACCTATTGCTATGCCAGGAGATACTCCGAGTGATACTATGTCACTTCCTGTGATTGGAAATATTGGGTGTTTCCAATCCCCACTTATTGCCAAAGCGTATTTATAAATTTTGATTACAGTTTCGTCCAAAGCTGATTTAACCATCAGCAAGTCTAATGTCTGTCTTACTCCGAAATTATAAAATAGTGATTTTATAGACTCTGGATCTGCCTTGGCTGAAATTTCCGTCCCATTTAGAAAAGCAAGTTGAGCAGCGACTTTATTTGGCAATTTCAATTTAAAAGCTAAAATCTCAGGCTTGATACCGAATGCTGTTATCAGTCTCAAAACCGGATCCGTTTTTTCTCGTTCCAAAGTAAGTAGAGCCTTCAGTTCAGCCAGTCTGACACCTGCGGAAAATAATTCTTCAAAAATTGAGCCATCTTGCATGAGCTCTAGGGTGTCACAAACATTTTCGGATGAAAGAATTCTAAATAGCTCCTCGCGTATTCTTTCTCCAGATAAAGTGCCAACCAAATTAGCATTTTTTTTACATGCTTCTAATGATTTTGGCTCTGGTGAACCACGGCTAAAATAGGCATGAAATCTATAAAACCTTAAAATTCGCAGAGCATCCTCTTGTATGCGTTGGGATGGACAGCCAACAAAGACAACACGACCATCTAAAATATCCTGTTTGCAATTCAGAGGATCGATGATTTTACCGAATTGATCCATCAATAGGGTATTTATAGTAAAATCTCGTCTTTTTGCATCTTCTTGCCAGCAGTGTGTGTACTGTACCACGGCGTGTCGTCCGTCAGTCTTTACATCCCTCCGCAGGGTGGTTATCTCAAATCGTACTCCACTGAAAAATGCGGTCACGGTACCATGCGCTATCCCTGTTGGTTTAACGTTTATTCCTGATTCCTCAAGTAAACTAATAACCTCTTCCGGTCTGTGCTTAGTTGCCACATCCATATCAGAGATGGGCAGTTTTAAAATAGTATTTCTCACACAACCACCAACAAAGCGGGCCGAATCTAGTGGTTTATTGAGAACATTCATTAGCTTATTCGCTGGTTCTTCTATCCACCACTCGGCAGGCACTTTACTAACCATTTCTGCTTGTTTCGTCTGCTGCCAAAATAAGCTCCGCTAAATTAACCAGCATACCCGCTGTCGCTCCCCATATATAATATTTTGGATGCGGAAAAACATAAAAATGTCTCACGGAGTTTTGCCACTCCTTACTATGCCTTTCATGGTTTTTACGATCGAGAACAAAAGAGATTGGGACCTCAAAGACATCGGCCACTTCTTTTTGATCAACATTGAGCTCGAATGGTGGTTTGATTAAACCAACGATTGGCTTAACACTGAAACCTGTTCGCGTTTCATATTTAGGAAGCTCTCCAATCACTTCTACTGCGTTTCGGTTTAATCCAATTTCCTCTTCAGTTTCTCGAAGCGCCGTGTCTCTCATATTCGAATCTGATTTTTCATGTCTTCCCCCAGGAAAACTTACCTGACCTGCATGATGATTTAAATCATCAGACCTTCTTGTCAGTAATATTGTTGGCTCTTGGTCTCTACCTATTACTGGGATTAAAACAGCTGCTGGTTTTGATACTTCGGGAATAGACATCCCTGGGTTGAGATTATGGTCACCTAGAACATCCTGCTGATCTCGAATGGCATTTTGACGTAAAGCTCTCGAAAATATATTTCTAAAATCATCTAAAGATAAGACTAGTCGTCTATCGTTCCTAGCGGAAAAAATGTCTCCTTGCTCCATATTCCTAAAACCTTCTGGCCCTCAGTTTCATTCTCTATAGCCATATCTACTAATTGATAGTAGACCGACCTTGTTAACCTTGCTTCAAGTCCATCCCTTACTAATATATACGGTCTTGGTTCTCCAGTCGAAGAGTCGAATTGAATCCTTAGAGGGTTGTCAGGCCCACAAACGACAATCTCATCTAAATTAGTCCTAAAAACGAAGTTGCTCAGACTTTCCATGCAGTCCTTTTCAAGGCTAACGTCGACTGCTAGAAATGGGGCGTCTTCAACCTCAATAGTTCCCCGCTCCACTGGCGTCACCAGCCAGTATATACCATTCCTATCTTTGGTTAACACACTTGCAAATAGTTTTACCAATGCCATCCGATTAATAGGTGTACCTTGATAATACCACTTACCATCCATCGCTATCTTAATATTGAAATCTTGGACGGGCGACGCCTTGCAGTCAGATACTTTTTCATCTAACTGTTTTTCTAATTGATAGAGTTTACTAGTCTTCTCAGACAAAAAAACCTCGCTTTAACTTCCAACCTCGATAAAGTAGTGATGCACTGGCAATTTGGTGAAACCAAAAAAACAAACCTGGACCTCCTTTTCACGCTCACTGTCAAAAGTTTTCCGTCGAAGACATAGATTTATATTTTACTAATTCAACTATGGGATTCTCTCTATACGCAAAACGTTTGTCGACCCTGACTTTCCCATTGGCACACCAGCTGTGATTACAATATGATCCCCTGAACTTGCGAAGCCCTGCGTCTCAGCTATGTCAACAGCACGCTTCACCACGGTGGAAAATCGTTCTTCTTGATCAATATGTACCGAATGTATCCCCCATGCAATTGCCAGTCGTCGTGCTGTCGAGAGGCTGGAGGTTACGCATAAAATTGGGACCGTAGGGCGTTCTCTTGCAGCTCTGAGAGTGGTTTCCCCCGATGTGGTGTAAGTGACAATACAATTTGCATTCACAGTTTCAGCAACTTGCCTTGCAGCTAATGTGATTGCGTCGGAAACAGTTGGTTCAACAACATTTTGTTTAGAAGCAGTCGAGGCTTGATAAGCTTCATCTCCCTCCGCCTCCAAGATTATTCGGTTCATCATATCAACTGACTCTATAGGATACTCTCCAGCGGCCGTCTCGGCAGAAAGCATAACGGCATCAGCAGAGTCGTACACAGCCGTCGCGACGTCAGAAGCTTCGGCTCGTGTAGGGGCCGGGGAATGAACCATTGAGTCTAACATTTGTGTAGCGACGACAACAGGTTTTCCCCATTTCCTGCAAAGCTTAACAATCTTTTTTTGCAAGCCTGGTACTTTTTCAGGAGGTAATTCAACACCAAGGTCGCCACGGGCTACCATTACCGCATCCGTCAGGGTCATTAATTCGTCTAAGTGATCAATGGCCGCAGGTTTTTCTAATTTTATTAGAACTGCTGCACGATCCTCAATTAATTTCCTCGCCTCTTTAACATCACTCGGCCGTTGAACAAATGATAAGGCTATCCAATCGCAGCCCAAACCCAAGGCAAACTCAAGATCTGATTTATCTTTTTCGCTTAGGGCAGATAATCCGAGTGTAACACCAGGCACATTAACGCCTTTTCTGGCAGATAGCCGCCCTCCCGTGACGACTTTTGTTTCAATCACAGATTTACTTACTTTCTGAACGCGCAATCTAATTCTTCCGTCATCCAGAAGGAGATCCATACCAGCTTCCGCCGCATCAAAAATTTCCGTATGTGGAAGCTGGACACGGCTTTTGGAGCCCAGCTGTTCTCTCAGATCAAGGCTAAAATTATCCCCAGGGGCTAATTCTATTTCCCCATCTTTAAATTCTCCAATCCGCAGTTTTGGGCCTTGCAAGTCTGCCATAATAGCAACAGGGCGATCTAGTTCCTTTTCGAGTTCGCGGATAGCAGTTACCCGTGATTTTTTATCTGAATGTTCACCATGACTAAAATTTAGCCTAAATACGTCTACCCCGGCCATTATTAGTGCGCGAATATGTCGTTTAGTTCGGGTTGAAGGCCCCAGTGTAGCTACTATTTTCGTATTTCTATATCTGCGCATCGACTACCCTCAAACATAACGACTTAACATTACACGCATTTTGCGCTATTTACAAAAGCCTTCCGTTGCCACCATTCAACTAGAGCATTGGTTTTCAACCAAAGGTATGGCGTGCGATATTTATTAGGCGCTTAATCGAGAAGACTCTGAAACTTATCAAGAGTTTTAAAAACGGTTTCTTTATCTTCCGATGGCAGGGCAAAAAGAGCTCTATCAATACCTGCCTTTCTATAACCATCTAACACCTCTGAATTTGGCGGCGCCCCAAACACACTGATAGAAAGGCTATTAATATCTCGTCCCACTTCATCGGCCATATTTTTTAGACGATTGACACTTTCCATAGGATCAAATCCTCCTCTTCCTCTCGGGAACCAGCCATCACAATAATCAACAACGCGTTTTAATGTATAGTCTGTTTCTCCACCCATAAGGATTGGAGGGTGGGGTTTCTGATGTGGTTTAGGATAAGCCCAACTTTTTTCAAATTTAACAAAATCGCCTGAAAATTCCGCCTCCTCATCCATCCACAACGACTTCATGGCCAGCACACGCTCTCTCATCATTGCGAAACGGCGGTTGTATTTAACTCCATGGTCTTCCATCTCCTCAATATTCCATCCTCCACCGAGGCCTAGAATAAATCTACCCTTTGACATAAGGTCTAAACTAGCAACTGACTTTGCAGTTACAATTGCCTCTCTTTGAGGAAGCAAACAGATCCCTGTGCCCACTTTTAATCTCTCGGTAGCAGCGGCAGCAAAACCTAGCGATATGAATGGGTCAAGAGTATGAGAATATTGTCGCGGTAAATCACCACCTCCTGGAAAAGGGGACTGTCGGCTTATGGGAATATGAGTGTGCTCCGGCACAAACAAAGACTCGTAATTGCGAGCCTCTAATTCTTTCGCCAATTCAGTTATGTCTACACTGTAGTCGGTGTCAAAAATAAATACGCCAATATCCATACAATCTCTCTCTTTTTATTTTTGAGGCGTTGTTACCAATAATCCTGACAAACAAATAGCCCCTTGACCAAAAAACATACAACAAAAAGATCAAAAATAGGTAGTTGTTTGATAATGTTTTACTATAATTCGATAAATTTAAGTATTTTAAAGTTTCAAATCTGAAGGTTAGATCCCACGATTATGTCTAAAAAAAAAGAAGCTAAAATGGAAAACGATATACCAATTATTGATTTAGCTCCACTATTTGGAGACGATCCAAACGGAGAGTACACCATCGCACAAAACCTTAAACCAGCTTTTTTAGGCAGGGGCTTTTTGATTTTAATCAACCACGGGATCTCACAAGGCTTAATCAAACAAACTTTCAAAGAGGCTCAACGTTTTCATGATCAATCAATGGAATTCAAGAACTCCGTATTAATGAATTTCCACAATAACGGATACATGGGTATGGGGCGTTATAATGTCAGCACGTCCCGAGCAAGTGATCCTAATGCTAAATTAGATATGAACGAGGCGTTTTTTGTTAAGAGAGAGAGATCCGCGGATGATCCTCTCGTCAAATCAAGGACAAGGTTCGCTGGACCGAATGAGTGGCCGAAAAACTTTCCAGGTTTCAAAGAGAAAATCTTAGAGTACACAGACGCTATCGACAAGTTAGCTAAGCAGCTTCTTGCGCCCCTAGCAATTTCACTAGATATGCCCGCCTCAACTTTCGAAAATGCATTTTGGGAAAGCCAATTTTCTTTTAGATTATCTCATTATCCTGCGGTCAAAGACCAAATAAAAAATCAATATGGCATTGCTCCTCACACAGATTCGAATTTTCTAACCTTCCTCGCGCAAAGTGAAACACCCGGCTTGCAAATTAAAACTGATACTGACGAGTGGCTGGATGTTCCATATGTTGCTGACTCCATAGTGGTAAATAGCGGTGATATGCTTCACCGATGGACGAATGGTCGTTATAAATCCACGCCTCATCGCGCTCTCCCGCCTGAAGGAAAGTCTCGATATTCCATCCCTTTCTTTTTTGGTCCCCATCTTCATAGTCAAATAGAGTGCCTATCATCGTGTAAGTCACAAAATAATCCAGCCAAGTTTCCACCGATCTCTTATGGCGAGTACATGAATTGGTGGTATGACTCAAATTATAACCCAACATTGCAGCAAGATCTCTGAATTTAAAATTCGCCTTAATTAGAAACGAGGTTAAAATGTCTGAAACGGTGGCAAATATCATAGCCTCTGGTCTAGAACTTCATAATGTTGATCAAATTTTTTGTGTGCCAGGTGAAAGTTACGTAGGTCTTTCAAGTATCCTAATAGACCATAATTCCATAAAGACTATAGTTTGCCGGCACGAAGCTGGAGCAGCATTTATGGCTGCTGCAGATGGACGGCTCAGGAACCGCGCAGGTGTTGCAATGGTGAGCCGTGGTCCAGGACTCGCAAACAGCATGGTTGCCCTGCATTCCGCCTATCATGATGCGACCCCTCTGGTGGTTATAATAGGACAGGTTGAACGTAAGGATTTTGGCAGACTCGCCCTTCAAGAACAAAACTACTTTCTTCTACTATCTGATATAACCAAGGCTGTCCTAGAAGTTAATCAACCTGATATGGCTTCAGAGATTTTAACAAGAGCATTCCATCTAGCAGAGAGTGGAACTCCCGGCCCTGTTGCAATAGTAATGCCCGAAGATATCTTTGATCAGAAAACGGAGATAAATGCTGTAGGCCCGACTGCAAAAGTCAGCGCGAGCCCGCGGGCTAGAGATATTGATACTCTGGTAAATATGATATCAGCCTCTCAGCGCCCACTTGTGTTGGTCGGTGGCGCTCTTTTAGCTGAGGCGGTCTCGGAAAAAGATGTGCTTCCCAAACTGAATACCTTAGCTGAAACATATGCTCTTCCAATTTGCCCAACTCACAGAAGACCACATTTATTCGACTCTAAGCACCCCAATTATGGAGGCTACATGGGAATACGTGTCCCAGGGCCATTGATTGATGAGATGAAAAAAGCTGACCTTTTGATCGCATTAGGAGAAAGGTTGACGGATACTGTTAGTCAATCGTACACCTTCCCTACAGCACCTGAGCCCCAAATACCTTTAGTACATGTTTGGCCAGATGCAAATGAACTAGGGAGAGTTTGGCACCCCATGCTAGGCATTCCAGCAAGTCCCAAAGAGGTAATAGAGGCGCTCTTGGATCGTAAAAGGCCAGAAATTGCCAACGAACGCCAAACATGGATAGAAAAGCTGAACGCAACCCACATTAAACTTACAAATAAGATTTGGGATAGTACAACTGACGGCGTGAATTTTGCCGCTGTTGTTAGCGAAGTTGATAAACATCTATCAGATACCGCGGCGATAACAACCGACGCTGGCAATTTTGGTAGCTTTGTTCACAGATATATAAACTTTAAACAATCACAAGTGTTTTTATCGTCTGTCGTGGGCGCCATGGGATCAGGCGTGCCAATGGCAATTGCTGCTGGTCTAAGACGTCCTAATGATCAAGTCGTTTGTTTCATTGGAGATGGCGGAATACTCATGATGGGTAACGAAATTGCTACAGCACGGCAGTATAATATTAACCCAATCATTATTCTTTCTGACAATTCAATGTATGGGACTATTGGGATGCATTCTTATGTTCGTTATCCAAATCGCGCTTTTATGAATGCCACCAAACTAACTAACCCAGATTTTACAAAATGGGCTGAGTCCTTTGGTGCTGCAGGGCTAACAATCTCCAGTGAAGACGAAATTGAGGAAAAAGTTTCAAAGGCGTTTAATATTAAAGATCGTCCTGTTCTGCTACATTGTAAAACATCTGCACAACAAATGAGCGCATGGCGACGATACGAGGGAGGTAAAAACCTACCGTGAACACATCAATTAAATCAGAAGTGCGTTTATACCCCGCAGTCGTTCTAAAAGAACAAATATTTAGTATCCTTGTAGCATGGGGTATGTCTGAAACAGACGCAAACGTTACAGCCGATGTAATGGTTGAAACTGATTTGCGCGGTGTAGATTCGCATGGAATCAATATGCTTCGCCAATACGAAGAAACAAAGAAAAGGGGCGCCTTGAATATTAGCCCCAATACTGAAATAGTTCGAGAGCGTAAGACAACAGCTTTACTCGATGCGGACAGAGGACTTGGCCACCCTATCTCCGTTAAAGCGATGGGGATGGCTATAGAGAAGGCTAAAACCTTCGACATTGGGACAGTCTGTGTACGTAATTCGCACCATTTTGGAGCTGCGGGCTATTACGCAGAGCTGGCAGCGGCTCAAGGAATGATTGGTGTTGTCACAACATCAACACGTGGCATATCAATGGTACCGACTCTTGGTACACAGCCGGTTTTAGGCACAAATCCTTTCGCTTTTTCTACGCCTGCCGGGAAATACCCTCCCCTAGTTTTAGATTTTGCGACCACTGTTGCAGCAGTAAATAAAGTAAAAGTTCACAACCTAAAAGAGATAAGCCTGCCAATTGGATGGGTAAATGACGCGAAGGGAACATCAATAACTAGCCCCAAGGACGCATTGAAAATTTTTGAAAACCGTGATAACGGAGGCCTTAACCCAATTGGAGGCATTGGTACCGCACTAGGTGGACACAAGGGATATGGGCTAGCACTATTCTCTCATGTTCTAAGTGGTGTCATGCCCGGCGCATCTTTTTCCCCTGTTCGTGTGAAAAATTCTGCCACAGATACACCAGATGACTTGGGTCACTTTTTTCAAGCTATAAACCCTGAGAGCTTTCGACCAATAGAGGATTTCAACAAAGATATAGAGATTGTTATTGATACACTAAAAAAAGTAACCCCAGCTGATCCCAATGAACCAGTATTGCTGCCTGGCGAACCCGAACAAATATCAAAGGCTATGCGACTTAAATCTGGTATTCCAATCAATGATAACCTTCACACAATAATTAAAGACATTGCAAAAAATGCTGGAGTAGACTGTTTACTTTAGACTGTAATTTCATCAGCAACCGTTTTGTAAAAGGTGGGCCATGGCTAGTATAAAACAATTTGGAATTGATTTAGGGATTTATGGATCCTTAGCCCAACCAAAGACAATTATAGAGTTAGCTAAATTTTCAGAAAAGGTGGGCTTTGATTCCATATGGCTCGCTGACCATGTTGTCTTCCCATCTGCAATTAATTCAAAGTACCCCTATAGTGCTGATGGAAGTTTTCCCGCTCCGCTTACCGAACCACTAATGGAGCCGCTTGCCACAATGGGTGTACTGGTCGGTGTGACAGAAAGAATTAAAATTGGTACCGCAGTATTAATTATTCCCTATAGAAACCCAGTATTATTGTCTCGGATGCTCATTACTATGGACCAATTCTCTGGGGGAAGAATAATTCTTGGTGCTGGCGTTGGCTGGTTACGAGAAGAATTTCAAGTTATGAAAACGTACGATTTTGAAAAAAGAGGTATAGTAACGGATGAATACATCGAAATTTTTAAACGCTTATCAAGAGGCGGAGAAATAAGTTTTGATGGACAAACTTATGAGTTTCCAAGAATTTATTCGATACCCGGATCTCACCAGAAACCGCACCCACCCATCCTAATCGGCGGCATAGCAAATCCGGCGTTGCGCCGAGTAGTAAAGCATGGAGATGGCTGGCTAGCAGTGGCAATAGACAAGGAACGCATGACAGAACGCCTCAATACACTGAAGAGGATGTGTGACGAAAATGAGCGCAAGTTTGAAGACTTAGAATTAGTTTACAAAATCTTTGTCAATCCTGGCGAGCCGCGGAAAGGGCCATTTGGGGATAGAGAAATCGGCTCAGGTTCTGAGCAACAAATTATTCAGGACATACAGGCAGCTATAGATTCTGGCTTTTCTAAAATAGTGGTTCGCTACCGAGGCGACAGTTCTAAGGAGCAGATGGTCCAAATCGAGCGATTTGCTGATACGATAATACCGAGTTTATAGCGGGCGGTTGGGATCTAATAGCCTTCTCGTTCCAGTCGTTTACGCATTAATTTTCTATGGCGCCTAGTAGCTTCAGCTTCTTCGCGCACACGTCGTTCGGATGGCTTTTCATAATTCCTTCGCAACTTCATTTCTCTAAAAATACCTTCGCGCTGCATCTTTTTTTTAAGAGCTCGGAGCGCTTGATCGACGTTGTTATCACGAACAGAAACTTGCACAGAAAGTAACCTCCATCAGATGTAAACAGCCAATTAGTTTAATAAATTACCAGCTGAAAAAAAAATTGGGCCTTCAAATAACACATTTCTATACTAATTAACAAATGAAATATTTAACTAACTTTACCTGTAACCACCAAAGGCTTATAAAAACCCATGGCAATCCGCAAAATAATAAGGATGGGAAATCCTGTCTTAACTAAAATGGCACAGCCAATTCAAACAGATGATGTGGCCTCTCTTCCTGATGTGATCCAAGATATGATTGACACAATGAGGGCCGCTAATGGCGTAGGGTTGGCTGCTCCACAGATAGGTTTGAGTATGCGTCTTATAGTTTTTGAAATTCCAAAGAATAGACAAACAGCTGGTGATACAAACACTCCCACGTCACCACAAGTGCTCATCAATCCAAAAATCACGCATTTTGATGACGAGATGGAACTCGGTTGGGAAGGTTGTCTATCAATTCCAGGTCTAAAAGGAGAGGTTCCGCGGCACTCGACGATCACATATGATGCCATTGACGCTGAAGGGAATATGTTAACCAGGCATGCCTGCGGCTTCCATGCTAGAGTGATCCAACATGAGATTGATCACTTGGATGGTATTTTATATCCCGAGCGGATGTTGAACCTCCGCCAGTTCGGTTTTGTAGACGAATTAGAGGAGCATTAAATGCCAAATCCAACAGACCAATTACAAGAGTTGAAAGACCAATTGCTTATGGCATCATTACCTCATATCGTTTTTGATGGTTGGGGCAAAGGTTCCCTTAACGCTGGATCGATAAGCTTAGGGAAAGAAATGGGCTACCCATATTCTCTATTTTCTGATCCCGTAAAAGAGATGGTGGCTCATTTCTCCAATTGGGCCGATAGAGAAATGTTAAAAAAGCTCGACGCGATTGACCTACAGAGTCTAAAAATTCGCCAAAGAATTGCTACTTCTGTCAGATGTAGGCTTGAAAGTCTTGCCGATCATGAAGAAGCTGTTGCTCGATCTCTTTTTTATGTTTCGCCACGCTCTCTTTATGAGACTGTTGATTTAATATGGAGAACCGCTGGCGACACATCAGTCGATTTCAACTTTTACACCAAAAGAATGTTGTTATCGGCTGTATTAACATCAACAACAACTTGCTGGCTGGCAGACAAATCAGAAGGGCACAATGATACATGGGACTTCCTAGATCGAAGGATCGAAGATGTTATGCAAATACCAAAATTAAACGCGTTTTTTCAATCAAAAGTTGAAAATTGCTTTGGTTCGATAAGAGGAAGATTTAGCTGATATACCCCTAGTTCAGTCGACTTGCGGCCTTAATCACTCAAACGCCAGATAAAAAGAAACTCAATCCATAGTAATGCAAAGTAAATCAAAAAATGCAGCATCAGCTAGTGGATCTGCCTTAACTAATGCTGCAATATTACTTACGCTAACGCTAGTTACCATGCTTTATGCCATGACCGTAACAATCGCGAATGTATCACTGCCACAAATCAAAGGGGCACTATCTGCCACCACTGACGAAATAGCCTTAATCATAACCTTCAATATAATTGCAACTGCTGTCGCTACCCCTATGACTGGCTGGCTGAGCGCAAGGTTTGGGAGAAGGAATACACTCGTGTGGGCAGTAATTGGTTTTACTGTCTCATCTTTTCTTTGTGGGACCGCCACTTCACTTGAGCAACTTGTGTTTTATAGGTTTTTGCAAGGTGCCTGTGGCGCCCCATTACCCCCCTTATGTCAGGCAATTGTCGTGGACGCATATCCAAAGGAAAAAATAGGACAAGCAAATGCTATTTTTGGGATGGGCGTTGTTCTAGGTCCTATCTTGGCTCCGACTCTTGGGGGATATCTTAGCGAGACCTATAGTTGGCGCTGGGTTTTTTATATGATGGTCCCATGCGGACTTGCTTCATTAATCGGCGTACTAATTTTCATAAGAAGTCACGTTGCTGACAAAAGAGCTGATCTAGACTGGACAGGTTTTATCTCATTAGCAGTAGCCATCGCAGCTTTTCAATTCATGCTTGATCGTGGTGAACGCCTTGACTGGCTGGATAACTGGCAAATAGTCGCTTGCGCGATTGCCGCTGTAACAGGCTTGTATATATTTATAACTCATTCTTTAACTTCTGACAGGCCGTTTTTAAATCCAAGGCTCCTGCTTAAACGAAATTATGCCCTTGGATTACTTATAGCATTTATATTTGGCCTATTAAACTTTACCCCGATCACCCTAATACCCGCACTACTTCAAACCCTCAGGGGTTACCCAGACTCAATCGTTGGTCTGATTCTTGGAATAAGAGGGACAGGAACACTTCTTGGTTTTACTTTTATGTTTCTTGGAGGAAGTAAAATTGATCCGAGGCATACCATGTTTGCAGGTTTTTTACTTCAGGGCGTTTCCGGATGGTATATGGCGCAATTTAGTATAAATCTTACGATGTTCGACGTTTTATGGACCACTTGGGTTCAGGGGCTGGGGGTTGGTCTAATATGGGTCCCGTTAACTATCGTTACTTTCAGCCAGTTAGACCAAAAAGATACAGCCGAAGGGGCATCAATTTTTCACCTCGTTAGAAACTTTGGCAGTAGTGTTTTTATATCCGTGAGTATTGCTATTATGATAAGGACTGGTGGAATGAATTACGCCCATTTATCCCAAAGTATAACTCCGTTGAACGAGGCCCTTAACTTCCAATATTCGTTATTTTCCATCTGGTCACTTGACGGGACAGAGCGGCTAGCTGCCCTAAGTGGAGAGGTCGGAAGACAGGCCGTCATGATCGGGTATATAAACGCTTTTTATGCTTTTTGCATGACGGCGTTTGCTATTTGTCCTTTTTTATTTTTAGCCAAAGTTAGGAAGTAGTCACTTCCTAATGGCCGGCACACTATTTTTTTTCTTTATGCGTATCGTTCAAGATTTCTGTCGCTGTCGCAAGTGATTTCAAAGTCACCTCACTTACATGGTGTTCGATACCTTCTGCGTCTGCTTCTGCAATATCTGGAGGGACACCGATCGCGTGCAAAAAATCAAGAACAATTTTATGACGTGCTCGCGACCACTCGGCGAGCGCCCTTCCTTTCGCAGTGAGGAAGATAGACCGATAGGGCTTTGATGAGACAAAACCATCTTTCTGAAGTCTTTGGATTGTTGCATTCACTGTAGGTTTGCTTACGCCTAATTTTGAAGCCAGATCCACTGCGCGAGCCTCCCCGTGGATTTCTATCAAGTCAGAAATCAGCTCGATATAGTCTTCTGTTATTTCTAGGCTGTGATCCGATCTTATTCGTTCAAAGAGAGCTGCTCGTCGACCGGAGTCATTTATATCAACGACTGGTTCTTTTGTATCAATCTGCGGTTCTTCATTTTTATTTCCCATATTTAAGCAATCGAGGTTAGTTAGGCAGCTACTAATGATTATCAAAATGCTTTGGAACCCATACTTTTTCTACATTAAAGCGTAAATATTGTCCTGGCAACTTCAACTATTAAAGTATTGAACCCGCCTTTTTGATGGCATCAAAGATCAAACAAATCGATTGATGCCGGTTCTCTAAAATTTTCGCCGGCGCAAGAAATTTGAAGTTTTTCCAATCTCCAGTTGGTACAGCACCATCATCTCTTAACATACACCATATCGACTGGCCTAGACGGCTAATCTCGTCTAACGTCTTACCTACGGCCTTTTCGGCCACTATGGCTGACGAGGCTGACCCCAAAGCACAGGCATCTACGTCTAAACCTATGTCACTAACCACATCTTCTAGCAGCATTAAATCAACCGTCACTCTACTACCGCAACTCCTTGACACTGCCGTCCCGGTCCCTGTTGGCTTTTGGAGTCGGCTAAATTGCTCGACCGCGCTGGCGTAGGCTAAAAGTTCTTCTTGATAAAGGTCGGATAAAGCCGATTTCATTTCAAACCTGACTCGCTTCCCTTTTTATGTCATTTTGAGCTCGATTTCGTATTGCCCGTATCATGGAGTTAAGCCCATTTTTTCTGGTAGGGCTTAGATGTGTATCAAGGCCGATTTCATCAAGAAATTTCAAGTCTACAGATAGTATCTCTTCAGCGGTTCTATTTGAAAAGACACGCATCAACAAAGCGATTAATCCAGAGACAATGGCAGCATCACTTATAGCTAGGAATACAAGTTTGCCTTCCACGTTTTGTCCGGTGAACCAGACCTGACTTTGACAGCCTTTTAGTTTAAATTCATCGACTTGATATTCAGAGGGGAATTCTGGGAGCTTGCGACCAAGATCTATTAAATATTCGTATCGCTCTGTCCAGTTATCAAAAAAACTAAACTCCTCAATTAAGTTTTTCTGCTCCTCATCTATTGAAAATTTCTGATTAAAAGCGTTAACCGTACTCATTACCTAACTTATCCAATGATTTATTAGTTTGTTGTTAACCTTATTAATTGGAGACTTATTTGTATTAGTCAAACATTAAAAAGCAGCACCACGAGCTGCAACAGGCCAAATAGACTCTACAATATTATTGCGAACTCCCACATACCAATCATGTAAGTTTACTGTCGGATCGCAGTGTCCGGGGATTAATCTTATCTTTTGACCTAAGGACAATTTCAGCGCATTACGTCCCAACGCTAAGGTGCCATGTTCGTCAGATGCACTAACAAACTCAACGTCGGGCAGGTCCATAACTTTAGGCAATCCAGAATCTATTGCTGAAGCTTTATGACCTGCATCAAGTACTGCTCTTTCTTTAGTAGGAATGCTCATTACTGTCGCCAGAACGAACAAACTGTTCCGAAAGGTGTCAAAATAATTTCCGTCCTCTGTTAAATTTAATCCATAATCTACATCCATGAAACAGTATGAACCTGCTTGTATTTCATCCCAAACACCGCTTTCTGCTTCAAATTGGTAAGTACCGGTTCCTCCTCCAGTAACGCGAGGGCAATCGATACCCGCTCCCCCAAGAAGATTTATCGTTTTCAAAACGTATTCACTTGCTTTTTCTATCGCCACTTTGCGCTCAGAAAATCCTCGAATATGCTGTGCTCGTCCCTGGTAAGCCTGTAAACCAGAAAATTTAAGATGAGACATACTTTCAATAGCTTCCGCTAATTTGACTGCCGGTGCGCCGGGTACAACGCCACATCGACCTGCGCCAATATCTATTTCAACCAGAACGTCGATTTGAGAGCCAAACTTTGAAGCGGCCGCGTTAATAGCCCCTATATTTTCTAGATTATCAACGCATACGCCTATTCTTGCATGACGTGCTAGTCCCGCTAAGCGCTCAAGCTTTTGTTGGCCAACAACCTGATTAGAAACCAAGACATCATCTACACCGCCTGCCACTAAAATTTCGGCTTCAGAGACTTTTTGGCAACACTGGCCAACTGCACCAACTGCAATTTGTTTTCGAGCTATCACCGGTGATTTGTGTGTCTTAGCGTGAGGCCGATGTGCAACCCCTAAACTAGCGACTGATTTCGACATTAAATTTAGATTATGTTCAAAAGAGTCAAGATCAATTATTAGAGCTGGTGTATCTATGTCTTGAATTGGCATCCCAATTTCAGCTGGTTTGTTTTGTGTCAAAACTGCCTCCCTCTTATCCGTTACCAATAACCGTTAAAATTTCTAACGCCGCTAACGCTGGCGTAAGCTTCGATTCCGCTACTTGCAATTCGAGCTGAGGCACCAAGCTTTGCACTTTTTCATGTGTTTCGATTTTAGATAATATTCTCTCTCTTATAATAGCCCACATCCATTCAACCTGTTGACTTTTTCTTTTTTCTTCCCACTCTCCAGCATCTTTTAAAAGCTTTTTATAATCGCATATCGTCTCCCATATGGCGAGTAGACCTTCCCCAGTGTGTGCACTACATGATAGCGAGCGAGGTTTCCAATTAGCACTTTTAGGATTTAAAATATTTAACGCATGCTGATACTCCATTACAGCCCTATTAGCAGCATTCTTCATTTCGCCGTCCGCTTTGTTCACTGCTATCATATCCGCTATTTCTAAAATTCCTTTTTTTATACCCTGCAATTCGTCACCAGCTCCCGGTAACATGAGTGCCAAAAAGAAATCTACCATCTGCGACACCATTATTTCAGATTGCCCAACACCAACTGTTTCGACAAGAATTACGTCAAAACCTGCTGCTTCACACAAAACAATAGTTTCTCTAGTTACTCTGGTAACCCCTCCCAACGTACCTGATGTTGGTGACGGGCGAATAAAGGCATTTGTATCCCTGCTTAGCTCCTGCATCCTCGTTTTATCACCAAGTATCGAGCCTCCTGTCCTAGAACTGGTTGGGTCTACCGCTAACACCGCAACTTTATGATCAAGAGAAGTAAGTTGTTTGCCGAAGCTCTCTATAAAAGTACTTTTTCCAACTCCAGGAACACCTGTTATTCCAATACGAATCGAATCTTGTTTTTGAATAAGTAATTCATTTAATACGGCATCTGCAGTAGCACGATGATCATCATTGAGGCTTTCGATTAAGGTAATAGCTTGAGCTAGTAGGGCTCTATCACAGTTGAGTACGCCGTCCACATAGTCGGAAACAGAAAGTCTCTGTCTACTATCATTCATCCAAGCCAACCTTCAAACTATCAATTTGGGGGAGGAATTTTAAACCTTCCTATTATTTGAGTTACTGAATTTATGCCCCAAGCTGGTCGATAATTTTTTCAATAAATCAGCTGCCGCTTCAGCTATTACCGTACCCGGGGGGAATATCGCAGTGGCCCCTGCATCATAAAGCTCGGCAAAATCCTGCTCTGGTATTACGCCGCCAACGACAATCATTATATCTCCCCGCCCCAGGCTAATTAGCGACTTTTTCAATTCAGGAACTAGTGTTAAGTGCCCAGCTGCTAGTGAACTTGCTCCTATAATATGCACATCATTTTCAATTGCTTGTTTTGCTACCTCCTCCGGTGTTTGAAATAACGGACCAATATCAACATCAAATCCCAGATCAGCAAACGCGCTTGCTATTACCTTCTGTCCTCTATCGTGTCCATCTTGTCCCATTTTCGCAATGAGTATTCTTGGGCGACGCCCCTCAGAATTATTAAAATTGTGCACCAGGTGACCTACGGCATTTGTCATCTCGTTATCTTTGCCAACTTCACTGGTATAAATACCAGAAACCGTTTTAACACTAGCGACGTGCCGGCCATAAATTTCCTCGAGAGAAGAGGTGATCTCACCAACAGTAGCCTTTACTCTGGCAGCATCAACAGCTAATTCTAAAAGATTGCCTGTATTATTTTCTGCAGCCCTAGTGAGATTTTTAAGTTTTTCCATAACGATTGAATTGTCTCTTTCAGCTCTATTGCGGGCTAATTTATCGAGTTGTTTATTTCGGACCAAAGCGTTGTCGACTTTCAAGACGTCAATTTTTACATCATCTTGGGCTGCGTATCGATTCACACCAACTATGACTTGGCGTCCTGAGTCAATTCGTGCCTGCGTACGGGCGGCGGCCTCTTCTATCCTCATTTTAGGGATACCTGCTTCTATAGCTTTCGCCATTCCGCCAAGATCCTCAATCTCGTCAATATGTTGCAACGCCTTTTTAGCAAGGTCATGAGTAAGCCGCTCTACATAATAACTTCCACCCCAAGGATCAATTACATCACAAGTTCCTGTTTCCTGCTGAATGAATAACTGTGTATTTCGTGCAATCCGCGCACTGAAATCCGTTGGTAATGCCAACGCCTCATCAAGAGCGTTAGTATGGAGCGATTGTGTATGACCATGCGTCGCGGCCAGAGCTTCAACACAGGTTCGCGTTACATTATTAAACACATCCTGTGCTGTAAGGCTCCAGCCACTTGTCTGACAATGCGTTCGCAGGGACAGTGAGCGATTATCTTCTGGTTCATATTTTTTTATCAATTTCGCCCAAATTAGCCGTGCGGCACGCATCTTAGCAACCTCCATGAAGAAATTCATGCCTATTCCCCAAAAGAATGATAAGCGTGGCGCGAAACTATCAATTGATAATCCCGCTTCAATCCCAGCACGAACATACTCTATTCCATCAGCAATCGTATAAGCCAACTCTAGATCAGCTGTCGCTCCAGCTTCCTGCATATGGTAACCCGATATGCTAATAGAGTTGAACCGCGGCATCTCCGCGGCCGTGTATGCAAAAATATCAGAAATCACGCGCATTGAAGGTTGAGGAGGATAAATATAGGTGTTTCGGACCATAAACTCCTTTAATATATCATTTTGTATTGTGCCAGAAAGTTTGTGCTTTGGAACGCCTTGTTCCTCTGCCGCAACTATAAAAAGTGCCAAGATTGGAAGAACAGCACCATTCATTGTCATGGATACGCTCATTTGATCTAATGGGATACCATCAAACAACTGCCGCATATCCAAAATAGAGTCAATTGCTACGCCGGCCATACCTACGTCACCGGCAACTCTGGGGTGATCAGAGTCATAGCCACGGTGGGTCGCCAAGTCAAACGCAACTGACAGGCCTTTTTGCCCAGCTGCTAGATTTCGACGGTAAAATGCGTTCGACTCCTCTGCGGTCGAATAACCAGCGTATTGTCTGACAGTCCAAGGTTTCGTGGTGTACATGGTTGGGTAGGGGCCTCTCACGTAAGGTGGCATGCCTGGCCAAGTATCCAAAAAATCAAGCCCGTTCGTGTCAACCTCTTCATATAACGTCTTTATATCTATCCCTTCTGGCGTCTTTAATACATCGTGGTCGAAATCTTCTTCCCGAGTATTTCCCGAAGCGTAAGAACCAGTAGTTTTAGTATCGTCATATAGGGGAGTGGTTGAAAAATTTGGTATCATGCTCATGTCCCGTTAAAACCTATCTCTTCTGCTATGCTCTGCAAGGTATCCAGAATTTTATCACCTGAGTAAATAAACTTATCTAATCCCAGCGCCTTTAACGGCTCAAGTTGTCTAGAGGGTTTACTCGCTAAAACAATCATTTTTTTTGTCATAGAACGCAAAGACTTTACACTCACTTCTAAAATTTCCTCATACATACGATCCGATGAGCAAATGATTATAAAATCTATGCCTTTACCATTGATAGCCTTTTCAACATCACCATTACTCATGTCAATTTCTTGGGTCTCAATGCCACCAACAGCCATATAGTTTTGCGCGAAAACAACCCTAGCATTATAATCCACGGGCTTGCCAAGTCTTATAATTAAACCTGTAGGCCTTCGTTTCTTTTTGTTTAACCATACGTCGCTGTTATCTCTTAGACGTTCGAAATCCTCACTTAACCTGCGAGCTTTTATTGGTTTAATTGCCTTAACTCTTTCACCCAAAAAATTGGCAAGAACAGAGAGGTGAGCGCCTTGCTCCGCTGCCTTAAATAGGTCATCAAAGCTCCCGTCTAGAGCCAAATCATTCGCACCTAATCCTGTTTTACGCTGCGACTTTAATTTTTTTTCTACGACCGCTTCAATTTTTTCAAGATTTTCATAAAGGTCGGGAAAAGATGACACACCAGTTACACTATCACGCCGAGTGTCTAAGTTATTTTTTCTAACCTTCCAAGCCTTCTCAACCATTTCATAAATACGCCCAGCGAGAAGTTGCTTGGAAAAACCGCCCTTACTTTCGATTAGTTGAAAAATTTCCCAGCTTTTTTGAGCAAATGTATCTGTGAGGTTTTCAACATAAAAAGACCCACCGGCAGGATCTGCTACATTTGCAATATACGATTCGTGTTTAAGTACGTTTTGGATATTTCGTATAATGCGCCTGTCAGAACTACTCGGTGCGCTAACTATCCGCGTATGTGGGAAAAGAGTTACTGTATCTGCACCACCAGCCACTGCTGAAAAACACGCACAGCTCGCACGCAGCATATTCACCGACACATCACGGCCACTTAGAACTCTTTTTGATATGGAAGCATCCAAAAGTGCTGGGTTGAGATTAGCCGGTGCACCACAGTTTTCAACAATCCTCGCCCACATAATTCGAAGTGCTCTAAGTTTAGCGATTGTATGAAAAACATTCGTACCGATCGGTATTTTAAATGAAATTTGTTTTAATGCTTTTTCCAAGCTCAAACCATTTTGAGTCATTGCTCTCATGTATTCCAAAGCGATAGATATAGAAAATGCAAGGTCTTGGGTCTCTGAAATACCTCCCTCGTAGAAAATACTTGTATCCACAAGCAACGAACGCATCGTGGGCATATTGGCCGACATCCAAGATGCCAGCATAGCACTATGCTCCAACTCACTCATTAGCGATCTAAACGGCTCCCCAGTCTTCGCTAAGTCGCCAATCGGGTTAGCACCAAAGCTACCCCGCACAGCTCCTAATTCATTTTTCTTCTGCTCAAAATAAGAAGCAAATATCGCAGCTACAGGTAGCGAAAAGTGCGATGCATTCAAATGCAATTCTTTGCCCCTTAGGTCGACACCGTCGAAAAGCGAATTTACGTCAGAGAGGGATGTTATCTCTACCCCTTCACTATCTGGATAATCATCGAGAGGCCGTACAACTAGTGATATTGAGTTTACACCGCCATTTAAGTCTTCTAACAACTCTTTATTAACTGTTTGCACATCCCCAACATAATAAATTTGTCCGATATTCCAGGATGCTTGTTTTCTGTTTTTGTGCAACTGTTCGCGTATTTTGCTGATCGTATCAGTCTGAAGAGATGGGCTATTGGATAATGTTGCCTGATTACGCGCGTAGATAGGCCTCAAAGTAAAACCTTCGGAGGTTTCACGTTCATACAAACCTTCCGTTGGCTTGCCTTTTAAGCTGGAATCAACCAGAGATTCCCAATCAAGCTGATTTTTTTGCTCGAATTCCTCTAAGAATTTAATCGGTAACTCATATTCATCTTTGGTCATTAAAATACTCTAGCTATTTCTTTTTATTAAAACTTACAACTTATCTAAGTTATTTGAAAAAAATCGACAAATTTTTGGCACGAAAAGCCGTAGGCTGCAACTAATGGCGGCTTCCTTGCAATTCCATAAATTTAAAGAAGACCGGATAAGGCCTCATCTTCACTTTAAAATGATGTTTAAGTCAACCTACATAAAGTCCTAGTAATTTCCCAAAGGTAGAACTGTTAGTCTAGAGCTGGAATGGAAATAGATGATTTGATGTTCTCAGGCGTTCCAATGATCGCAAACATGAGCTTGTCATCATTAAAGAGTTGTTTTGCAACTCGTTTGAGGTCGCTTAATGTCACATCTTCGATCAATTTCGATCGTTCAGTGAGATAGTCTACTCCTAATTTATATCGTTGCAGCGCAACAAGAAGACCCGCAATACTTCGCGAGTTTGTGAATTGTAATCCATATGAGCCCTTAAGATAGCTTTTAGCGTTCTCTACCTCTTCCTTTGTGGGCCCGTTAACGCTGAATTCTTTCCAAACCTTCTTAAGAAGTAGCACGGTCTCTTTTACTTTAGAGTTTTTTGTGGACACGCTTCCTAATATCAATCCGCCATTCTCCATAGGCAAGGGGTATGCTGAAACACTGTAAGTCAATCCACGTTTCTCTCTGATTTCCTCAGTCAACCTAGAACCAAACCCACCCGATAGAACTTCAAACAATATCAATGCTGGAAACCAATCGGGGTGATTGCGCAGGATACCTTCATGACCAAAAACTACCACCGATTGTGGAATTTTGCGCTCGACAACTATTGTTTCCCCATGGTTTTGAAAAATAGCGTTGCCACAATCTTTCAACTTTGCGTTATTGCCCAATTTTCCAAACACTTTATCGACAGCGCTTTTGAGCCGGCTTTCCGAGATGTTTCCTACGACTCCAATAATCAGGTTGTCTTTAGCAAAGAGATTTTTTTTCATTTCTTGCAAGTCCGCCCGGGTTATTTTGCCAATCGAAGCCTCTGTTCCTCTTTTTGGAAATCCGTACGGGTGCGCGCCAAATGCTCCTTTCCACCAAACACGCCCAACTAGATTATTCGGCTTCTCCTCTGAGGAACGAATACTTGAGGCGACCTGATCCTTCACTCGGTTAAGCGGTTCAGGATCAAATCGCGGCTTGTTGATAGCTAAGCCCAACAACTCTA